>JGI25616J43925_10000610_pt1 | contig 13044 bp, 19 predicted proteins | sample GraSoi2013_100cm_FD_43925 | JGI IMG/M metagenome (IMG submission 43925) | reverse complement strand
TCGGTCGAGTTCCTCGGGCGTTCCCGAAAAGCTCAGAGGGGTTGCAAGGGCCGCGTTTTCGTCTTCTTTCTTTCTCGACGGAATTACGTTGATACGGATTGAGTTTTGGTTGAGGCGGGCGACCGTGATCATCACGGCCCGCTCGCCCAGTAGTGGCATGAGTTCAGCAAACATGGGTCCTCCGTTTTTGCTCACGTTGGAAGCCTGATCCTGTTGGAAGCGTGATCCTAAAGACTATTTAGTGGAGCGAATATGAAGACTGGGTATGTATCTGGATCAGTGACAAAAAGCGCGTCAATGTGAATCCAAAAGGTACATGCAACCACCCAGAATGATTTCAGCAGGAAAAACGGCATACATGCTTTTGGCTAATGGCCTCACGGCAGGAGATGTCGCTCGGAAGCGAGACCTCCTGACAGGAGGGGCTGTTTAGCAAAGCAGACGGCGGACTTCTGCCCTAGCATCGGTTCTCATGAAGCGGCATCTTGTGCGGTTGAGGCCAGCGCACACCCCGCTAAGAGTCAGCATAAACAGAAGGGGCGGATCATCTCGTGCCGGTCCCGTTTGACCACAAAGCGGTTTAAGGTTCAAATACGATCCGGTATCACAAGGGGCTAACGACGCTTTTTAGACCCGAGCGCAGTCAGTATCCGATCGGGCGGAAGGCGGGCAAAGCCATCGTATTAAATGGATGGTGAATGGTAGGTTGTTTCAGTATGTCGACAGAGGCCGTGCCGCTTGATCCGAATATCGCAACTCAAACCCTCGAACCCCTGCTCTCTATAAATGAAACGGCGAGGATTCTAGCGGTTTCGCCGGCAACGATTCGCACCTGGATTCATCGGAAACGCATTGCATATGTGAAGATGGGGCGCCGCGTTGGCTTTCACCCTGATACGATTCGCAATTTTATCGCTAACAACACACGGGGTGTTGCGGCCTGATAAATGAGGGTCTACAAGCGAACTTCCACGAGCCGATTTTATACAGTGGATTTCGAGCTCGACGGTGAAGAAGTCCGCCGTTCTTCTGGTCTGACCAACTTCAAAGAGGCCAAGAACTGAGGACATGCGCTTCGCACGCGCATGATTCAAGAGAAGGCCGGTCTCATCCCAAAAGAAAAACCCAAGCCCCCCACGCTCTTCGAGTTCAAAAAGACCTTCAACGAGTGGGTCAAGAACGATCGCCCTAAATCGTTCCTTTTCTACTCTGGTATTTACGACATTCTTCTCGAGTGCCCTGCGATTAAGGATCTGCCCTTGGACGAAATCCAGGAGCCCCAAGGCGAGCAGATGAAGTTCTGGGCTCTGAAGAGAGTCAGTAAGACAACCGTCAACCGTTACATCGCAACACTGCGTAAAGCCCTTCGCTACGCATGCCATACACTCCACTTAATCGACAAAGCACCAGTCATAAAACAATTTCCTGCCGACGAAGATGTCGAACGTCAAGTCACGTATGTCTTTACTTCTGGCGATTATGAGTCTTGGATATCGGAAGCAGAAGAACCGCTGCGCTCTTGTTCCATCCTGGCACGATATTGCGGAATCTGCCGCGGCGAAATGCTGGCTTTGGAAAAAGACTGTGTGCTGATCAACGCGAAACCGGATGAAGACGGAGTGTGGGGAGTCCTAAATATCAAGCGCGGTCTGAAGCGTCAGGCCCGGGCACGGAAGGTCCGGATCAATACCGAGATGAAGGAGGTACTCGAAAGGCTCATGGGCCTTTCCCAATGTCGCTACGTCATCACCGATCCAGGATCGGGCAAACGGGCAGCCAAACCCGGCAAACGGCTAGCTCCATGGGTTCTAGAGGACCAGATCGAACGCGTACGTGCTAAGATAGAGACGCATCCGGATGCCGGGCTACACACCCTGAGGCATACGTTTTTGACCGAAGCAGCAGAATACACCGACCCATTTACATTGCAGTACGTAGCNGGGCATAAGAACATCAAGACTACAATGCGCTATGTGCACCCCCAAGCGAATGCAGTCGACAAGTTGTTCGGCAGGCTCGGCCAGATGCGCCGCGGTGGGTACAAAAACGGGTACATCGAAAATTCGAGCAAGAGCTAGAATCTTACAACACATTTATTATTAGACGTTTACAGCGTGCGGAAGTGGTGGAACTGGCAGACACACCATCTTGACCCGACCTACCTGAACCAAAATAGTTAACCCCTTCAGATTCAATGCTAGGTGCTCATTCTAAAGCACTTCCTTAGAAATCACTGAAACGCCCAACACAACCAGGGAATGCTCAGCAGGGTCGGCACCGGGTACAAAAACGGGTACAACTCATTTTCGCTATTCGCGATCTTCCTGTGTGAGAAATCGCAATCATAAGGCTCAAGTTTTGGACCCGCGTCACCGCTGTGAAAGAACAACCACGATAAGGAATACAACGACTTGCAAGAGGCGGGCGGCCCCCCTAAATCTTTGCCAGTCCGTACAAGCGTGAAAGATCTACGTACCGTAATCCGTACCGCGAAAAAAAACCGTTGCAGGCAGAACTACCGGGTACCAACCGAACGCAATCAGGCCGACGACCCGGTAAAATCATCGGAGGTTACCAATCATGCCGAGAACGCCGCGACAGTAGAAATCCCGTGGCAAGCGCGCACCAGAAGCGCACGCCAAGAAGGGCCATTCCCATTGATGACATAACTGCTGAAGCGATTACAGAACAAAAACGGTTGGTCCCGGAAAAGTTCGGACGCGAACCCGGACCAGACGATGCGTTCTTCTTTAATCCCGCGTCCGCAGTCCCTGAATCTCTCAGCGTTGAATCACAGGAAGAAACCTGGAGAGCTCTCTCGTGCAGGTAGCCGGAGAGTCTGGGATGGACCCCGCACTCGTCTACACGATGGTGACTGAGCTCCCTAACGAAGAAGCTGCATGGGAGCGAGTGGACGAACTCGGACTGAAACCCTATTCGCACGATCGCCCTCGAAATCCACGGATCACATTTGGCGAAGTCGCAGCTCATTACGTTAAATTCGAACTACCAGACGATCAGAGCGACGCCACAATCGAAGAAGCACAATCGACGATCGCCAAGTACAAGCATTATCTAAATAGCTGGGTTCTTCCGAGGTGGCAGAGGGAACGCGCTCTCGCCGTGCATCCTTTCGAAGTGGAAGACTGGTTCAAACAAATCCAGCCAGAACACCACCTTGAAACCACTACCTTGGCCGAAATTCGAAAAGTCATGAACCTCGTTTACCGACATGGCCAACGACACGGCATTCTTCCGCGGACAAATGAGGGCAATCCAATGCCGTTCGTCCGGCTCCCGGGTGATCAGAGATCGAGCACTGGTCCCGAACCTGACAGGGCTGCATGACAGCAGCCGTCAGATAATGTTTGACCCGCGGCAAGGGTTTTTCTTACTAGCGGGGGAGGCCCTTCCGCCAACCCTGCGGCAGCTTTGTTAGTCATGTTTTTCGCTCCGACGACCAACTGCTTTAGATTTTGGAAACTGTCGGCGTGTCCTAATCGGTGTCGCAAGGTCCGAGATTCCGAGTTTCTGTGCCGCGTAAGATGGGCCCGACTCCGGCGCTGCGCCGCCCAAACGAAGTCGATCCTTTCAACGGGGCCCGATTCAGCGTGACGCGGCGGACGCTAGCGCAGTGTGGATCACAATCTTCGAAGTTAGCGTTCGATGCACCGGACATCGATCTGCGATTTCCAGCAGCCGGTTGCGCTGCTCTTGTGACAGCTCGCCGAAAAGTGTGATCTGCCTCTCAATGCGGTCGACGATCGCACCAGGCTGTTTGCAATGCTCGCAGTCAGCTGCATAGCTTTTCGCGTGAGACAACGCGGTCTGTACTTCCCTCAGCGGCCATTGCTTGCGGTCCGCATACATACGAAGCGTCATGTTGGTGCAGGTTCCCAATGCGGCCAGCAGATACTCGTACGGGTCGGGGCCTTCGTCGGTACTCCCGACATCCTTGCCTTCATCCGCGAGAAGCCGGTGTGGACCGATAGTTACAGCCTGGCGCAGACCAGAAGAGCCCTTCACGACGACGATTCTCGACATGCTAGTTCCCCCCAAGCTGCGTTACAGCGAGAACTGGAAGACGCCTACATTGTTGACCAGGATGTCCAGCCATACTCCGACGGCGCCGCTGCGAAGAGGCGTTCCACATCCGCGGCTTTTGACATGTCCCCCTGGACGGCAATGGCTTTGCCGCCACCATCGACGATCTGCTTCACTACGCGTTCGGCAGCGTCGCGGCTGCTTGCGTAATTCACGACGACGGATGTGCCGGAGGCTCCGAGCCCTATTGCGATGGCTGCTCCAATGCCCTTGGATGGGCCCGTGACAACGGCGACCTTACCGTTCAACTTCGACATGCTTCATCTCCTTTTTTATGTTTGGGAGGGTGGTTGCTTCGAGTTCTTCGAGAGTCGCATAGTCGATGTAGCCTTCCGGCCCGCGTGTGTAGAAAGTTCTCCGGTCATACGCATTCAATGGCGCACCCAGGGCGATGCGCCGCGGCAGATCGGGATTTGCGATGAACAGCCGGACCGAAGGCAACGGCATCGGCATCACCGCGTTGCAGAAGAGCTTCTGCATCCACAGGCTTGTACCCACCCGCGGCGGGACTCGTTCTTCCAATCAGACGCTGGTTGTGGCGAAGAAGTTTCAGGCGGGGGACATTTTCATGATTTCTGGCACATCCTCTTATTTTTCATCCCCTTCGGGTAAGAGACTAGAGCGAAGACATTTTGTGCCCCTTCGATGTAACTTCCCCGACTGCTGAGACATCCGTTGGTCTGTACGCCAGCTCTCAAGGCCAGCGAACATTTCAACAGGAGGAAAGTAACGATGGTGAAGGTAGTGACGTCGACGTTCAAGCAAATCTTGCGAGTAGCCGGATTTGCCAGCATGATGGCCCTCGTCGCTCTTGTGTCGACCCAACGGAGCGCGCAAGCTCAATCCACAGACAACGAAATACTGCGGCAATTGCTCGCCGGGGCATCCAAGGGAACGGCAACGTTTCCGATCGTTTTCTGCTGGTATAAGGGCCAACCTGCTCTTTACATTCAAACCGATGCATCCGATCCCGGGCTGGCCGCACAGCAAAAAGTGAATCTGGTTCCCAGGCTGGCCAACGCGATCAATGCGCCGGGCGGCGCGGTGGATGACATCTACCACGTCACCAACTTTCAACAGGGCAATGTCATTCCTTCGGCCCCTCTTCCCGCAGGTCCCAACAACTCTGATCCGAATTACACTCCCATGTGGCAGTTGAGCACTGTGACGTGGAACACCGGCACTACCCCACGCCTCCTGACGTCGGAAGAAGACGTCCTCGCAGCCAGAGACAACGGCGAGGTAACGCTCACCAAAACCAACATCGTGCTCAATTGTCCGGTAATCTTCACCCCACAGGGTGGAAAACTGCCTTTGGTCAAGATTCACCTCAGCAACTAGCGCAAGCGGCAATCACAATTCGAAACTGGACCCGGAGTGCTCATGCCAGCGCTCCGGGCCATTGGCATAACCAGGGAGAGCACGTCAGGACGATGATCAGCGCCTAAGCTTTTCTCTGAGGAGTTCAATGAAGCAGTCCCTCGCGCTTTTTACTGGTCTCGAGGAAGAAGAGGACGCACTCCGATCTGCTGGCGAAGCCTGGAGATTTGGCGCGAATGAGCTGCGCATCTGGATTCTGCATCCGGAGTTGCGTTGGCGGACGTGCTGATGCGCCGAGGGCTGGATTACGAGCGTGGGGCAGCGCTACTCAAGCCCTAACTCAGGGCGCGCTTGCGGAGAGTCGAGGTGCACGAACTTCCGAAAGTTGCCGAAGGCACTGTGGCTTCTACCTGTTCCACTTGGCCGTGCATCTCGCCCAACCAACATGCTCTGGTTCTTGTAAACTGGCTGTGCTGTTTCCAAGGTTGGCCTGTAACTTTTGCTGAATCGCGATCCTGACGAGGTTGCTTGCGAGGTATTGATGAACTCACGAACCGATAACCGCAAGTTCAGAGCGTCAGCCGACGTGAGCTGTTGAAACTCACACCGATAATAGCCTTGGCAGTCCGGGGNGCTTGTTTCACGAAGACGAGTAATCGTCATGCTGTACGAAAGATGGAGGTGGGCCCTCCGGAGCCGCCTTGTAGGAGGCTTCAAACTGCCATAAGCTGCTTCGGTCCAAAGACCGCGGTGGTGAAGGTTATGGTTAAAAGGCGTGACAGAAGATCACGTCATGTGGGGATAAGAGAGATGAGTGCAAACGATCCTCCGAGGAAGCATCGAAAGCTGCAAAGATGACACCCAAAACCAGGGCCTGCACCTCGTCCTGGGATAAGCATGAAAGGTACCTNCTTACTGGTCATGCGGGGTCCGGTGTATAGGAGGCATGACTCTTATCCGGGCTTTCGTACGGAACGTGAGAACCGGGTCGGGTGATGGGAAGGGAAAAGGCACAAGTGGACACCCCACGAGGCCGAAAGTACCGATGCACCGACCAGGGGCGCACTGCTTCGTAAGAGCGATGAAACGGGGTAATGCCCGTGGAGCAAAGGGAGCAGGTCACCCACGTCAGGATGGAGTCAACGGGAAACCGGAGGAACTCCTTGTCTTGATGGAAGGCGGCAGCCTTCTCTGGGTGGCACGAGCCGGATGAATCGAGAGGTTCACGTCCGGATCTGTGGGCGGCTCGGGGCGAAATTCCCCGGGCCGACTCGGCAAGTAGCGGATTTCCGGCAAGTCGGGCGATGTAGTCGGGTACGCGACCTCACGAAGCACTCGGCAACGGACGCAGAGATTCGGCTTCCGCAAGGCCGCTTCTGATTTATCCGACATTTAAAGAGTAAGTAAAGGGTCAAAACAAGCCTGCCGAAGCGGTTCTTCCACTCCCGCGGCGTGCCCGCGCCCAGTAGTTGGCGCAGGATCAGGCTGAGATTGAACGCTCCCGCGTGGATCAGTTGCCGCTTCAGAATGTTTTCCTGTCCGCGCAGATGGCAGCGCCGCTTCAGCGCGGGCTGCTCTGCCTGCAAGGCAGCCATTGAAATGGTGAAGCAGCTTGCCGGGTCTCACGAAGTAGTCATCCACGACATGAACAACTTCAACATCGCTTCCAAAGCGAAGCACTACGGCGTCCGCACTGTGCCCGCTGTTGTGATTGATGGCAAACTGGCCTCGTGCTGCGCGGGACCTGGTCCTGACGAGGATGTTTTGCGGTCTGCGCTCGCCTAGTCATTCACAGGCTCCGGTACTGGGCCGCGGTGCTGCCTGGTCGCCTTGATTTTGACGTTAGGACCGATATCAGGTCCCCACCTCAGTCCGGCGGTTACACTTGAATCTGATGGTTACACTTGCGATTCGAACTCAACCACTTTTCTTAACGCAGATTGCCTGTGCAGACTCCGCATGGACGCGGAGTCCACCTCAAAGCATGTACTTCACGTCAGAACCCAACGTCGGGTAGCCGAAAAGCGCATGTTTTAGCTTGCTGGCTGGAGTCTCCGTCTGCATCGCCAATGCGAATAAGTTAATCAGTTCGTCGGCGTGCGGTCCGATCACATGCGCACCGAGGAGACGGTCGCTTCCGTGTTCAATCAGAACCTTGAAACCTGAGCACTCTTCCCCCACCCTCCGGGAGGAATACCAGCCTGACGTATCTTCGTGGGTTTTCCGAAAATTCAGACCTTTCTGTCGCCCTGTGTCCTCTAGAATGCCCACCGCCGCCAGGGGAGGAATGGTAAACACGATAGTGGGTACTGCCATGTGCTCCACTTTTCTGTGATTATCCTTCAACAGGTTCGAAGCCACAATGCGGCCTTCGTAAGCAGCCACGGGTGTGAGCGGCGGCAATCCGCCGGCTGCAGCATCGCCAGCGCCGTAGACCGCTGCGTTGGAGATGCTCTGCAGATACTCATTCACTCGTACGCCGCGTTCTCCGGCCTCAACACCGGCAGCGACGAGATTCAAATCATCAATTTCCGGAACGCGGCCGGCGCCGTGGACGACCAGGTCGGCCTCAAACACCCTGTGTGCTTCCGCAATTGAAACATGGACCAACAACTTGTCACCGGATTTCTCGACCGCCACGACTTCCATGCCGATTTCAACTCTTACTCCGAGGCGCTCTGTCCTTGCCACTAGTTGATGGACAAGATCGGGATCAAATCCCTCAAGAGGCCGCTGGCCGCGGTGCAGAATCGTGACCTTGGCTCCCGCCCGTGCGGCGACATGTGCGAATTCGAAGGAGATGTATCCGCCCCCGATGAAAACGATGCGTTGAGGTAGGGTTTCCAGCTCCAGGAACTGATCGCTCGTTGTGACGTACTGCTCCCCTTGGATGCCCAACTTGCGTGGCATTGCCCCGGTTGCAATCACCACATAGCGACCAACCAGTACGTCCTCTCCAACCTCGACGGTCGTCGAGTCCACGAAGCGCGCACGCCCGTGAAAGGGTGCAATGCCCGCTTTGGCAAAGCTCCGTTCGCTGTTTTTCGGTACCGGATCTGTAAAGGATCGCTTGAACCGCATCAATTCTGACCATTCGATTCGCGTGTTCTCNGCGCGGACGCCTAGCCCGTTCATCCTCCGAACCTGATCGACGATTTCAGCTATACCTACGAGCACCTTCTTAGGATCACATCCGCGCAGGGCGCAGGTTCCTCCGAAGGGCCGCGAATCAATGATAGCGACGTCCCAGCCAGCAGAACGGCACTCGTGGGCGACGGTCGATGCTGCCGAGCCAGTTCCAATTACAATGAGATCGAATTGNTTTCTCATGACTTGACCTCTCCCTCGGACTTGATCTGACTCCGGGATTGATAGGACGGCCGCTCAACGCGGCGCAGGAAGCGTCTCCGCGGCGCGTTTCTGCACTTCCTGAATGGCGCGCGTAATGTCGCCCAGACAGCAAGCTCCGCTGGGATTCTTGACTTCGCAGGCGCAGAAACCGCCCTGCACCTCGGTCTTGATCTCTTCCAGCACCCAGGTTTGGCCGGCGGCTTCGATATCCCGGCGGATGTCGTCGCGGCTGTAGTCGAAGCAATAGCAGAGCGGAATTGGATCCGCCGTTTCCTTGATTCCCACTCTTACCTTCACATCCGGTTTAGTAAACACGGCTTGACCGGAGAAATAGACAACCTCGCAGTCCACCGTACGGCAAAAGGAATAGAAGACCGATGTCGGAACGCGCATGTGATCTCGAACCAGACTCTTGACCGTCAGCACGGCCACGGGCTTCCCCTTTTTGCCACAAGAGGGACAGACCTCTGGGTTGCTCGTCGGAAGGGAGCAAGTCCCGTCCTTCGTGGTCGAACAGCAATCGGACATTACTTTTTCTCCTGATTCGGTTCGGCTTTGAATCCGGTCTTGTTGATGGCTTCACGAAGCTGTTGCTCGTTGGCCTGTTCATCGTCGTACACAACGGTTGCGAGTCCCTTCTCGTTACTGACGTCGACGCTCTTTACGCCTTTGACTTTCGTCACCGCGCTTTTGACACTGACGGCGCACGCGCCGCATGTCATCCCACCGACCTTGATCTCTGTCTTCACTTCCTTGGCGAAGGCATAGCCGGCGAAAAGAAGCAAAAGAAACAACGCAGCAAATGATTTCATTTAGGTGTGTTCTCCTCTTTGGATTGAATGGGCGCGGTAGCCCGCGTCCTGAATAGCTTGTTCAAGTTGCGTGATCGTGACCTTGTTGGCATCGAACTCGACCGTCGCCCGTTTCTGTTCGTATGACACGATGGCGCTCTTAACACCGTCAAGATCCTTTAGCTTTTTCTCGATGGCAGTCGCGCAGGCTGTGCAATCCATGCCCTCGACTGCAAAGCTGGCCCGGTCAACGCGTGGCGCGGCTACCGTCGTTTCCGGGGCTTTGCTCGAAAGGAGCAACTTGGCAACGGCCTCCGAATAGTACGGGAACGCTGCAACGATGAGTACGACCACTGCAGCGACCCACAGGCCAATGCGACCCATCTTGTGTGCCGCTGGCTTCTCACACGCCGACCCCGGTTCGCAAGCATGCTTCGGTTTGCCGTAAGCGAAATAGAACCCGAGTCCAAGAAGCAGGAAAGTAGTTCCGAGCAGGTAAGGGCGCCAAGCGGCAAAGAAGGCGGATGCTCCTACAATTCCGGCTCCCGCCAGTGCAAACACGATGGGCAGGATGCAGCAAAGGCTTGCGGCAATGCCTGCCACTAAAGATGCTCCGATAAAAGCTTTATCCTTCATCTTCCTTTCCTTCCAAGCGGCCGGCGACGCCCTCTGAGCTGGTTTGCCTTGGCGATCACTACAACCGGCTTCGACTCGCCCTCCAACGTCTTGCAGCTATCCAGGGCGGGAGCGTATTTGACGAGGTGCCTCTCGATTCCGGTGAGGACTGGCTGGAGGTCAGAATTAAGGCGGTAGACTTTGTTTTTCCCATTCCACTCCCATTCGACAAAGCCGCAGTTCAGCAGGCAGGCCAGATTGTGAGAGACGCGGCTCTGCTCCAAGCCGAGCCTCTCCGCCATTTCATTCACGTAGTGCGGCTTTTCTCTTAGCAACTGCACGATTGAGAAGCGGGTCTGATTGGAGAGGGCGCGGAAGAACTCTCGATAAAGTCTCGCCTCCAAGGTAACCTCCACATGGTATGATGCATCTTACATATGAAAGGTTACACATATATGCTGACTCGTGTCAATTCTGGCCAATCGAGCACGGTGCGNGAGCATCAGGGCGGGACTTGACTCTTGAGTGCGGTCCAGAAGTTAGTCTGAAATCGGGGCGAAAATGCAAGTCCAATTCATTGGAAAGCGTCCAGGGACACAGGCCCGCTCCTAGAATTGAACCTGTTGAATACGCAACTCCGTTGGAAGTATTCGATCAGGAAAATGGAGTGCTTGCGACTGGGCCAGGCGAAGTTTCAATTAACCCGCCGGGACAGTTCGGACAAGAGATTGTTTGCAATTCTTTCGGGCTTTGCGCCTCCATCTAAGGTCTCAATATTTGCAAGGTGGCTCTCCAATTTGAAGGCAGCGTCATGGAGTTCGCGCTCCGCAACAATATTGTAAGTTCGTCCGCGGCTGCCGAGAAGCGCAGCGCACAGGCGTCGGTTTGCGTGGCGTTGCATCTCTGCGTTTCTGTCGACCTGGTTCATCGCATTCTTCCGATTCTTCTTACCCCGGGTGCTCTTTGAACCGGCAACAGTGTTCAAGATTGGCTATCCAACTGACTACGCGCTAGGAATTGACGAAAAATGGTTGCAGAAGTACCGCATCTGGGTTGACCGCACACCTGGTGTGTCGCTGGTAGCGTTGGCGAGCTGGACAGATTGCAACTTTATCGGCAATCACGAATCGAATACTAGGTCAGTCACCGAAAAGGCCGTCGGGAGCCGCCTATGAGCAAAGTTGTCTACATTTCGAAGTCAAGCATAGAACGCAAACGTGGGCCGTTACGTATCGCTCATTTGCCGGGCGAGCCTCAGCCGGTCGTCTATAGCGTGCATGGCGCAATCGCGGAGCACTATAAAGTTGATCCGGCAAAGCTAACAGAATCACACGCTTCGACGATCGACTATGTTATTTCGGCGACCGCCGGTTGAATGCTGGGCACTTTCGGAGGCGCGCTGGAAGCGCGTCAAATTGATGCCAGCGATGGGAAACTGACCGGAGAGGTGACAGGAGAGGTGGAAGAAGACGATGGAGTACTGGTCATCCGCAGAATTCACGTTTCGATGCGCCTGACAGCACGGGAAGAAACAAGGGAGAAGGTGGAGCGCGTACATGCCGTCTATGCCATGAGCTGCCCCTTGTACCGGACATTGCACAACGCGATTCAACTTACGTCTTCATTTGAGTTAACAGACAAATAATTTGCCCTCTCCGGCACGACCTAATTCCCGTTATCCCTCGCAATCACGACGGTAGTGCAAGAGCTGCTGAGTTTGGGCAGGTCGCGAGTTGCTGCCATCCGGATCTGGAGCCGAGGTCGCTCGCCCCGAATGACCGGACAATAAAAGTCAGGCTGCAATAGCGCTCCTTGCAGGCGCCTTCGTCCCGCACAACCCCCATGACATGTATTTCGGAACTCGCAGGGCTCGCACGCTTCCGGAATTGTACGCGCCTGCTCGAAGGGGGCAGAGTTCAGAATTTCGGGTCCCGTCAGAATCAAGTCTGTCAGCGGCTCTCCTGAACCGGGCCAATAAACGCAGGGCTGCGTAGTGGCCCGCGGCGTAACTCGTACTGTGCTGACGCCACACCCTCCTTCGAGTGGCGGGAGGCCCGCCATGGCTCGCACCAAGGGCTCGCCGATAGCAATCACATCGGTACTCTCAAAAAGGCGCCGAAACCCGTGCCAGTATTCTTCGTAGGTCAGCGCATACAGATCGGACCGTACTGCCTGATAAACATTCACACGCAAGGGAGCATTGAATTGTTTTGCGACTCGCGCGACATCCGCCAGGCGCAAATAGTTTGACTTCATCATGACGGCGATGATCGTTACGGGCACGCCCAGGCGGACGCATCGCTCGGCCTGTTGGTGGATGAGCTCCCAATTTCCGGGTCCGCGTTGTTCATCCTGCTCCGCTTGGGTCGGGTAATCGAGAGAAAACTCGATGTCGTGGAAGGCGCGCAGTTCGTTATCCTCCAAAACAGCAACACTGTGACCGTTGGAAGTAATGGTGAGATTGACCGGTCGCGTTCGCAGGTAAGTCAAAATTGCCTTGAAATCGGGGTGCATCCCGTTCTCGCCCGTGCCTAGATTCACGGAGCGGACCGGAAGGCGTTCCATGACTGACTTAACTTGCTCGAGCGAGAGACGGTCCGCGCGAGTGGGATCGCGGTAGCAGAAGGCGCATTTGAGGTTGCACTCATTGGTAAGCCCGAGCCCGAGCGCGACCCCGCCATCAGGCGCCGGCGCAGCGGAAAGAGCGGATGAGGAAGCCCCTGTGACGTTGTTCATGCACCACCTTCCGAAAAACGCATCACACAACGTGCCAGACATTGTGTGTAGCGAGCGACTGCGGCGAATTCCCGCCGTTGGCCGAGCTTGTGCTCCAGCGCAAAAATTCGTTCATACTCCGCGCTAC
>JGI25616J43925_10000604_pt1 | contig 13111 bp, 14 predicted proteins | sample GraSoi2013_100cm_FD_43925 | JGI IMG/M metagenome (IMG submission 43925) | reverse complement strand
GTGACATTGGGATAAGACGCCGGTAGCGGAGTCGCGGCCGAGGCGTTGAAGGTCAGCGTCTGCACGTTGATTCCGTTGTTCGAGTCCGCGGTACCGTACATGATGGAGGGCGTAGTACCGTAGAAAATTCCATAGCCTCCGCGAACCACGAATAGCTGGTTGGTCATGGGCTGCCAGGCGAAGCCGAGCCGGGGCGCGATATTATGCGTGGAGTTGGGAATGTTGGCGGTATTCAAGCCCTGCGCGAACGCATTCGGATTTTGTACAGTGGGCTGCTCCGGCAGTTCCAGATCGTAGCGGACGCCCACATTCAAAGTGAAATTCCTGGTGATTCTCCAGTCATCCTGGATAAAGGCAGCGTATTGCCACAGGTTCGGGTGCGTGGTGGGGCCGGTAGTTCCCGCGCCGGGGTAAGCTTCAATAAACGTGTTGCCGGTCGCGGTGACGGGCAATCCGAGCAGGCTTTTTCCAAAGTCATCGAGACTGGCAAAGGTATAGGAGCCGGAGAAATTGCCGGGGAAGTTGTTTAAGATGTTGTCCCGAAGAATGTCGCCGCCAAATTTGAAGTTGTGATGGCCATGCACCCAGGAGAGCGTGTCACCATACTGCTGGCGATGGATCGTGGTCTCGCGCGGGCTGAAGGAGTTCCGTCCCACTGAAAACGATTGCCCGGCAAACCGGACGAGGGCTTCAGGATTAATGCTGTTGGCCAATCCCGGCTCGTTGTCGCGCTGATAACTGAATTTGAAGATATTGAGAAGGTTCGGCGTAAACTGCGCCGTCTCCTGAATGCCGATCGTGTCGGTGTTCACGTTGGAAGCGCCGGTATGCTCGAGCGCGCTGGTGGTCCCGCTGTTCTCCTGCGCCTGTCCGGCAAACCGCTGCGCGTTGTAACGGCCGGAAAGCTGGTTCTTGCTGTTAAGGTTCACATCGACCTTGCCGAGATAGACGTTCTGGTTAAAGGTGCGATTGTAAGTCGCCGTACGGGCGGCCAGATAGTTCACGGCCGCGGTCTGGTTGGCGTTCGTCGGCGTGGGCAGCGTGATCAGAATAGGGTTGCCGGTGTTGTTGCGCTGGCCGTCGTAGTCGAAGAAGAAGAACGCGCGGTTCTTCACGATGGGTCCGCCGATGTTTCCGCCGAACTGATTGAAGTGATAACCGGGCTTGATGGGAATCGGTCTGCCTAGAGCGTTGGCCGATGCCAATTGAAGATTGTAGATAGGATCATTGGCGTTGAGTCCGCGGTCGCGAAAGAACTCGAAGGCCGTACCGTGGATGGAGTTCGTCCCGGACTTGGTTACAACGTTGATGACGGCGCCGCCAGCGCGACCCAATTCCGCCGAGTAACCATTGGTATTGACCTGGAACTCCTGGACCGCATCCTGCGAGAACTGGTAGGGCGCGCGGCCGGAGCCCGTTCGGCCCAGCGTCTGCCCAAAGAAGGTGTTGTTGTTGTCGGTGCCGTCCACGGTGAGCGAGTTCAGTGTCCCACGCTGCCGGCAAAGCTGAGGTCTCCGCCGCGTACGTCGCGGTTCACTCCGGGAGTCAACAGGACAAAGTCGATAAAGTTCCGTCCGTTGGCCGGCGTGTTGCTCACCGTGAGATCGTTGACTGAAGAGCTCACCTGGGTGCGCGTGGTCTCCACCAGCGGAGCTTCTCCTTCTACCACCACGGTCTCTTCTTTGCCGCTGAGCTTCAGTTCGAGCTTCAGATTCAGCTTGGCGCCGACGTGTAGTTCTACGCCTTTATCCATGAGGGCCGTGAATCCTGATCTCCTGGCTTGCAGATCATAGGTCCCGACCGGCAGGATGGGGAACTCAAAAAAGCCGTCGTTTGTGCTCGTGGTCTTGAAGGTGGCCCCGGTTGCGGTGCGCGTAGCGGTGATCTCAGCTCCGGGTACGACGGCGCCCGTCTGGTCTACGACTGTCCCCTGGATCGTGCCCTGGTTTCCAACCTGGGCTAAAGAGCTGCCGACCGCGATCAGCAGCAAGGCAATCGTAAAGGCAATTCGCGCTGTTATATGACTCAACATTTTCATTGGCTCTCAAAAAAGGAATTTGTCTGCTCCCGGAACATCCACGTCTGAATTGGGCCGATCAGCTCTTGAATGGTGCAGTAGAAGATGAGGCTGTGCCGTTGCGGGGAGACATGGCAAGAATCCTATCGCGATTTAGCGCCGCAGAGAAGTGTGCGTGCAATCTTTATTTGAATTTAATATTCTTGCGGTGACAATGCCAGCGTTGGCCCACCTTGCTTCTGTCGCGCTCATGGCGATGGCAAGAGTGGCCGGAAACCGCATGGGCAACCGCAATCTAGTCCCCGCTCGCCGCAGGCCGCGTGGTATCGTTCTACCATCTGCATGGATTCAATGTCCTAAAAACAAGAGGGAGTTTGAAGCAATGAAGCGTCTATCAATTATCTGCCTGTTGCTAGTGATGTGTTTTACCGGAAGTCTAATCGCACAAACTGGAGCGCCGGCTGCTCCGCAAACGCCGCCTCCGGCCCCGACCTTTGCCCGTGCTGTCGATACTGAAATCGGCATCATCGAGCGCGAACTTGTCGGCGCGGCTGAAGCCATGCCGGAAGACAAGTACGACTTTGCCCCGGCGAGCCTGAACATCAAGAACAGCGACTTCAAAGGGGTCCGCAGCTTTGCCGATCAAGTGAAGCACGTGGCCGACGCGAATTATCTGTTCTGGTCTCCCATCTCCAGTGAAAAACGGGTTGACACGAAGGCCATTGAAGCGCTCAAGACCAAAGCCGAGATCGTTCAGGCATTGAAAGATTCGTACGCATATGGCCATCGCGCCGTCCAGTCACTGACGCCGGAGAACGTGCTCGGCCTGGTTCCCAGCCCATTCGGACGCGGCCAGACCACGCGTTTCTTCTGTGCAACTTTCAGCGTGGCCCATGGATTTGATCACTACGGACAACTCGTGGAATACCTGCGCATGAATGGAATCATTCCTCCGGCCAGCCGCCAGCAGTAAGACACAACCACTCGCGAAATTTGACGGAGGAGCATGCCGGCTCCTCCGTTTTTCTTGGCCTGCCGGTCAAGCGATTCCTGCNTCGCCCGCGTATAATCGCCGTGTTCACAGGAGAAATCACTCATGACGTTTCTACGCACCGTTTGTCTCTTAGCAGTTCTTACCATCGCTGTCGGGACCCTGGCGCAAGCTTCGGGTGGACCGCCGCCGGCCNCGGCGCCGCAGGCCCAGCCCTCGCCGCAACCTGCTCCNACGATCGCATCGATAACAGACCGCCAGGTGAGCCAATATGAAAAGCTGNTGGTGGANGCNGCNGAGGCCATGCCGNCGGATAAATTCGATTTCACGCCGGAGAGTCTCAATATNAAAGGGGCCGAGTTCAAGGGCGTCCGCACCTTCGCGACGCTGATCAAGCACACCGCTACCGCCAATTTCTTTTANTGGAGCGCGGTAACGGGCGACAAGCCCCCGGCCAATATCAAAGGCCCCAACGGCCCTGAGGAATTGAAGACCAAAGCCGAGATCATACAGTTTCTCAAGGACTCATTTGCCGTGGGCCATCGCGCAGCCACGAGCCTGACCGGCGACAACGTAGTCGAGTTAGTCCCGTTCAGGAACAATAAAGCGCCGCGCCTGTTCCTGGTGACAGGGGCTGTCATCCATTGCGGCGACGAGTATGGACAGGTGGTGGAGTACCTGCGCATGAACGGCATCGTGCCGCCCGCAAGCCAGAGTCACTAATCATCGAGTTCGGAGGAGCATTGCATACATGCGATGTTCCTCCAATTCTTCAGTGCTGCGAGTCCATTACCGACGCGCCGAGGTGTTCAAGCAGCCGGCTCTCCACGTCCGGCGGAATGAGCGGCTGTCGGGTGCAAAAATCCTCTGACGCGTATGACTTGAAAGCCTCCAGGCTGCTTTTCAGCGCGTCAGGATTCTTTTTCTCCAGACTTTTTCCCAGAGCCAGCACGTGGTCATGCAGGATTTTGTGCGCCGCAGGATACAGCGCCCGGTGGTCGGAGGCTTCATTCCGGTCGAAGGCCTCAGGAGATTGCAGCCGAATTTCCATCGCTGTCAGTTGGTCCAGCAAGCTTTTTGAAACCTGAAAATCCGGTTCCAGAATACGCTTCGACATAAGCTCGACCGCCAGCGCCGAGTGCTTCGATTGTATGATTCCCTGATAGAAAATATTCTCGTACTGGCCAATGAGATGTTCTGAGCCGGTATAAAGACGGACCATCTCCGCGATTGATTCTTCCGTATCCAAGCCCTTGATGATGGTCGCTGCTTCCGTGGCGTCGAATTCCACCTGGCGTCGTTCCGCGAATTCTTTCGGCGCGTCTAATTCCCAGGACTTCGCGTCCCAACCTCTGGCTGTGTACTCTGTCCTCTTGGCTTCGAATTTCTGGACCGCATCGTGAAGCTGGCTGGAGGCCCATACCGCATCGTTGACGACCTCAATCTCCAGGGTGTTGGAGACCAGCGGAATGGGCTTACTGCTCCCAACGTCCAGAGGCGCAAGTGTTACGTTGGCCGCCCTGGCTTGAATCGAGTAGTGGCCTGGCTCGAGAATTTGAAATTGCCGCGTCATCCAGAAAGAAAAGTGGATTGGCTCCGCCTTGAGCGGCGAAGTACCATGACAGTCAACGCACACGCCACCGGATACAGAACCGGAACCCCAACCCGTGCAATTCGCATGGAGGACAGCAAGAGCGCTCTTTGCTCCCGTGTCCTGGAAGCGATCAATCACATTACTCTCAGGGTGGATCCCCACGCTGGAGCCGCGTCCACCTTTGATCCTTGAAGGGGAGTCCAACACTAAATACTTACCGGGCGAACTGGATGAGTAGGCCTGGTCGAGTTCAATCCTCTCCCCCAAGCGGTATTGCGCGCGCCCTTCTTTGCCGCTCAATACAAAATGAAGGTCGGCCGGGTTCTCTGCCGCGAGGGTATCGGCCTGCGTCTGGCCGTTCAGGCTGGCAGGAAAGAAAAACAGGAAGAACAGAGTAATCAGTCTTCGATGGTTCGAGCCTGCCGCCATAATCTGCCTAAGAATACCGCCTCGCGATGCTGCGCCTGCTCTCAATTAGATATCGCAACATCGAGAATGGATACTCGCAATAACTGCTGAGCTACCTGGAACGTTACGAGAGATGCGTCAAAATCTCTTCCGGTTCCGGCCGCTGTCGCCAGTCTGCGTCGATGCGCGCGTACGAGATAGTGCTGTCCGGCTTCAGAACGTATGTCGCCGCCAGAGGCAGCTCCCAACTCTGGTCGCCGTTGTAGCCGGGCAGTTTGGTGAAGATGCTTTCGTATACAGTCTGCAACTCTGCCGGGAGTCGATATACCAGACCAAACTTCCGCGCCACTTGATTGCCTGCGTCGCTCAAAATGGGGAAGCGCAGCTTGTGCATGTCGCGCGTCATGTAGGANTGCTTCTGCGTCTGCGGNGAAATAGCGANGAGNGACGCNCCNGCCNNGGCAANCTGCTTGTGGACTTCCTGAAGGGCTGCCAGTTGCGTGTTGCAGTAAGCGCACCAGCGTCCGCGATAGAAGACAATCACCAGCGGACCACTCCGAAGCAGATCTTCCGACCGCCAGACGAGGCCGTCGCCATCCGGGAGTTCGAAGGCCGGAGCCTGATCGCCGGTCTTCAAATATTTGGCCGGCGAGTTCTGCAATTCGGCGATAGACCGGTCCACCACGGCCAGCCGTTCCGCTGGAACCATCGCGTGGAGAGTCTCGGTTAAAGCTTCGAGCTGTGCTTTGAGAGGCAAGAAGATTGGGTAATTGGGTAAGTTAGTAATTGTCAGTGCCTCAGATCCTCAATTACCCACTTACCAAATTACTCAATTACCAAATTGCCTGCGCTTCGAGATGCTCTACATGCCGGGAAATTTCATTCCCGCGAGCTTTCGACCAAAGCTTGCCTTGCCCATGTCTTTGAACATTTTGCGCATCTGGGCGTACTGGCGAAGAAGCTGATTCACTTCCTGCACTGTGGTTCCTGATCCGCGGGCAATGCGCTTTCTGCGGCTGCCATTGATGACTTCGTGATGCAGACGTTCATACATCGTCATGGAACCGATGATCGACTCCACGCGCACCAGTTGCTTGTCGTCCACGCCGCTGGCCGCTTTTTGCATGTTGGCGAACGGGCCGATGCTGGGCAGCATCTTGATCACGCTTTGCAGCGAGCCGAGCTTCTTCATCTGGCGGATCTGGTCGCGGAAGTCTTCCAGCGAGAAGCCGCCGCCACTGAGCGCTTTGCTCGCGAACTCCTCGGCCTTTTTGTGGTCAACGTGCTCCTGCGCTTTTTCGATCAGCGTCATCACGTCGCCCATGCCCAGAATGCGGCCTACGATGCGGTCAGGATGGAAGGGCTCCAGCGCGTCGTACTTTTCGCCCACGCCAATGAACTTGATCGGCTGTCCGGTGACATGGCGGATCGAGAGCGCCGCGCCGCCGCGGGCATCGCCATCCATTTTGGTGAGGATCACGCCGGTGATCGAGAGCTTCTGATGAAATTCGTCGGCTGAGCGGACGGCGTCCTGTCCGGTCATGGCGTCGGCGATGAACAAAATTTCCTGCGGGTTCAGCAGCTTCTTCAGCGACTGCATCTCGGACATCAGATCGTCGTCGATGTGCAGACGGCCGGCGGTATCCACGATCAGGAAATTGCAGCCGGTGTTCATGGCTTCTTTGCGCGCTTCCTTGGCCAACCGCTCGACCGTGGCGGTGTCCGACTGTTCGACTTTGCCCTCGTAGAGATTGACCTTGATGGCATCCGCGACGACTTTGAGCTGCTGGCGTGCGGCAGGACGATATACGTCGACAGAAACCAGCATGGGCCGATTGCCGCCTTTTTTCAGCCATGCTGCCAGCTTGCCCGACGTGGTGGTCTTGCCGGAACCCTGCAATCCGGCCATCAGGACCACGGTCGGGGGCTGCGAAGCGAATTTGAGCTTGGCGGTATCGCGGCCCAGGATATTGACCAGCTCGTCATGCACGATCTTGATGACCTGCTGCGCCGGCGAGAGCGCCGTCATCACTTCCTGGCCGACGGCCTTTTCCTGGATCTGATCAATCAGCTGCTTGACGACTTTGAAGTTGACGTCGGCTTCCAGCAGCGCCAGGCGAATCTCTTTCAGCGCTTCCTGAATGTTTTCCGGCGTAAGCGTGCCCTGGCCGCGCAGGTTCTTGAACGCACGTTGCAGTTTTTCCTGAAGATTCTCAAACATAGATAAATTGGTGGCCCGCGTCCGGAGAGACGAAGCACTGGAGACCGCTTGCTGTGCGGCCCTTCGTTTATTGTATCAGCGCTCACTTTTAAGTTTTAGAACCGCGGCAACTCGGTCGCCGTTTCCGGCGACTATACTGAAGAACTGGAGAGACTGCTATGTCACAGCCCAGAACGACTGCTGTTTCCGATTCTCCCGATTGCTGGCCTGCCCTTCCGCTGGCAAGCTGGCAGGACACGCGAGCCACGCTGCACATGTGGATGCAGATCGTCGGCAAGGTCCGGCTGGCGCTCACGCCCTTGCTCAACCACTGGTGGAACGTTCCTCTCTACGTGAACTCCCGCGGGCTTACGACCTCGCCGATTCCCTACGGGCCGCGGGTCTTTGAAGTCCAGTTTGATTTTATTGACCACAAACTCCGGCTCGGCACCAATGACGGTGATTCCAAGACGCTTGATCTCAAACCGCAGTCAGTGGCCCATTTCTACAAGGAGTTCATGGCGCTGTTGCACGCTGAGGGATTTGACGTCCACATCTGGAAGATGCCGGTCGAGATCGTCGATCCCATTCCGTTTGACCAGGACACGATACACAAATCCTACGATCCCGCGGCCGCGCACAACTTCTGGCGGATCCTGACCTCGGTAGACGAAGTGTTCAAAGCATTCAGTTCGCGGTTTGTGGGGAAGGCCAGCCCAGTACATTTTTTCTGGGGGAGCATGGACCTGGCAGTCACGCGCTTTTCCGGACGACCCGCGCCGCCGCGCAACGATCCTGATCCGGTGCTGCGCAAGATCATGAAGGAAGCTTATTCGCACGAGGTCATCAGCGCCGGCTGGTGGCCCGGCAGCGGCGATATCAAAGACGCGGCCTTCTATTGTTATGCGGCGCCGGAGCCCAAAGGGTTTTCGCAGCAACGCGTCCAGCCGGCGAAGGCTTCTTACAACTCGAGCGTGGGCGAGTTCGTGCTGATGTACGACGACGTCCGCCGCGCTGCTTCGCCCTCGACTACGCTGTTGGATTTTCTGCAGAGCACATATGAGGCCGGCGCCAACACCGGAAACTGGGACCGCAGAGCTTTGGAGCGGCCGCTGCGAAGGGCCGACGAACGAGATAAGGAGAAATTTTATGCGTAATGCCTGTAGTCATTTGAACCAGATCCGGGTCACCACCACTGACGTGGATGTCTGCGAAGACTGCGTCAAGATGGGCGACACCTGGGTGCATCTGCGCCTCTGCATGAAGTGCGGCCACGTGGGATGCTGCGATTCGTCCAAGAACAAACATGCCACCAAGCACTTTCACCGGACAAAGCATCCGCTGGTTCGCTCCATCGAGCCGGGCGAGAGCTGGACGTGGTGTTACATCGACGAAATCATGGACGAGTTGAGCGCAGCATCGTAGTCGCTAGGCGCGCGTCTGCGCCCAGATTTCTTTTGCCGCGACCACCGTGTTGCAGTGGATGGTCACCGTGTCTTCCACGCGCCGCGCATATCCCCCGGCAAATGTTGTCATGATGGGAATATTCCGCGATTTGGCTACGCGCAACACCAGCTCATCGCGGCGCTTCAGACCGTCAATGGTCAAATCGAGCCCGCCGAGCTGGTCTTCACGATACGGNTCGGCGCCCGCGACATAACAAATCAACTCCGGCTCAAAGTGCCGGAACGCAGAGGCGAGTGACTGGTCCAGCCATCCCAGATATTCCTCGTCGGTGGTGCCGTCCGGCAGATTGACATCAATGGCCGAAGGCGGCTTGTACGCAGGATAGTTCGCCGCCTGATGCAGCGAGATGGTAAAAACCTCAAGCTCGCCGGGAGTGTGCTGCGTCTCGAGATGCGTTGCATGTATGTCGCGCTGGCTGGCACTGGCGCTGGGCAGCGGATGTCCCGGATGCATCTTGGGCGGAAAGATGACGGCAGTGCCGTTGCCGTGATGGACGTCGCAGTCCACCGTCATGGCGCGAGTGATCTTGCCGTCTTTGTGCAGCTTCTTGATGGCCACGGCAACGTCATGAATCACGCAGAAGCCTTCGCCATGGCCGGGAAATGCATGATGAAAGCCTCCGCCAATGTTCACGCCAACGCCGCTTTTCATGGCCAAGTCCGCGGCCAGGCTTGATCCGCCCGCGGCAAGCCAGAATGCTTTCACCAGTTCCGGAGAGTAAGGGACCTCCATCTGCAATTCTTCCTGCGGAGTGAGCGTTCCCGTCTTGAGCTTGTGGACGTATTCCGGTGTGTGGACCAGCAGGATGTCGTCGTCCGACGCGGGCTGGGGCGCAACGAAATCCGCCGCCTCCGCGAGACCGGAGTCCATGAGCTGTTTGTGAATCAGGCGGTATTTTTCCGCGGGAAAAACATGCGCGCCGATGGGCAGATAGTAGTCGTTGCTGTAAACCAGCTTGAAGGGAAGCATCGCGGAGTTTGTCGCCTAAGCCGAGTTTCCTTTTGCGTTCACATCGAATACCGACGCGCTCTGCTTCTTGCGGCCGGCTACAGAGAAAGCCTTGTCGGTTGAAATTTGCCGCAGCGCAATATCGATTGCATTGACAGCCTCATGAATGTGGGCCGTGGCGTCCGGTTGGGAAACATAAGTCGTGCACTCGATGATTTGCAGAGCATTACGGATTTTGTCGTTCATTTCGTGAATTCTCGCAAATCGTCGGAGCATCGCCTGCTGCTTGGCTACTTCTTCCAATTGCCAGCGGAGAACAAAGAAGAACGCGATTATTGCCGCAATCGACGTCCCAAGAATGCGCAGCCCGCGTTGGTGCAGCCAATCGTCGTAAACAATCCACTGCAGCACCAAGGCCGCAATGAATACAAAAAGTGACGTTACAAACGCAAATATAATGATCCGCAGATAGGGGCGGAGCCGCCTTTTGCTNTTGGATCTTTCTTCCGGGTCTGTCATTAGCATGCTCGTCCGGACGTCAGTATTGTAGAGACTTGGAGAAGCAGNGTGCAAGACGGTAGAGCAGTCATGCAAAGCGATGACCGTAGATCACCAGGGAAATTCTGCTAAAATCTACCAGTAACAGCAATTTTCCCGTCCAGTTTCCCAGACTACCTCAATCTGTTGAAAACAAATTACGGGCGAGGAGTGTGCAAGCGAGTGAAACGAGCAAAGACCGCGGTGATCGTGGGCGCCCAGTGGGGCGATGAAGGCAAAGGCAAGATCGTAGACGTTCTTTCTGACAATTTCGCCGTCGTCGCGCGTTACGCCGGAGGCCATAATGCCGGCCANACNGTCATCATCAAAGGCAANAAGTTCGTGCTGCAACTGGTGCCGTGCGGCGTGCTGCGCAAGGGCTGCCGCTCCGTCATCGGCAATGGCGTGGTGCTCGATCCGCTGGCCTTCCTCAAGGAAGTCGGCATGTTGCGCGACACCGGCGTGCAGGTGGATGGCAATCTTTTTGTTTCCAACCGCGCGCACGTGATTCTGCCCTATCACCGCATGATCGAAATGGGCGCCGAAAATGCTCCCGGACGCGTGAAGATCGGTACGACATCGCGCGGCATCGGCCCGGCCTATGAAGACAAGATGGGCCGCCGTGGTCTGCGTGTCGCCGATCTGCTGGACTCACAACTGCTGCGTACGACCATCGAGAACGCTTGCCGCGAAAAAAATATGATCGCGCACGCGCTCTTCAATTCCGAGCCGCTCGATGCCGACAGCATGTACACCGAGTACGCGCAGGCCGCGGAAAAGATTGCTCCCTTCGTTACCGATACCGCGCTCCTGTTGAACGAAGCCATCGCGCAAGGCGAGTCCGTCATGTTCGAAGGCGCGCAGGGGACCATGCTCGATATCGATCATGGCACCTATCCTTTTGTTACTTCATCCAGCGCAACATCCGGGGGCGCGGTCACCGGCACTGGCGTTGCGCCTAATGCGATCGACATCGTGATTGGAATCACCAAGGCGTACTGCACTCGGGTGGGCGGCGGGCCGTTTCCGTCGGAGGTCGAAGGCGAAGTCGCGGACAAGCTGCGCGCTCGCGGCAACGAATATGGCGCGGTGACGGGACGTCCGCGGCGCTGCGGGTGGATCGATCTCCCGCTTCTGCGCTATTCCCAGATGATCAACGGCGTGAACTGGTGGGTGGTAACGAAGCTCGACGTGCTCGACGAACTCAACGAAATTCCAGTCTGCGTCGGCTATAAGATCGACGGTAAAAAGACAGACAAGATCCCCGCGCTGGCCACCGGGTTTGAGCAGGTGCAAGCAGTCTACGAGACCATGCCCGGATGGAAGAAGTCCACGGTCGGCATCACCAGTTTCGAAAAGCTGCCGAAGAAAGCGCAGGAATATCTGCGCTTCATCGAAAAAGAGAGCCACGCAAAGATCGGCATGGTCTCCACCGGTCCGGACCGCGAGCAGACTATGTTCATGCCCGAATTCCAGGAAGAGCTGGCGTCAGGCAAGAGCATCGCGAGGGCTAAGTGATCGTTCTTAAAGTCGACATGCTGGTAAAGCCCGGCAGTGAAGAAAAGTGCAAAGAGTTGATCCGCATCATGCAGGACCACTCACGCAAAGAGGCAGGCTGCCTCCTATATATAGGACATCAATCGGTTGAAGACCCGCGCCGGTTTTTCTTTTACGAGCAATATGCGGACCAGGCGGCTCTCGAATTTCACCGCAACGCTCCGTACTTCAAGCAGTACGTGAGCGGCGGACTGGATACGATCATGGAAAAACGCACGCGTGACCTTGCCGTGCCGGTCGAATAGCCTCACGGCAGCGCCGTGCTGCATCTAAATTTGCATGATCCGCAAATTGAAGTCAGGCGAGTACCGCCTCTATTCCCGCAAGAAAAACGTCAAGACCGGAAAGCGACGCAACCTGGGGACTTTTTCTTCACTCGAAAAAGCTAAAGCCCATGAACGGGCAGTGCAGTTTTTCAAACGGCACTGAGGCTGCTTCCAAATCCAGACTACTTTCTGTCTGCCATGAGCACGCCGCCGCGGGCGTAGTCTTCGCGCTCGACTTCGACGATGGTGATGACCACGCCGTCTTTGGCGACGACGGCTTCTTCGGCCACCACGTCCGTCACGCGCTCGACGAGCTTGCGCTTCTGCTCAGTGGAGCGGCCTTTCAGCATGGTGATTTGAATGTGCGGCATGTCAGGGCTCGCTATCGCGCCAGCTCGTACCCAGCGAAGAAGTAGCTCAGCTCAAAGCGCGCAGTGTCATCAGCGTCGGAGCCATGGATGGCGTTGCGCTCGATGCTCTCGGCAAACCTTTTGCGCACAGTGCCTGCTTCCGCGTTCGCCGGATTGGTCGCGCCCATCAGCATGCGCAGATCAGCGATGGCGTTTTCTTTTTCCAGGGCCAGCGCAACAATCGGCCCGCTGGACATGAATCTGGTGAGCGAATCAAAGAACGGACGCTCGCAATGGACCGCGTAAAAGCCCTCGGCCTGCTCTTTGGTGATTTCCAGCATCTTCATGCCGATGATCCGAAAGCCCTTGGCCTGGATCATGCTAAGGATCTCGCCGGTGGCGCCTTTGGCCACGGCATCCGGTTTGACAATCGAAAAAGTGCGCTGCAGAGTTTGCATTCCTGGTGTTTACCTTTTCTGTTTTTGATTAACGCTTATGCCTTCGCGCCGGTTCCAATCCTGCTCAGAAGAGTCTCCGCCAGCACCGCCGGAGACTTGGCCACGGTGATTCCCGCCGCTTCCAGTGCTTTGATTTTTTCCGCCGCCGTGCCGTGCCCGCCGGAGATAATTGCGCCCGCGTGTCCCATGCGACGCCCGGGAGGCGCGGTCTGTCCGGCGATGAACGCTACCATCGGCTTCTTTACGTGCTGCTTCACGTAGTCCGCCGCAGTCTCTTCTGCGTTGCCGCCAATCTCGCCGATCATGATAATCGCTTCC
>JGI25616J43925_10000586_pt1 | contig 13235 bp, 9 predicted proteins | sample GraSoi2013_100cm_FD_43925 | JGI IMG/M metagenome (IMG submission 43925) | reverse complement strand
ATTCTACTACTTTGTTCCCCGATTTTTAATCTCCTTCCGAACCATGAGTTTGCAAGCATATTTGGTCCGGCTTGACGGATTTGGCTTGTAACCGTCGTCATAAAAAGGTTTTCTGCTCGGTAGCAGTTTCTTCCCCCCAAAAACTTCCTTCGTCTGTATCCTATGAACTCTGCACTAGGACGGCGGGTATCATTCCCAACTGTAATTCGTTTAGTTACGTTTCTAGTCTGTTGCTCGCCTTCGGCGCGGGCCGGCAGCTTCGGTCTCAATGAACAAAGTGTCTCCAGCTTAGGGAGCGCTTATGCCGGGGGCGCCGCTCAGGCTGAGGATGCATCCACTATCTTCTTCAATCCGGCTGGTCTGGCTTTGCTCGATCATGGGGAGTTACAAATCGGCGGCCAATTTATTATTCCTAGCGCCACGTTCCAGAACCAGGGATCCCATTTGGTTGCGCCGGGAACGCCGTTTGACCACGAACCGCTCAAGGGAGGAAACGGCGGCGATCCTGGTGTCGATCATCTGATCCCTAATTTTTATTTGTCCCAGCCGTTGTTCCGCAGTCCTACCTATGGAGATTTGAGCGTTGGCATTGGGCTAACCGTGCCGTTCGCTCTGGAAACCGACTATCAACCCAATTGGGTGGGTCGCTATGTCGCCCTTAGGACCAAACTAACCACCTTCGATATTCAGCCCACGGTTGCCTATCGGTTCCTCGATCGGATCTCGATCGGCGCTGGTTTAGATGTTCAATATGCATCCGCCCGGCTCAGCCAGGCGATCGATTTTGGTGAGATCGGCGCTGCGACCTTGGCTCCCTTCTATGCAGCTTTGCCGGCTCGATTGGCTGCCGGCGGGGTGCCTTTAGCGGCCATTCCCGGTGCAGTGGCGGCAACCGAGCGAGCCTATTCCGCAGCCGGCTTCGTCCCGCAAGGACACGACGGCGTCGCCGAGGTCCAAGGGGATGATTGGAGCGTTGGCTTCACCGTCGGACTGGTCTTTGAATACCTGAAAGGGAACGAGCTGCAGTTTCTTCAGGATGGCAGATTTGGCTTCAGTTATCGCTCGGCGATCGACCACACGTTAAAAGGAACCGCTCAATTTCGCGGGGTCCCTAGTCTCACCGCCATCGGCGCACCCGTGCAATTCCCTTTCCCCAGCGCATTGCAGGATGTCTTTTTTAATCAAGGCGCCAGCGCCGGCTTAGATCTTCCGGCTATCTATCATTTCAGTCTTTACCAACGCTTTCTCCAAAAATTTGCTGTGATGGGGGATATAGAATGGACTCGTTGGAACCGGCTGCAGCAGATCGATATTATGTTCAGCCATCCGTCGACCCCAGCTAACATCTTGAATCTCCAGTACGATGATACCGTTCGTTATTCAGTCGGTTTGGAGTGGTACGCACTGAAACGGCTCACGTTGCGAACCGGTTTCGCTTACGATGAAACCCCCGTACATAGCGACGAGACTCGAACTCCGCGTATTCCGGACAACAATCGTTACTTTGTTTCTGCCGGTCTCCGTTGGCAGCCATACACTTTTGTTGCGGTAGACGTCGGCTACGCCCACCTCTTCGTGCAGGACTCGACGATCAATTTTACTGACAATTTGGGCCACAATCTCAGAGGCAAATACGACGTCGGTATCGACATTGTTAGCGCCGCTATCACATTTCTATGGGGCGGACCGAAGCCGTCCCCTGAGCTAGCGCCCAGCGGCAAATCGCCGGTCGGTTACGCCAAGTAATGATCCGGTAGGGATGAGCTCCCGCTCATCCGCGCTCGCCGTTTCGCCCACTCGCCGGTGCGCCCTTTCGCTCTTCCGCCGTTTCGCTCCTCTACCGTATTCTCTTCTTCGCGAACACCAACTGCGCGGTCACGTTCGTAGCGGTTACGAGCACAACCAGGACGAGCGAAGCGGTCCAAGCCAGCTGGATCAGATGAGGATACGGGTATTTACCGAATCGATANATGAGTTCTGCTAGAGATTGGGTGGGCTCCAGAAGTGACGACAGCCAGTAGGCGCTGGAGGTTGCCGTGAAAAGGACCGGCGCAGTTTCACCCGCAGCTCGAGCAACCGCGAGCATTACTCCCGTCATGATGGCGGGGACGGCCTCCGGTAGAACGACACGAAAGATGGTCTGAAATTTCGTTGCTCCCATTCCGTAGGAGGCTTCGCGTAAGGCGTGCGGTACTCCGAGAAGAGCTTGTTCTGCCGTTAGGAGAATCGTTGGCAAAGCCAAGACCGCCAGCGCTATCCCGCCGGCAATAGCCGATTTCGTATGCGTGCTTACTACTATGGTCGCAAAAGCGAACATACCGCAAATGATCGATGGTATCCCGGTCAACAGCTTCGCGATGAACCTTACAGCCGTTGCCAGCATCGAACGCCTGTCATATTCAGAAATGTAAACGGCGGACAGAATCCCGAGCGGTGCTGCGATAAAAAGGGCGATACCGACCATGATGGCCGTACCCTGAATCGCGTTGCCCAACCCCCCTCCTTCTTGCCCGGGGGCCGGCGGGAGCTCGAAAAGCACGCTTGGCGTCAAGAGACCGATCCCATTGGTGACGACCAAAAAGATGATCGAAAACAGAGGAACCAGCGTAAGGAAAGACGCACCGGTGCAGATCACTGACCAAAAGAGGTTTCGGATCAAGCGCATCCGATCCCTTAGGGACTGCGCTTTCAGTTCCGGTGCGAGATTCTGGTTGAGGATCGCGGTCGACATAAGCTCAGCGCAACGCACCGGTTGCTTTTTGCGCCCGGCGCAGCACGAGTTCGCCGACAACGTTGACGACCAAGGTTAATAGCATCAGAGTAAACGCGGCGTATAGAAGGGAGCTGACCTGCAAGTCTTCGGCTTCGCCGAATTTATTCGCAATCAGACTGGCGAGCGTTCCCGCCGGAGAAAGAAGTGACCATGTCAAACGAGGGCTATTCCCGATGAGCATCGCTACTGCCATGGTTTCTCCCATGGCTCGACCGAACGCCAGGATAGTCGCGGCCACAATGCCGGGGGCAGCGGTTGGCAACAACACACCAAAAATCGTTTCCCAGCGAGTTGCACCGATCGCATAAGAACCCTCGCGAAGCTGGCCGGGTACGGCCACCAGCGCCGTCCGGGAAATCGCGGTGATAGTCGGCAACACCATCAGTGCAAGTACTAAACTCGCAGTCAGCATGCTGTTTCCCGAAGAGGGCCCCTGAAACAAAGGTAAGAAGCCAAGCGAGCTGGCGATCGGGCCGCCCATCTGCTGAACAATGGGAATCACCACCGCAATGCCCCACAATCCGTAGATCACGCTGGGAATCGCTGCCAATAGCTCCACCACGAAGCGCACCGTTTGACGCACAGGAACTGGCAAGAAATTCTCGCTCAAGAAAATTGCGATGAGAACGCCGAGCGGTAAAGCGAATAGCAAGGCGATGAATGAGCTGAGCGCCGTTCCCACCAGGTAGGGGAGGACGCCATAATTCTCCGGCTCATTCGTCTTCCAAGCGACCGTAGTGAAAAAGCCGAGCCCGAAGTGGGTGATTGCCGGCCAGGCTTGGACCAAGATACTAGCGGCGATGCAAACGAGGGTGGCAACCGTGGTTACGGAAGCCACCCAGCTGAATACACGGAACAAGTCGAACCGAACCCCTTTTCGGTGAAAACTTGGTGTCGGAGACTCGGTACCGTCAGTCATTTGGCTTAACTAGCTTAACTATAGAGACCAGGCGCTACTCCACAGTGTTTAATGCAGCCTCACATTTCTGGACGACATCCGGCGGCATCGGGATGTACCCGAGATCACCCGAGAGTTTCTGGCCATCCGTCAACCCGTAGGTAACGAACTTCTTTAGCGCAGCCAGCTTATCCTTGTCGCTGTTGGTCTTATACAGAAGCAGCCAAGTAAACGTGGCGATCGGATATGCGTCCTTGGCATCAGGATCACTTGGCCAGGCACGTAGAATGTTCGCTGGGAACTGGGTGGTGTTCAGGGTGGCAGCACCCGACTCTGGGGTTGCGGCCACAAACGCGCCCGACTTGTTCTGAAGTTGAGCAAAAGGTAGCTTGTTGTTCTTGGCGTATCCGTACTCAACGTAACCGATGGCGCCTGGTGTCTGTTTGATCAAGGCCGTGACTCCGTCATTGCCTTGGCCAGCAACTCCGGTAGGCCAGGTCACCGAAGTCCCTTGGCCAACCTGATTTTTAAAGTCATCGCTGATCGTCGCCAGATGCTTGGTAAACACGAAGTTTGTTCCGCTGCTGTCCGATCGGGTGCAGACCGTAATATTCACATCCGGTATTTTCACGCCCTCATTGGCTTTAGCAATCGCTGGATCACTCCATTTAGTGATCTTACCGAGGAAGATGCCGACGTATACTTCGCGGGGCAACTTTAGAGTCTCAACCCCCGGCAGGTTATAAGCCAGGACAATGCTGCCGGCGGTCGCTGGAATCAGGACGACGCCTGGCTTGACTTTGGCAATTTGTTCGTCGGTCATTGCCGCATCGCTGGCGGCGAAAGTAACCAAGCCGTCCGTGAATTGCTTGATACCGGCGCCGCTCCCGACACCCTGGTAGTTGATTTGAATTCCTGGGTTTGCCTTGGAGAACTCAGCGATCCAGCGCTGATAAAGGGGCGCGGGGAATGTTGCTCCCGCCCCTTGTAGTTGGGTAGCTGCATTTGCCGATAGAGGCGACAGCGCAATCAGCGCGACCAAACTGGCAAGCCGTGATGAGGTAGTTTTCATAGATCAGAAGCAGTCTCCCATCCACTGATCGAAACTCGGGCATCGGGCAATCTCTGCTTTGTGACATTTCTGTGACGGGGGTAAGAGATCGAGGCGGCTGGCGGTTCGGGGTGAGGGCAATGAAAGCCCAGATCTATTATAATTACCGTATTCACCGTAAGTTGTCCCTGCGAGCGAGCACTCGCCCTCAACGCCAAACTGCTACCCGCCAACCCCTTGCTCCCCGACCGTAATATCAACTGATATAAGAGTTTAAGCATCATTAAGAGTTGACTTGCAGCTCCTCGGAGCGATTTTAAGTCTTACCAAATCAGTGCCTCGTCCCCAGAACCACCCCGTCCAAAAGAGCAACGCTTCAGAGAGACTTCTTGATGCTGCTGCCAGAGTATTTGCGCGTAAAGGCCTAAAAGGCGCTACTACCCGCGAAATCGCCATTGAAGCCGGACTCAGCGAAATGACGCTGTTTCGGCGATTCGGAACAAAAGAAAAGCTGCTGCGAGCCGTCGTAGAACGGTTCTTTGCACGCCGGATCGAACCGCCTCCAGTCCGGGAAGCTCCCCACGATCTCGGTGCTGCTCTATTGCACTACGCAAAGCTTCAGCACCGGCTCATGGATGAGAGCTTGCCAATCATCCGCGTCCTCCTCGGAGAACTCCATCATTTCAGCAGAGACCATCGCGATGTTCTGCATGATGTGTTCAGGCCGATGCGGTCCGCCATGAAAGCGCTCTTGCTGACATCTCAGCACAATCGAGCTCGGAAGAATCCCGAGATAGACCTGCTCATCGACATGGTGGAAGGCGTCATCTTCGTAGACTCGCTTCGGCGCAGCCAAGGAGCGCTCGCGACGTACTCCGCACAACGGTGCCTGGAGACAGCGGTGGAAATGATGCTTTCGAGGCTTCATCACAAGCCGAGCTCTGCGGCGAAGCGCTCGCGAAAGAGGAGCTAGGAGTTAGAATCCAGGAGCTAGTAGACTACTGGCCTCCTAAATCTCCCTAAGCGCTCCGGGTCACATAAGTCCCATTAGTCGCATAGAGCTTGTCGCGCCGCAGGCTTGGCGAAGGCGGATCCCATTCGTCGCTGGCCCCCTGACTCGGAGCTATTCCCTAGGGCGCCGATCGACACTCGGCGCCCCTTCTAGCTCCTAGCTCCTATGCCCGCCCCCCTAGAACTTGAACGTTATCGTTCCCTCAACGTGGAAAGGCCATTCCGCGACGACTGAGTCATAACCATAGACCGCGTTAGGCGGTCCCCAGAGTTTTTGGTCGGTCAGATTCAACAATGCGATCTTGGCTTCAAAATGATCATCCTTCGTATGGTAGAAAAACGTGAGATCTTCCTCATGTTGAGCCGGGATCCGGACATACCCGCCATATCCAAGGAACATCGGCCCGGTCACTGTTTCGCCAAAGATCGCTCCGAATGTCCCGAAGCTGGTCGGGATTTGATATTTGGCCAGTAGGTTAACGGCGTGAGCAGGGACACCTGGTTCTCGATAGATACCGAGTGGCAAGCTCTTGCCATTGTCAGTGATTACCGTCCCATTGGGACCCAGTTGATGGACCGAATCAATTGGATAAACCTGAGCGACAAAACCCGGTGAACCATGAATGAACGAGTTGATATAGCTATAGCCCGCACTCAGGTAGAAGTTGCGACTGGGTTGGTAGTCCGCCTCAATTTCAAATCCCCTAGCGGTATCCCGGGAATAGCTAGCTCCAAGCCCGGGGTTAACCCGGTGTTGCTGGAAAAGCGCAGCATTGATAAACAGCGTGTCTCCGAGGAGAGACGCTTTAGCGCCGGCTTCATACAAATCAGAGTGGACATGTAACTCGTTCGTAACCGGTATCGTGGCGTGACCGCTACCATCGCCCGCTGGAAACCCGCCTCCATTGCCGGCTGCGTAGGACTGGCTGTAGTTGTAAGTGAAATAGGTGGTCAACCATTTCCAGGGCTTAAATGTCGGGCTAACATTGAAGTTAGGCTCAACGACTGACGCCCGGGCTCCCGGCGGGCCATTCGGGTTTACCGTTCCTGCTGCCGCAGCTTCCGCGTACAAGGGGTCGTTAACTTTTACCCAAAGGATGTCCGCGCGGGCACCAGCCAGCAGTGAGAAATGCTCACCGAAATCGAAGACGTGCTCGTAAAAGGGAGCCACGGTGAAAACCTTTGAGTAGTTCGTATCGCCGTTAAACACACCCGGGGTCCCAGTCCAGCCCGGATTATTTGGGACCGGCAGTGCCGTGAAGGTGCTGAAATTCACGTAATGAATGAAGTTACGGGAAGTAGCAAGATTCCAGGCGTTGAGCGGCTCGTCGAAATAGTCGTCAAAAGCGGTTACCTCCTGGTAATGGAAGTCGATTCCTAGATTGATCTTATTGCCGAGGACGAATCCAGGTTTGGTTTCAGGAACCGGCGCCTTGGCTTCTTTGCCGTCCACGACCGGTTCACCGCCACTGCCACCGCCTCCGAACGGGATATCGAAATTGATATGGAACTCGGTCCGGTTCTCAAACGAGAACGCGCTTGGGATGATCTCCGAATAGTAAGCACTATCCTTAGTGTGCCGATCGAGGCCTTGAACGAAAGTGTTATTCACGATGCTAAAGTTATCGTTGATCGTGAAGGTCTGGATCGCCTGAGCACGGATGCTCTTACCGTACGACCCGTCGCCCGGTCGTAATAAGCGAATACTGCGATCTAATCCCACCAGTCCGCCGGGTTGCACCAAGTTGCTGCCACTCTGGACATTCTGCGGAAATGGAACTCCAAAAACCGGGACACCGCCGCTGAGAAAGCCGATCGCATTTCCGGAGAAATACTGCCCATTGTCGATTAGATTCTGCGTAGGCCGGTTAAAGCCGTTATTTTCCGTGTAGGTCGCCGAGTACCCATCGACATTCAGCTCCAGTTTATACTTGTCGGTCGGGATCCAGGTTAAAGCAGCGTAGATCGATTGAGTCTGCGTCACCTGGTTTTCGTAATAGCTGCCTGAGTCAATGCCGGAATAACTGATGCGAAACGCTAGTTTGTCCGGAATGATCGGACCACCGATGTCGATATTCCACCGGTATTGATCGTAGCTTCCAAAGGTGGCGCTCATTGACCCTTGCAACCGGTCAAAGAACGGTTGTTTGGTAATAAAGTTAAAATAACCCCCGACGTAGTTAGAAGCTCCGTAAACGACCGCGGGCGGTCCTTTCAAAATGTCGACCGAGTCGAACGCGTTAAAATCGATCGGCATACCGTTGCCGTTGCTGGTCAACCCTTCCCGCATGCCGTTGATAAAAACATCCGCGGTTTGGCCGCGGATGCTGGGATTCGATGGCGCCCCGAAGTTGGTAGTGGTGAAGCTGCTGGTGGTTAACTTAGTAAAGTCGCGTACATCGAGCACGCTGATATCATCCAACTGGGCGCGGGAGATGATAGTCACGTTCCGCGGGATCTCCATCACGTTCAGATCTAATCCGTAGACGGCATTAATCGGACGGATCGTAGGAACAATCGCTTCGTTGATAGGAATGTTGGCGCCGGTGACGACCACTTGTTGTAATTGCTGCCCGGAAGAAGTGCCCTGATCCGTCGGAGTCCGCTGCGGTGCAGGTTCCGGGGGCACTACTACCTGTGCCCGAGCGACGGTTGCGCTGAACGAGCAGAGCAAGGTCAGGCTGAGCACACCCTTAAAGTGCTTGATCATTATTAGTTAGTTCCTTGGTTTTCCGACGTTTCTATACTAGTTAAGTAGAGTTTGTCTAGGTTGAGGTCTTTCCTGCATCACAGGACTAGCTTCCAATTGCTCGGAAAGAGCCCTTGGCTGGTTAAGGCAGGGCTAAGCCACTGAACCCAAGCACCTAGTATGCCAGGCGAACTCGCTTGAAGCTCGTCCGCAATAGCAAATAGCAGATAGCAGATAGCAAATTACCGGAGATGCCGCCGGTAGCGAAAATCCAATCTGCTATTTGCTATTTTCTATTTGCTATTCCGGGTGAGCTTTCGGCGAGCCCGGGTTGTGACCTTTTTGCCCATCCTTGCGATTTTGCGCAAAAAGCGTGCTCCTTTTTATTCAAACGTGCAGTATAAAGCACAGCCCGGTTTGATCGCCTACTTGGCAAGCTTTCCGGTCTCCTGGCGCTGCCAGGGAATCAACAGTCTTTCCGCCAGAATCGAAAGACCGAGGGCAGCCGCTGACAGAATCGCAATTATGATGTTGGTCGCCCAGAGCCGGTCGCCCCGATAGTCATTCATCGCTTGGGTCAGCATGAAACCCAGCCCTTGGCGCGAAAAGAAAAACTCGGCCAGAACCGCGGCTACGATACTGCTGGTAAATGCGATTTCGTGAGCCGCGGCATAGTACGGCAGCGCGTTAGGCCATAGCACGTAACGAAAAAGTTGGAACCGGCTGGCATGCAGGGTTTGAAAACGCGCGATCAAATTAGAGTCGACCTGCTCAAACCCTTTGATCAGATTTGCCAGCAGCGGATGAAAACAGATCAGGATCACCACCAGAATTCGCGGGATGGGTGAATCGCCGAAGCTAATAATCAGTAAACTAGCTACCGATACGATCGGCAAATTTTTTAACACCACCACCCAAGGTGTAGCCAGTGACTTGAGTGCGTCGAAATAAAGAAACGCAATCGCTAACGCAATTGCCATCACGTTGGCAAAGAAATAACCGGTAACGGCAGTGGTCAGGGTAACGGATGTGTTCCACAGCAAAGACCGCCACTCCTGTATCATCAGCGCGAGAACCAGATGAGGAGGAGGGAGAACCGTCGGCGCCAGGTGGCCGAGCCAGATTACTCCGTACCAGACCACTGCGGCTGATACAACAAATAGGATAGCTGCGGTTCGAGGATTCATGGCGGGTTGCGTCATCAAAACGGCTTTTAATCTGTGATAGCCGAATGCAGCGCGTCGCGCGCCGATCGGACCAAGTCGAGATATTGCTCCGACTGCCTAACCTCGAAATCACGAACCGATGGAAGCGCTACCCTGATTTCAGCTGCGATGCGACCGGGCCGGTGAGACATGACAAACACCCGGTTGGACAGGGTAATCGCTTCTTCTACACTATGCGTGACCAGTAGAGTCGTTCTGCTGGATTCGCGCAAAACATCGGCCAGCCAATCCACCAACCTTTCTCTGGTAATTTCATCTAACGCACCGAAAGGTTCATCTAACAGTAGCAACGCCGGCTGGTGAACGATCGCACACGCAATATTAACGCGTTGTTGCATGCCGCCGGAGAGCTGATGCGGATAACGATCTACCGCTTCCGCCAGACCGAAATGCGACAACAAAGTAAGAGGATCCATCGCCTTCTTGGCGGCAGTTATCTTGAGGGTTAGCCGGACGTTCTCCAAAGCCGTGCGAGAGGGAATCAAAGCCGGTCGCTGAAAAGCAACACCGATTTCGTGGGCAGAGGTAGCGGCGACAGGCGGCTTACCAAAGATCTCGATTGAGCCTGAACTCGGTTGCTCCAGACCGGCGCACATGCGCAGCAGAGTAGTCTTGCCGCAACCGGAAGCACCGATCAGTGCAATGAATTCTCCCTTTTCAACGGTTAGGTTGATCCCTTCCATCACCGAGTTATCTGCGTAATGCTTGCTAACGGAAGAAACCTTGAGAGCTGGTACCGAACCCGTACTCATCGCTCGAGAATCAAACTCTGTTATAGACAAAGCGCACATTACTCTTTGCAAACCCTNCCCCTTCGACGCCGCAGATCAGCTGGCAAAGCCGCATGATCTGCGGCCATAGCCTGTATGGATTAGAAATGTCTAAGCATTTTTTATCCATGCAGGCTAATGCAATTCGATCCCTCCGTATTCGGTTAGCAGAGCGGCTAAATTGTTCCAGCTTTCCATCGACATCCACAGCGGCGGTTGACCGTCATGACCGAGAACCAGGTCTTTTTCNAGCTCGAATCGGCGTAGAACCATGTCCCGGGTTAGGTTCGCATCCTTGCTATATTTGAGCGTGATATCGGCGGCTTCTTCTGGTTGGTTTAGATAAACTTGGATTGCCTGCGACAGCGCGTAAACATAACGAGCAACTAATCCTGGATTTTTTTCGGCCAGACTTTTCATTACCACGCTCACATCGCCTTCTTCGGTCCAGCCCAGATCTCTGAATCGTAACGCCAGCCAATTCTTATAACCTTGTTGTTCGAGGAAGCGCGGCTGATTTTGAAACCAACCTGCATAGAAATCGACTGCCCCGGAAACTAATGGATCGATGGAAAAACCCACCTGGACAACCTTAATTTGGTCCGCCGGCAGGTTGAATCGTTGGGTGACGAAATCAACATACCGTTGGCCATCAGCCTGAACGCCGACTTTTTTACCGATGAGATCCTGTGGCTTGAGCTCTTTATGAGACACCTGGTCGTTACTGACCGTCCGGTCGAGAGTGAGCCAGGAATATTGACTGTCTTTTAGTAAGGTACAAATTGCCGTAACCTTCGCGCCGGTCGGGCTGGCGATCAGGGAGACGACAGAAGCTCCGCCAGGAACTACGGCGATATCGATCGAGCCGCCGGTCATCAGCGCGAGCGGATCTTTACCCGGTCCTCCTGGTACCAGCTCGGCTTCTATTCCCATGTCATGAAAGAACCCTTTTTCGACGGCAATATACCAAAGAGCCGATTCGTCGTTCAGAATCCATGGCATGCCGATGCGGACATGCTCAGGAGATCCGGGGGCAGTGGGTTTGGCCGCGGCCACCTGCTTTAAAAACTCGTTGGTAACATAGCCGTCAGCCGGCATTTTCTGATGCACCTTGGCCAGCGCATCATCGAACGAAATTTGCGTGTGCTGATTCGACGGAGCACCGCATCCGCTAAACAGTAAAACGAAAGCGATTGGAAGCAGATGCAATCGATTGTTCATGATTTAGTACGTCTCATAGCGTCTTCGCTTTGCGCGTTCCAGCAGTAAACGTACCCGGATTGGAGGTTCACCGTTCACGGTTCGCGGTTCGCAGTTCACTGTTCAGCACTTGGCGCCGCCGAGGAGCTTGCGGACACTAGACATTTCAGTAGATCCCGTGGGAGATTTATAACGGAGATGCGCAGGTGTTTTACTTTTCCCCTTGCGACCGCCGGCTATATAGCGTCAACGGCGAACAGTGAACAGTGAACAGTGAACCGCGAACCCTTTATGCAAATTGAATCCGAATGGTTACAGCAACAGATCGATAGCCTGGNTGTGATATCAGAAGAGCCGGCGCCGGTAGTCACCAGGATTCTTTTTTCCGATGCTGATCTCCGCGCTCGCGAGCATGTGAGGCGGCTGTGCCATGACCTGCAGCTAAAAGTCACGGAAGATGCCGTTGGCAATATTTTCGCTCGCTGGCCGGGTTCTGATCCGGAATTGCCGCCGATCGCGACTGGCTCGCATATTGATGCAATTCCGAACGCCGGGCGTTACGACGGGGTTGTGGGCGTGCTAGGCGCTTTGGCTGCATTACGCGCTCTCCGNGCTTCCAACTTCAGTCCGCGGCACTCCATCGAGNTGATCGTCTTTACGTCCGAGGAACCAACTCGATTTGGGATCGGTTGCCTCGGTAGCCGGTTGATCTCCGGTGCGTTGGAACCTGAGCATGCCCTGGCGCTGACCGACGTCGACGGTAACAGCTTAAGGCGGTGGTTGGAAGCGATCTACGGAGGTGAGCCAACGCTTCGCTCGGTAGCAAAACCAAAGGGATGTTATGCTGGATTCGTTGAGCTCCATATTGAACAAGGTCCCTTGCTCGACCGTGCCGGGATTGAAATTGGAGTTGTGGAAAGCATTGCAGCGCCGGCAACCTTGCGTGTCCAAATCACCGGTGAGGGCGGGCATGCCGGGGCGGTTCTCATGTCCGATCGTCATGACGCTCTGTTGGCCGGGGCCGAAATCGCTTTATCGGTAGAACAGGCAGCGCGAGAGAGTCACAGCCGCGATGCCGTGGCTACGACGGGTGTCTTTCGCATTCAACCAGGCGCCGTCAATAGTGTTCCATTTCGAGCTGACCTGGAAATTGATATTCGTGACACGAATCTCAGTGCGCGCGACGCTACTCTGGAAAAAATCCAGACCGAGATCACAACGATTTGTCATCGCCGACGCGTCTCTGCGGCGACCGTCATTTTGAACCAGGACGCGCCNGCCGTCTGTGATCCGGCTTTGGTTAAAATATTGGAGCAAAGCGCGGCGAGCCTGGGATTCTCTTCTCTCAGAATGGTCAGCCGTGCGTACCATGACGCGCTGTTCATGGCCCAAATCAGCCCGACAGCCATGATCTTTATCCCCTGCCGGGACGGGATCAGTCACCGCCCAGACGAATTTGCGTCCACGGAAGCAATTCGCCGCGGGACCCAGTTGCTGGCGGAAGTATTGCGGAAGTTAGCGGCCTAGGGTAGGCGAAACGGCGAAACGGCGAAACGGCCAATGGGCGACGCGGCGACAGTGGACGGGCAACCGCCAACCAACAAAGCGTCCACTTAG
>JGI25616J43925_10000583_pt1 | contig 13256 bp, 8 predicted proteins | sample GraSoi2013_100cm_FD_43925 | JGI IMG/M metagenome (IMG submission 43925) | reverse complement strand
AAGAAATCACGCTGCTTCTTTTTCTTGACACCCCCAAAGCCGATCGCTACGTTCGATGTGGGGAAAGTGTTCGCAGCATCCCGCATGTTGTCCTGACTCGACCGTCCTGCATAGGGGCGATGCAGAACTGTAGGGAACACTCACGACTGTGGGAGCGCACTTCTCTATTCATTTTTCTGGGGGATGATGATGATGCGGTTAGTCCATAAATTTGCTGTGGCGTTGTTGCTGCTTGTATCGCTGATGTTTGCGGGAAGTGCCTATCCGCAAGGCGGCGCCACCGGCGCCATTGCAGGCTCTGTCCTGGACACCACCGGCGCTGCCGTCAGTGCCGCTGAAGTTCAAATCGTCAATGCCAGCACGGGTTCCGTTGTACGCAAGCTTTCCACCAATGTTGATGGTGAGTTCGTAGCCACACTGTTGCCGCCCGGAACCTATTATGTGGTCGTGAACAAATCCGGCTTCGGCCAAGCCAAAGCCGAAGGCATCGAACTGCGTGTGACGGAAACCACCCGTGTGACCATTACGCTCAAGCCCGGCACGGTTTCTGAGAAGGTGGAAATTTCCGCGCAGGTAACCAGCGTTGAAACCTCCAACGCGGTCACCGGGCAATCCATCGGCACGGAGACGGTGCGCGAATTGCCCCTCGCCACCCAGAATTATCAGCAATTGTTGACGCTTTCCACCGGCGCGCAGAGCGAGCTGAACGCCGCCGCGCAGCTTGGCCGAGGCTCCGTCAAACTCTTCGTGAATGGACAGCGCGAGGATAACAACAACTTCCTGATTGAAGGCATTAGCGCTACCGATTACAACGTCGCGCAGGCCACCTACGTCCCTCTGCCGAACCCAGACGTCATCCAGGAATTCAAGGTGCAGACTTCACTCTACGATGCAAGCCAAGGGCGCGATGGCGGCGGCAACGTCAACGCTATTCTGAAGTCCGGCACNCGCGAATTCCACGGCGATGTCTATGAATTTTTCCGAAATGACGTGCTCAACGCCAACGAGTTCTTTCTGAACCGCCAGGGCCAGCCACGGCCGGTCGTCAAGCAGAATATCTTCGGAGGCAGTTTGGGCGGACCGGTCGGCAGCGAAAAACTCGGACTCTTCTTTGTGAACTACCAGGGGACACGGCAGCGCAGCGGCGATTCCCCGGGGACCATCATCAGCACCAACATTCCCTATATTCCCGCGGCCGACCGTTCATCGCTGGCCGCGCTCGAAGCGGACTGCAATCTCCCCAGCATCGACCCTGCGGTATTTAAGCTCTTGAACTTCAAGAGTGCTCAATTCGGCGGCAATACGGGTGGATACCTTTTTCCAGCTCCCACGAACGTCCCGGCTGGCGCGAAGCTTTGCGATCCCGCCAATCCCGTTCCTTTTGCAGTCAGCCGGCCAGGGAAGTACACTGATGATCAGTTCACCTCCAATTGGGATCGCGAATTCCGCGGCGGACAGGACAAGCTGTCCGCGCGCTTCTTTTTCTCGGATTCCGAATCCTTGCTGCCTTTCGGCGGCGGAGATCTCCAGGAATCCCTTGGCAGCACCCTGGCCAGCAGCATCAGCTCCGCTTCGTTGAACTTCCCGTTCGACACGCCGGTCCATGCGCGCTTTCTAAATATTACGGAGACCCACCTTTTCTCGCCCACACTGGTCAATGAATTCCGCTTTGGTTTGGTGCACATCAACGATCAGTTAAACAACCTGCCGCCCGTTACCGTGACTGATCTGGGCATCGACCGGCCCACCAACAGCGTGACAAATTCGATTTACAAATTTGTGCTGTCCAGCTCCGGCTTTGAGCTCGGTCCCGCGCCCTTCGGAAATCAGTCCCAAAACCAGAATAACTACAACTTCATCGACACGGTGAGCTGGGTGAAAGGCAAACACGTCCTGCGTTTCGGCGGTGAATTCACGCGTGTCAATCTGGACAAGCTCTTCCCGCAGGTTTTCAACGGCGAGCTTTTCTTCACCAATACGCCGTCGAATGGCCCGATTGGCACCGCGACCACCGACTTTCAAAATTTCCTTCTGGGCGCACCGCAGTTCAGCTTCGGCGGCGGCGGTGTCTTCAACCATCAGTATCGAACGAACAACTACGCCGTCTTCGCTCAAGATGACTGGAAGGTCCGCCCGAATCTGACGCTCAACGTCGGACTGCGCACCGAAATGTTTGGAGCCTTTCACGACGATCTCTGCCACATCGGCAATCTCGATCCGTCGCTCGCCAACCAGGGCACGTTTCCCTTCCTTTATCCATCGTGCGTAAACCACTTAAACTTGGCGGGCCTCTCGGGCAGCTCGAACAACACCACCTACGATAATAACTACTCGACGGGAATAGGGCCGCGCATCGGTCTGGCTTACGATCTTTTCGGCCATCACAACACCACCATTCGCGCGGGCTTCGGCATTTACTACGTCCGCGAAGACGTGGGCACCGTGGATCAGCTTTCCTTCCAGACTCCCTTCTTGCCCGTCGCTTTCGGTGGAGGCCTTCCAGGCTGCCTCTCCACATTTTTCTCGCAAGCGGCTCCGGCAAGTTGCCTCCCCGCCGGCTTTACGTCCAATCCTAACGGCCTTCCGAAAGCCGGCACGCTGGACCCTACCTTTGTGCCCTGCTTGTCCGTCTTCCAGGGTTTCACGGGAGGCGATACCACGCAGGCAGCAACCTATGGACCCGCCACCGGCGGCGCTTGCCCCGGACCACTTCTCTCCACCAATATCTTCGGTTTGCAGGTACCGCGCCACTTCGTTGTACCCACAACGCAGCAGTGGAACCTAACCGTCCAGCACGCGCTCGGCCGCCAGTGGGTGCTCGAGGTGGGCTACGTAGGAACGCATGCACTGCATCTGCGTGAGACGCGCGATAACCTTCAGTCGCAGAACGCTACTCCGGCGAACCCGGTAAAGATCAACAGTTCGTTCTGCAATCCCAATCCTTGCGTAATCACTACCAACACCTTCGCAAACGCCGTCGCGCGTTCGCGCGCGCAGGGCATCAATGGCTACGCCGGTTTCCAGCTTTTCGCCGACGACGCCTACTCCCATTACAACTCGCTGCAGACCACATTGTCTCGCCGTTGGGGAGCAGGCTACTTCCAGGCCGCATATACCTTCTCGAAATCGACCGATGCAACCTCAACAGGAAACACCGCGTTCAATACCGCCTTCAATGACGAGTCCACGTTGAACGCCTCCCGGGGCTTGTCCGATTTCGATCGCCCACAGCGCTTCGTCGTCAGCTACCGCTACGATCTGCCGTTCTTTCGGGATACCACCGGAGCCAAAGCGGCGTTGCTTCGAGACTGGGCCATCAGCGGCATCAGCATTTTCCAGTCAGGCACGCCGTTCTCCGTCACGGACTCCATCGCCGGAACTGCATTCCTGGGCGCCGGATTCACTCCTGGCACGCTTTCGGGCAGCTTGGCTTCCGGATCCACCCTCGGCACCGCAGCGACCAGCGGCGACATTCACAAGCGCATCGACGGTTACCTCAACCTCAATGCCTTTGCCACCGCGCCGCTGCTCTATCCTTCGCAGTGCGATCCGGTCAACAACCCAAATTTCTGCGCCACCAACTTCGGAAACCTCGGGCGTAACACATTCCGTGGGCCCTTCCAGCAAAACTGGGATTTCTCGCTGATCAAGAATTTCAAGATCACCGAGCGTCANCAGCTGCGCTTTACCACCGACTTCTTCAATATCTGGAATCACGCCAACTTCTCCAACCCCACCGTGACCGACGTCGAAACTGTCTTTTGCACGCCGAATGTGATTGGCTGCCCCAACGGTATCAATCCAAGTACCCCGTTCGGCAAAATCACCGGCACCGTAGGCACNCCGCGCCTGATCCAGTTCTCGCTGCGCTACGCCTTCTAACCGCCTGTGCGTAGGGGGCCGTTCTTCCATGGCCCCCTGCCCCTCTTTTTGCAGTACAGCGGTCTTGTCTATCCAAGGGGATGAAGACAGNCTCACCAAATGATACGATTCTGAACTCGACCATGGGACAGATTGCATCGCGCGTTTCACAGTTGACCGGCGAAGGCGCGCTCGCCGTTTTCGCCCGCGCGAAAGAGCTTGAAAAGCAGGGCCGCTCCATCATTCACCTGGAGTTAGGCGAGCCGGATTTTCACCCTGCCGCGCCAGTGGTCGACGCCTTGCGCGCCGCTGTTGCCGCTGGCCGTGACCGCTACGTGTCGCCGCGCGGCATTCCTTCCTTGCGCGAAGCGATCGCCGACTACCTGAAGCGCACCCGCGGCGTGCAGGCTGCGCGGGAGCAGGTGTTGATCGCGCCGGGATGCAAGATGGCGCTCTCGCTCGCGATGATGGCGCTTATCGAGCCGGGCGACGAAGTCCTCTATCCCGATCCCGGATTCCCCATCTATCCGTCCTTCGTGCGCGGCCTCGGCGCCAANGCCGTCCCGTTTTTTCTCGAAGAGAAAAATCAATTCCAGCCGGATATGCAAGAGATTGCCGGAAAAATTTCACCCCGCACTAGGGTGCTCATTTTCAATTCGCCGAATAATCCCACCGGAACAGTTTTCAGCGAAGCTGCCCTCTCGCAAATTGCCGCGCTTGCCGCCAAGCACGATCTCTGGATTCTTGCCGACGAAATTTACGCGCGCATTCTCTTCAGCGGCGTGTACAAGTCCATCTGGTCGCTGCCCGGTATGGCCGAGCGCACCGTCATCATCGACGGCTTCTCCAAGAGCTTTGCCATGACCGGCTGGCGCCTGGGTTACGCAGTTGCGCCGCCGCCCGTGATTGATGCCATGGACCTGCTGGTGTTGAACACCTTTACCTGCGCTGCGGAGTTCACCCAGGTTGCCGCAATAGAGGCATTGCGCGATTCAACGGAAGCGGTGGANGCCATGGTCGCGGAGTATCGCAAGCGCCGCGAGCTGTTTGTCGCCGGTCTGAATCGTATCCCCGGTTTCCGCTGTCAGCCGCCGCAAGGCGCCTTCTACGCCTGGGTCAACATCGAGGGCACCGGGCTCTCGGCGCAAGAGCTAGCGTCGACGTTGCTAGAGGAAGCGGGAGTAGCGGCCATTGCCGGAGCCGCGTTTGGCTCTGCCGGAAAAAATTATCTCCGCTTCTCGCTAGTAAGCGCCCGCAATTTGCTGGAAGAAGCGCTGGAGCGCATCAAGCGCGTGTCCGCCCGCTGGAGCGCCGTAAGGGCGGTATCGTAGGGTCGGTCGCGGCCTTGTAGGCGCGCTTTAGCGGGGTGTTGTAGGGGCGAGCTTAAGCGCGTCCCAGCAACCGCCGGTTGCCTGGGAGACCTCGTAGATGACGAAATTCGCACGGATTGCTCTCGCATCGATCGCGGTGTTCACTGGGGCGAGTGCAACGCGGCCGCAAGCCAAGCCCTTGGCCTCCGCGCAAGACGTCCAGAAAATCTACGACCACCTCCTCCCCCAGATCGATCGCATCCCCATCTACGACAACCATTCGCACGCCACCTTTCCCGACGACTCCGACATGGACGCGCAAGCCGCGCCGCCCGACGAAAGCTCCGTCCTGCGCCTCCGCGACACCAATCCGGAATTCGTCGCCGGAGCCAAAGCGCTGTTTGGCTATCCCTACGATGATTTTCTGCCGGAGCATGCCAAATGGCTCGCCGACAAAGAGAAAGCCGCGGAAGCGGCCGGAGGAACAGCCTACTGGGACAGCATCCTCGACAAGCTCAACATCGAAACGTGCCTGGCCAATCGCGTGGCGCTCGCGCCGTACCTCAACCCCAAGCGTTTTCATTGGGTGTTCTTCGTAGACTCCTTTCTCTTTCCGCTCGAGAATCGCGACCAAACCGGAAAGAATCCGGACATGGGCGTGTACATCCCGCTGCAGGAAAAAGTTCTGCACCGCTACATGCGGCAGGAAAGCGTCAGCGGCTTGCCCGCTGATCTCGCCGGCTACGAAGCGTTTGTGCGCCAAACGGTTGCCGACAACCAGAAAAGAGGCGGCGTAGCCATGAAGTTCGAGGCCGCCTACTTCCGCAGTCTCTATTTCAGCGATCCCCCGCGCGAAAAAGCCGAAGCCATCTACGCCAAGTACCACGCCGGTGGCGTTCCCTCCAACGAAGACTACCGCACGTTTCAGGATTACATCTTTCGCGTGCTGATCGACCAGGCCGGCAAGCTCAATCTTCCCGTCCATTTTCACAGCGCCGTGGGCATCGGCGATTATTTCAGCCTGCGTAATGGCAACCCGCTCAATCTCGAAAATATTTTGCGCGACCCGCGCTATGCGAAAACAAAATTCGTTCTCATCCACGGCGGCTACCCCTACACGCTGGAGATGATCTGGCTGACCGCGGCCAAAAACGTCTACACCGATTCCTCTCTGGTCGGTTATTACGTCTATCCCTCCGAGCTGAAAAATATTCTCAAGCAGTGGATTTCGCTCTATCCCGAGCGCATGATGTTCGGCTCCGACGCCTTCCCATTCAACGAAGCCGTCGGCGCGGAGGAAACGTTCTGGCTAGCAGCGCGTTCGGCGCGCACCGCCGTAGCCGCGGCCCTGGCCGAGTTAGTCGCCGAAGGCGCATTCACGGAAGAAAAGGCACTCGAACTCGCGCGCATGTATCTCCACGATAATGCCGCGCGGCTCTATGGGGGAACACAATGAGCGCAGCAGCGAAGATGAAGTACATTCCGTGGAAAACGGTCGAACGCGAAAAACTCAATCCGCTGATCGACCGCGAGATGCTCGTCGGCGACAAGGTGATGCTCGCGCGCGTGCTCATGAAAAAAGGCGCACACGTCCCGCTCCATCATCACCACAACGAGCAAGTGACCTACATTTTGGAAGGCGCGCTGAAATTTGCCATCGACGGCAAGGAAATTGTCGTGCGCGCCGGAGAAGTCCTGTGCATCCCCCCGCACATGCCGCACGAAGCCTGGGCGCTCGAAGACACGGTCGACCTCGATATTTTCGATCCCCCGCGCGAAGACTGGCTCAACAAAACCGACGACTACCTCCGCGGCGGCCGCTAGCGTGCTGCTGCGGTTTCGACGGGGCGCGGGGTTTCGTCAGGGCACGGCTTCAGCCGTCCGGAAGGTCCGCGGTAGCACGGCTTTAGCCGCTGAGGGCTTGGCTTTAGTTGCCCTCAAGGAGAGTGCGTCATGACCGAGGTCGTTCTGAAACGGTTTAAGTCTCCAGACGAAATCCGCACGTTCGAGAAAGGCAAATTTGAAATTGTTCATTTAGGCGGCATGACGATTGGTCGCGCCACGTACGAACCGGGGTGGCGCTNGTCCCAACACGTCGGCAGGTCGCTCGGACAGAAAGAATGCCTTGTCGAGCACGTGGGCATGGTCATTTCCGGGCGCGCAACTGCGGCGATGAGCAATGGCGACGTGATTGAGATGCGAGCCGGGCAGGTTTTCTACGTTCCGCCCGGTCACGACTCCTGGGTCGTTGGGGACGAGCCCTACGTGTCGTTACATTTTCTCGGCGCTTCCGAGTATGCCAGCCGACGGTAAGGTGGAATTTGAGGATGCAGCGAAATGGTCAGCGGAGACTAGAGTTGAATAGGTGCCAGAGGTAGTTCTTGCGATGCGATCTGAAGCTGTCCGCCGAACGCGCATTCCGCAGGACGCCGGTTTAGCGCCTCCTCCGCGGAAATCCGCGCCAAATCCGGATTGTTATTTTCCAGCGATAGATGCGCCAGCACCAGAAACCGCGCCCGCGCGTCGAACCCATCCGGATCGGCCAAATATTCGCTCACCGCGTGATTGGACAAATGTCCCGTGCGGCTCAGCACCCGCTGTTTCACCACCCACGGGTACGGCCCAACCTTCAGCATATCCAGGTCGTGATTCGATTCGAGCACCAGGCAATCCGCGTCGCGCAGNTGCACTTTCACCAGCGCAGGCATGTATCCCAGGTCCGTGACCAGCGCCAGCTTTACGCCGTTTGCGCGAAACGTGAATCCGATCGGGTCGGCAGCGTCATGCGGAATCGCAAACGCGTGCACCTCTATATCGCCAACGCAAAATCGCTGCCCCGCTTGAATTTTTTCAACGCCGCGCAGCCGCTTGCCCAGCGTTTCCGGCAGCGTGCGCTCCAGCGCTTCCATGGTGGGCTCGGTCACATACAGCGGCGCCTTCCACAAGCCCAGCATCTGCGGCAGCCCGCTGCAATGATCGTTGTGTTCGTGAGTAATCAGGATGCCGTCGAGTCGGTCAACGCTTTGCTCGACAGCCGCCAGGCGGGCCAGGGTTTCGCGTTTGCCAAGTCCGGCGTCTATAAGGAGGCGGGTGCTCTCCGTCTCGAGTAAGGTGATGTTCCCCGAGCTCCCCGACGCCAGAATGGATACGCGCAAGCCGATCGCTTTCCCCCAGTGCAGCGCAAACAAATTTCCAGAATCATCGCAGACCCCCGCCGTCCCGTCAACGCGGAAAACGGTCAAGAGTTCTACACGAAAAGGAAATGGGCGCGGTGACGATGCGCCGCGCCCATTTCGAACGACTGCTTCGGACGTCTATTCCGCCGCCGAGGTCCAGCGGAAGCCGAACGAAACCGTGGGCTTGTAGAACTCGCGCTGAACCGGATAGATTCCGCTGCCGTTGTAGAATCCAAAAACCTCGTTACTGAGGTTTAGGCCTGAAGCNACAAATTGCAGGCCCCTGCGGATGCGGTAACTGCCCTGAATATCGTATTGCGTGTGGGCATAAAAATACTGATCGCCGGTGGGACCTTTCAATCCCACGATCGGATCGCGATCATTCTGCGGATTGGCCGGATCGTGAACATATTGGTATGCAGCGATGTTGGCGTCGTTGTGGCTGATGGCAAATCGNACGGACAAGCGCGATTTGTCGTACGTCAGGTTGAAGTTCCATGTATTCGGAGCCTGCCGCTGCAAAGGAGCATTGTCCGTGCGTCCACCATCAAACGTTGTGGGGAACACGACGCGGGACTGTGTGTAGCTGTAATTTGCGGCAATCCCGAAGCCGTTCAGAAGTCCTGGGAGGAAGGAGAAGCGCTGCTCCCAAGCGGCCTCGAAGCCCTGGATATGGGCGCTGGGGCCGTTGATCGGTTCAAATAAGAAGAAACCTGCATTCGGTTGTCCCGTAGGAATAAGCGACCTGGTTTGATAGATAGGGTCGGACAACTGCTTGTAAAAATATCCGGCCTGGAGGATGCCGAGTGGCTGGAAGAAATGTTCGATCAAGATATCGTAGTTGTTGGACTTGGTCGGCTTAAGGTCAGCATTTCCATTCGTCACGGTGGGTCCACCCGACGCGTTGGGATCAACCTGACTCGTGGGCACCAGGTCGCCGATATTGGGGCGGGAGATGCCCTGGCTGAAGTTTCCGCGAAGGTTGGTGTTGCTCTGGAGTTGATACTGGACTTGCACGCTGGGTAATATTTTCACGTAACCGGTGTTCTGGTTGACCGGTCTAACCGTGGGGTTGCCATTCGCGTCTATCACCGTCCCGTCGAGTTGATGGGTCAGGAAGTCCGTGGTGGTTCCCTCAAAGCGAACACCTGTTTGCACCCGGAACTTGCCCAGCGAGATCACGTTCTGCGCATACCCAGCGTAGACACGCTCGTTGGCGTCGAAGAAGGCGCGCTGGGTACGCCGGAAGCTGTTTGCCTGATCCAGCGAGAAGTTGGACTGATTGGCAAGGAAGCTCTGGACAATCTTATTGTAATCGGAGGCCGGCCCATACGCCGCCGACCCGATTTTAAAGAAATTATCGTAGTAACTGGGATTGGTATAGTTTCCCTGCACCGAGGAGAGGGTGAACGGATTGTTATCAGCGTTGAAGATCTGGTCGTTTTCGTTTTGTGTAGAGTGCGAATTTCGAATTTTTAACCCGATCTCGAAAGTTCCGAGGTGCGAGTGCGCGCTATATCGTCGAGCTGCAGACGCCGCCCCCTGAAAATTGAGCTGTTGGGCGATGTAGTGAGTAATCGAGGTATTCGATATTTGATACTGGGTCGGGTCGTAGAGGTTTGAGCCGTCAAGGGCGACGAATTTTGGCCGATGCGGATCGCTCTGGTTGACCGCCAGGTCCACCGATTGATTGCCGTTAAAGTTCGTCGTCGCAAAATCCTGACCGCCGATGTTATGCGAACGGGAGCCCGCAAACTCATAGCTGATCAACGTAGAGGACAGATCGTGCCGCGCACCCGTCAGGAAGCTATAAATCTGCTGATCGGGGCGCCTCACGTAATGACGGTATTGGTAGGAACCCGGAGCGCAATTAGAATTGGGGTTCGCCGCGATAGCAGCCGCGCAATCTTGCGCGTTATCGAACGTGATTACTGGACCGTTTACGGACTTAATCGTGTTTCCGCTGTTCGGCGTATAAACCCAGGTTTCGCCGTAATCGTGAAAGTCGGAATAAAGTCCCTTGATATATACGTTCGTCCCCGGCTTTATGTTGTAATCGATGCCTGAGGCGAAGCCGTAGCGCGTTCGGTAGTAATTGTAGGAGCGCTCGTCCTCGCTGTTTGCCACCGCTACGTTACGGCCTTGCGGGTCCTGCATGACGGTTTGAGACGGCTCGAGGTCGTCGATGCCGCGGTTCGTCTTATCAAACGTGCCGCTCAGGAGTGCGCCAAGTTTCTTGCTGGTGCCGAAGCGCCGGCCNATCGTGCCGTTAACCCCTCCTCGTCCGTAGCCATTCTGAATGGGGTTGTATCCGCCCTGGCCGGCTAAGCTGTAGAACGGCCTTTCTCCGGCCGTCCTGGTCACCAGATTGACGGTGCCGCCGATGCCGTCCGCGTCTTGATTGGCGGCGAGTGTCTTGAAGACTTCAATGCGCTCGACAAGGTCCGAGGGCACCACGTCCAGCTTGATGTTGCGCACGTTCGTTTCCGGAGAGGGCACGTTGACGCCATTGATGGTCACGTTGCTCAGNCGCGGCTCCGTGCCGCGNATTTGCACGTACTTGCCTTCGCCTTCATCGCGCTCGAGCGAAACGCTCGGCANGCGGCCNACGGCATCGGCAATATTGGTGTTAGGCAAGCTGGTGATGACGCGTGAGGGCAACACTTGCACGATTTCGTCCGACATACGTTCGATGTTGATGGCCTCCGCCTCGCCTTGCAGCCGTTCCGCCGTGACCATCACCTGATCGCTCACCGAAGCGACCTTCAGCACCGCGGTTACGTTTGCCGTTTGCCCCGCCTCGACTTTCACGGTCATGCTGAACGGCGCAAAGCCAACGTAGGAAGCGGTAAGCGTGTATTCACCCACGGGCACGTCCGTGATTCGGAACTGCCCTTGATCGTCCGAGGCCACTTTTCTTCCTAGCGGCTGGACTTCAATGAGCGCGCTGGCTAACGCGGAATTCGCCTCGTCCTTTGCAATTCCCGTGATGGTCCCTTTGCCTGTTTGCGCGTGGGCTGAACTGGCACAAAAGACGGTGCACAGAAATAAGAAGAGCAAGTAGTGGTAACACTTCCGCATAACGCAAAACCTCCGAGTTTAGTTAGAGCGATCGCTTAACCGGCCGAATCTGTCGGCAGGTTGCAAGCGTCCGTCGTCAAACACCCCTGCCGTTCCCCCTACAGGGCTGGTACGAGTCAAAGAGGTAGGGCGAACGAATTGATAGGTCGCGACTCTAGCTACCAAATATGAACGTTGCGTAACTGAGAGGTTAAGATGCGGAGAGGAATCCGCGCCGCGCCGTCATCAAATCGCGGCGTAGAACACGGAGAGGAAATTTACTAAAGATGTTTCAGCTTTAGCAGGATAAACGGGAGCGGTCGAGGGTGAAGCCGTTCAGCGGGCCGAGCACCGTCACCGCGATCTGCTCCGGCCGGAAGAATTCCTGCGCCAGCGATTGCACTTCTTCGCGCGTCACAGCGCTGATGGAGTCTAGAATCTCGTCCANCGAGTAGAAGCGTCCGAAGTACAACTCCTGCCGCGCCAGGTTTGACATTCTCGCGCTGGTCGATTCCAGCGAAAGCATCAGCGAGCCTTTGAGGTGATTCTTGGCGCGCAGCAATTCTTCCTCGCTGACCGGCGACTCTTTCAAATCGCGGAATTCTTTCACAATCAGATCGATTACCTGGCCGACCGTTTCGCGCGCCGTCCCCGCATACACGGTCATCATTCCCGCGTCCGAATACGGCGTCAACTCGCTGAACACCGCGTAGGCCAATCCCAATTTTTCCCGGATATTCTGGAATAGCCGCGACGACATTCCCCCGCCTAGCAGGTTGTTCATCACCGCCACGCCAAACCGCCCTTGATGCGCCAGCGGATAAGACGGCACACCCATGCACACATGCACCTGTTCGAGTTCGCGCTTGGTCTCCAGATGAATGGGCGCTTCCGTCGACGGTGCGGCGTGCCCCTCGCATTTCCCCGCCGGCTTCAAGCCGCCGAATTCACGTTCCACTAACTCCAGCACTTTTTCGTGCGGCACATTGCCGGCTGCGGTCAGTACAAATCGGTCCGGCGCGAACCACGATCCAAATCGCTCCCGCAGCGCATCCTTGTTGAATCTGCGCACCGTCTCCGGAGTCCCCAAAATCGGCCGTCCCAGCGGGTGCCTTGGCCAGAAGCCGCGCGTGAAAATTTCGTGCAGCAAATATTCCGGGTTGTCCAGGTCCATCTTGATCTCTTCCAAGACCACCTGGCGTTCCTTCTTCACGTCTTCGGAGTCGAACCTCGGCCGCAACACCAAATCCGCAATCACGTCAAACGCGATGGGCAGATGCTCGTCCAGCACTTTGGCGTTGAAGCAAATCTGTTCTTTGGAGGTGAACGCGTCCAGCATTCCGCCCACGGAATCCATCTCGCGCGCAATCGCTTCCGCCGAGCGCCGCTCCGTGCCCTTAAACACCATATGCTCCATGAAGTGCGCCAGCCCGTTCTCCTCCTGCACTTCCCGGCGCGAGCCGTTGCGCACCCACACACCCACCGAAACCGAGCGCACGTGCGTCATCGTCTCCGTAATGACCACCAGGCCATTGGGCAGCACATGCTTGCGAATATCGCGCGCTTCCGTCGTCATACCGGAATTGTGACACATGCGCAAGGAAACAAGAAATCAGGGAAAGACCGGGTGGGCAACTTGCGTGTTTACTTCCAGTTACGGAAGAAACGAAAGTGCATCCGTTTCAGCCCACCGGCCGAAAATAAGAAGCGACGGGCGAAAAAGCGGTAACCGCCTTTTCGTCTAAGAACTTATGGTTTACCGCCGCGGTTACAGCAGCTTCTCCGCCGGGTTCAGCTTGCCATACTCGCTCGTGTAATGCAGCGGAACGTCCGCGTACGTGCCCTTCTC
>JGI25616J43925_10000581_pt1 | contig 13276 bp, 9 predicted proteins | sample GraSoi2013_100cm_FD_43925 | JGI IMG/M metagenome (IMG submission 43925) | reverse complement strand
GGAAAACGTCGCGCGTTTTTCCGTTATCACCTGTGACCATCGCGGTGAAGGCAGCTCGCCGAGCGCGCCTTTCAGCTCGATCTCGCTCCGCGACGTCAACTCTTCTTTCGTCAGTTCTTCGTGTGGGCCCGAGGCGCTGATTACCAACGCGAGCAATCCCTTCGGCCCGCCGAGCCGACCGCGGTCGAATGCCCACTGCAGGATTCCTCCGTTGAAGCCGAGCATGGGCGAGGGCAGCGAAACCGATTCCGGATATTGCAGGTAGCAGGTGACGATCGGCTCGTAGGTGAACGTGTTGATTGCGGCGAGCGAGTTGGCGAGCTCAGGCAGTTGCACCAGAAGCTGCCCGGCTTGGTGCGGCCCGCAGGCGATCACCGCGCCGGAAAACGTCTGCGTCTCATTGAGGCGCAATCCGCCCGCCACCAACTCGATGCGGCGCACCGGTACGCCGAGCTCGATCGCGCCGCCGCGCGCCTTCACGTATTCCGCGGCCGGTTCGGGAAACAAGCGACCGAGATCGGTCCGCGCGATAAGAAGGTCGCTTGCATCGCTCGCGCCGGTCAGGCCGTCGCGCAGCACGTTGACGAACACCTGCGCGGAGGCCGAATCGACGGGCGTGTTGAGCGCCGAAACGCACAGAGGTTCCCAAACGTGGNTGCGCAGCGCGCCGCTCTGCTTGTGATCGTCGAGCAGGCGGGCGACGCTGCAATCGGGCTCGANGCGAAACCNGCGGANGCGCAGCGAGGCCATAAAGCNCAGCGCGCTGAAGCTTTGNGCGAGATCCAGGCCCTTTGCGCGGAGAAGCGCCGAGAGCAGGTTGAGCGGATAGGGGAGCCGCGGCGCGCGCAGGCGAAAGCCGTCGGCGTAGCGCAACTCGAGGGGCAGGCGAACGAGGAGCTTGTCCGGATCCGCGCCGACCTTCCGCATCAGTCGCAGCGTCTCGCGATACGCGCCGATCAGGACGTGCTGGCCGTTGTCGAGGTCGACGCCGTCGACGCTCACGCGGCGCGCACGGCCGCCCAGGCTGCGCGAAGCTTCGAACACCGTCACGGGGACANCTTGCTCCGCCAGCGTGACCGCAGCNGCGAGCCCCGCCCAGCCGGCGCCGACCACGGCGACCCGGCTCAAGCCGTGACCCAGGTTCGCCACGCGATCCAGAGTTTGCGGATCGGGGTCAGCGCCGTGCGTTGTTGGAGGACCCGGTAGTCGCCGCCGGCGATTTCGTCGAGCAGCGCGCGATAGATCGCAGCCATCATCAGGCCGGGGCGCTGCGCGCGGCGGTCTTCTGCCGGGAGGATATCGAGCGCCTCGTCGTAGCAGCGCCGGGCACGCTCGGCCTGGAAGCGCATCAGGCGCACGAAGCTCTCGGTGTGATTCGCGTTGAGAATATCGGCCGGCGCCACTCCGTATTCCTTCAACTCGTCCAGGGGAAGATAGATGCGGTTTTTCCGCGCATCCTCGCCGACGTCGCGGATGATGTTGGTGAGCTGGAACGCGAGTCCGAGCTTTTCGGCGTACTCCGCGGTCCTCGCGTTGCGGTAGCCGAAAATGCCCGCCGCCAGAGCGCCGACCACCCCCGCCACGCGATGGCAGTAGAGCTGCAGGCCCGCAAAGTTCAGGTAGCGGCTCTGATTCAAATCCATTTCCATACCGTCCATGATCTCGTTCAGCCGCGCCTGTGTGATCCCGAACGGTTCGATCGCGGGGGCGAGCGCGCGCGTCACCGGATGCTGCGGGTTGCCCGCGAAAAACCGGGCGACCTCGCCGCGCCACCACGCGAGCGTTGCGCGCGCGGCGGACGGATCGCTCGGCTCATCCACCGCGTCGTCCACCTCGCGGCAGAAGGCGTAGAGCGCGGTGATCGCGCGCCGGCGCTCGGGCGGCAGGAAGAGAAACGCGTAATAAAAGCTCGAGCCGCTCTGCGCCGCTTTGTGCTGGCAGTATTCGTCGGGAGTCATTGCATCACCAGCGCGCGCGCGAGCATCAGCGGCCAGTCCCAGGGGCGCAACACCGGGCGGCGGCGGAAAACGTTTCCGCGTGTCCGCTCGAGCTTCTCGAGGATCCTCAGACCTCCCTGAACTACGGTGCGGATCTCCAGTCCGATGCGTCCCGGCAACCGCTTGGCGAGCGGCGCGCCGCGCAACATCATCCGCCGCGAACGATCGATCTGGAAACGCATCAGGTCCCACCAGCCGCCGGAGGCGTCGCTGGCGGCGATCTGGTCTTCGGTCACGCCGAACCTCGCCATGTCTTCCTGCGGAAGGTAAATGCGGTTCTTGCGGAAATCGATTTCCACATCCTGCCAGAAGTTGATGAGCTGCAGTGCCGAGCAGATCGCGTCCGAGCAGGCGACATTTTCATGGCCGGCTTCTCCGCACAAATGCAGCATCAGCCGCCCGACGGGATCGGCCGAGCGGCGGCAATAGTCCATGACCTCGGCGAAGTTTGCATAACGGATTTTCGTGACGTCCTGCGAAAAGGCATCGAGGAGGTCGTAGAAAGGCGCGAGCGGGAGGCGATAAGCCGCGGCCACTTGGCTCAGCTCTTGAAACAGAGTCGACGCCGGAGGATGGCCGGCCTCGAGGCGGCGCAGTTCCGCCCGATAGCCTTCCAGGCGAGCGAGGCGCTCCGCGGGCGCAAGAGCGCCTTCGTCCGCGAAATCGTCCGCCGTGCGGGCGAACCGGTAGATCACCGACACGGGGTGACGGAGCGCCGCCGGAAGCAGCACGGAAGCGACCGGAAAGTTTTCGGCGTGGCCGACCGACATTGCCCTATTTTTCAAAGGGTTTCAGCCTCTTAGGCTGACAGTATAGGAGGGTTTGCTGTAGAATGGCACGCACGTTGCGAGGTCCGGTTTGGGGTATTGGATAGGTTGCGGTGCCACGCGAGGCGGCAGAACGGCGTCGGGCCCGCGAAGGTGGCGGAATTGGTAGACGCACTGGATTTAGGTTCCAGCGCCGCAAGGCTTGGGGGTTCGAGTCCCTTCCTTCGCACCAACGAATGGGGTTTTCGGGGATGCAGACGAGCATCGAAGCGTTAAGCAGGTTGGAGCGGAGGCTCAACATGGCGGTTCCGGCCGAGCAGATCGACCGCGAAGTCGAGCAACGGCTGCGCAAGCTCTCGCGCACCGTGCGCATGGACGGTTTTCGTCCGGGCAAAGTTCCGCTCAAGATCGTCGCGCAGCACTATGGGCCGCAGGTACGCTCGGAAGTGATCGGTGACGCGGTGCAGAAAGCGTTTTCCGCAGTGGTCCAGGAACAGAAGCTGAGGGTCGCTGGCTATCCGCGCATCGAACGCAAGGAGGGCGGCGACGGGAAACAGCTGACCTTCAGCGCTACTTTCGAGATCTACCCGGAGGTAAAGCTCGGCGNTTTGTCGGCCGTCAAGATTCAGCGACCCACCCACGCGGTGGACGACGCCGACGTGGACCGCACGATCGAGATCCTGCGCAAGCAGCGCGTGAGCTGGGAAGCGGCGAGACGCGTCTCGCAGCCGGGTGACCGGGTTACGGTGGATTTTACCGGACGCATAGACGGGAACGAATTTCCCGGAGGTAAAGGCAACGCGATGGCCGTGGTGATCGGGGAGGGCCGTGTCCTGCCCGATTTCGAGGCCGGGCTCACCGGCGTCGGCGCGGGCGAGCAGAAGAGTTTTCCGGTGGCTTTCCCCGCCGACTACCCGGGCAAAGAAGTCGCGGGAAAGAGCGCGAGCTTCGAGGTCAGCGTGCAAAAAGTCGAGGCGCCCAAGCTCCCGGCAGTCGATGCCGAGTTCGCAAGATCGCTCGGCGTGACCGACGGCGATATCGTGAAAATGCGCGAGGAGGTCAAGGCCAACGTCGAGCGCGAAGTCAAGAAACGCGTGGAGGGCGAGGTCAAACAGAAGGTCATGCAGGCGCTCATCGACTCGGCGACGCTCGAGCTGCCGAAATCGCTCGTCGAAATCGAGCTGCAGCGCGTGGTGCAGCAGACGCGCGCGGACCTCGAGGCACGCGGCGTCAAGCTGGAAAGGCTGCCCGTGAATCCCGAGGCGCTCGAACGGCAGGCGCGGCGGCGCGTGACGCTGGGACTGATCCTCGGCGAGCTGGTGAAATCGCACGAGCTCGGTGCCAAACCCGAGCAGGTGCGTGCTCTGGTGACCGAGCACGCCCAGACCTATGAACAGCCCTTCGAAGTGGTAAGATGGGTCTACTCGGAACCGCAGCGTTTGAACGAGTTCGAGGGTCTGGCGGTCGAATCGAACGTCGTCAACTGGGTCCTCGAGCATGCCAAGGTGGAGGATAAGGCGATCAGCTTCGATGAACTGATGGGAGCAGCGAAATGAGCGGCATGACCTGGAACAGGGNCGTGCCGCAGATCCAGGCGTCCAGCCGCGATCCGCAGGGCCTGGGCCTGATCCCCATGGTGATCGAGCAGAGCGGGCGGGGCGAGCGCGCCTACGACATCTACTCGCGCCTGCTCAAGGAACGGGTGGTATTCCTCGTCGGTCCGGTCAACGAGATCTCGGCCAACCTGATCGTCGCGCAGCTCCTTTTCCTCGAGTCTGAAAACCCCGACAAGGACATCTTCTTCTACATCAATTCCCCGGGCGGTTCGGTATCCGCGGGGCTCGCCATCTACGACACGATGCAGTTCGTCAAGCCCGACGTCTCGACGCTTTGCGTCGGGCAGGCTGCGAGCATGGGCGCGCTGCTGCTCGCCGCGGGCGACAAAGACAAGCGCTTCTGCCTGCCGAACTCGCGGGTCATGATCCACCAGCCGATGGGCGGATTCCAGGGCCAGGCCTCGGACGTCGAGATTCACGCGAAGGAAATCCTCTACCTGCGCCAACGCCTGAACGAGATCATGGCGAAGCACACCGGCCAGAGCGTGGACAAGATCTCGCGCGACACCGATCGCGACAATTTCCTTTCTGCGGAAGAGGCGGTCAAATTCGGCCTCGTCGACAAGGTGCTGACTTCACGGGCCGAGGCGGCGGCCGAGGCGGCCTGAGGGCGGAGACGACATGACCGAAAAAACCGGCGGCGAAAAACTTCTCTACTGCTCCTTCTGCGGCAAGAGCCAGCACGAGGTGAGGAAGTTGATCGCCGGACCGTCGGTGTTCATCTGCGACGAGTGCATCGAGCTGTGCAACGACATCATCCGCGAGGAAAGCGCCGCGGACAAGGGCGGCAAGCCCGCCAAATCCGACCTGCCGACACCCCGGGAAATCTGCGGGATACTGGACGAGTACGTGATCGGGCAGGAGCTCGCGAAGAAGATTCTATCGGTCGCGGTGTACAACCACTACAAGCGGCTGAAGCATCTGTCGAAGAACGACGAAGTCGAGCTCGCCAAATCGAACATCCTCCTCGTCGGCCCGACCGGATCGGGCAAGACGCTGCTCGCGCAGACGATGGCGCGCCTGCTGAACGTTCCGTTCGTGATCGCCGATGCGACCACGCTCACCGAGGCGGGCTACGTCGGCGAGGACGTCGAGAACATCATCCAGAAGCTGCTCCAGAACTGCGACTACGACGTCGACAAGGCGAAGCGCGGCATCGTCTATATCGACGAGATCGACAAGATCTCGCGCAAGTCCGACAACCCTTCGATCACCCGGGACGTTTCCGGCGAGGGCGTGCAGCAGGCGCTGCTGAAGCTGATCGAGGGGACGATCGCGTCCGTGCCGCCGCAGGGCGGCCGCAAGCATCCCAACCAGGATTTCGTGCAGGTGGACACCACCAACATCCTGTTCATCTGCGGCGGAGCGTTCGACGGCCTGGAGAAGATCATCCGCAGCCGCTCCGAGAAGAGCGGCATCGGCTTCGGCGCGGACGTGAGAAGCTTGAAGAACGGCAAGGACATCAGCGAGATCCTGAGGACGGTCGAACCCGAAGACCTTATCAAGTACGGGCTGATACCGGAGTTCGTCGGGCGGCTGCCGGTCGTGGCGACGCTGGAGGAACTGGACGAACAGGCCCTCATCCAGATACTCACCGAGCCGAAGAACGCTCTCATCAAGCAATACCAGAAGCTCTTCGGCATGGAGGGAGTGGATCTGGAGGTGCGGCCGCAGGCGCTGCAGGCGATCGCCACGAAGGCGCTGGCGCGAAAGACCGGCGCCCGGGGCCTGCGTTCCATCCTGGAACAGGTGCTGCTCGACCTCATGTTCGATCTTCCGACGATGGAGAATGTGAGCAAAGTCGTGGTGGACGAGAACACCATCATCGGCGAAGGCAAGCCCCTTCTCATCTACACCGAACCGCCGAAGGTGGCGGGCACGGCTTGAGCGACGGCTGTCGTCCCCTTGCGGGACGCGGCTTGAACGGGGGCGCTCCGCCCCAATGTAGCTGTTGATCCTTTTTCCCGGGAACGCCATGGCTGACGAAACCGCATCCGCACCCAACCAGTATCCGCTGCTGCCGCTGCGGGACGTGGTCGTGTTCCCGCACATGGTCATTCCGCTCTTCGTCGGACGGCCGAAGTCGATCAAGGCCATGGAAATCGCCATGGAAGCAGGCAAGAGCATTCTCCTCGTCGCGCAGAAATCCGCGGCCAAGGACGAGCCCACCGCAGAGGACCTGTACAAGATCGGCTGCATTTCGAACATCCTGCAAATGCTCAAGCTCCCCGACGGCACCGTGAAGGTGTTGGTGGAAGGCAGCCAGCGCGCCCGGATCCAGAGCATCGACGATATGCGCACCCACTACGTGGCCGAGGCGAACTCGGTACCGGCGGACGCGGGAGAAGTCACCGAGATCGAGGCCATGCGCCGGGCGCTGATCGCGCAGTTCGATCAGTACGTGAAGCTGAACAAGAAGATCCCGCCGGAAATCCTGACTTCGCTCGCGGGAATCGAAGAGGCCGGGCGGCTCGCGGATACGATCGCGGCGCATCTGCCGCTCAAGCTCGAGCAGAAGCAGCAGGTCCTGGAAATGTTCGAGGTGAAGGCGCGCCTCGAACACCTGCTTTCGCAGCTGGAAGCGGAGATCGACATTCTCCAGGTCGAGAAGCGCATCCGCGGCCGCGTCAAGCGGCAGATGGAGAAGAGCCAGCGCGAGTACTACCTGAACGAGCAGGTCAAGGCGATCCAGAAGGAGCTCGGCGAAGGCGAGGACGGCGCCGATCTCGAGGAAATGGAGAAGCGCGTCAAGGCCGCGCGGATGCCCAAGGAGGCGCGCAAGAAGGCCGAGGCCGAGCTGAAGAAGCTGCGCCTCATGTCGCCCATGTCGGCCGAGGCGACGGTGGTGCGCAATTACATCGAGACGCTCGTCAACCTTCCCTGGAAGAAGCGCAGCAAGATCTCGCGCGACATCGGGGCGGCCGAGAAGATTCTGGACGCCGACCACTACGGCCTGGAGAAGGTGAAGGAGCGCATCGTCGAATATCTCGCGGTGCAGAGCCGCGTCGACAAGGTCAAGGCGCCGATCCTGTGCCTGGTGGGCGCGCCCGGCGTAGGAAAGACTTCCCTCGGGCAGTCGATCGCCCGGGCGACCAACCGCAAATTCGTGCGCATGTCGCTGGGCGGCGTGCGCGACGAGGCCGAGATCCGCGGCCATCGCCGCACCTACATCGGCTCGATGCCGGGCAAGATCCTGCAGAACATGTCCAAGGTCGGCGTCAGGAACCCCCTGTTTCTGCTGGACGAGGTCGACAAGCTGGGCATGGACTTCCGCGGCGACCCGTCCTCGGCCCTCCTCGAAGTGCTGGATCCGGAGCAAAACCACACCTTCACGGACCACTACGTGGAAGTCGAGTACGACCTCTCGGAAGTGATGTTCGTCGCGACCGCCAACACCCTGAACATTCCTCCGGCGCTGCTCGACCGGATGGAAGTGATCCGCATATCCGGGTATACGGAGGACGAGAAGGTCAACATCGCCTCGCGCTACCTCCTGCCGAAACAGCTCAAGAACAACGGGCTGAAGAAAGAGGAGGTATCGGTTTCGGAGACGGCGCTGCGTGACATCATCCGCTACTTCACGCGCGAGGCGGGCGTTCGCAGCCTGGAACGCGAGATCTCCAAGATCTGCCGCAAGGTGGTGAAGCTCCTGGTGACCAAGGAGAAGGAGAAGCGGATTCTCGTCACTCCGAAGAACCTGGACAAGTTCCTCGGCGTGCGCCGCTTCACCTACGGCATTGCCGAGAAGAAGAACCAGATCGGGCAGGTGACGGGGCTCGCGTGGACCGAAGTCGGGGGCGAGCTCCTCACGATCGAAGCCGTCACGATGCCGGGCAAAGGCAAGACCATCACCACCGGGAAACTCGGCGAGGTGATGCAGGAATCGATCCAGGCCGCGCTCTCCGTCGTGCGCAACCGCTCATCCAAGCTCGGCGTCGCCGAGGACTTCTACCAGAAGAACGACATCCACGTGCACCTCCCCGAGGGCGCGACGCCCAAGGACGGGCCGAGCGCCGGCATCGGCATCTGCACCGCGATGGTGTCGGTGCTGACGGGAATTCCGGTCCGGGCGGACATGGCGATGACCGGCGAGATCACCTTGCGCGGCGAAGTGCTGGTGATCGGCGGACTGAAGGAGAAGCTCCTCGCGGCGCACCGGGGCGGCGTGAAGACCGTGCTCATCCCGGAGGAGAACGTGAAGGATCTCGCAGAAATCCCGGACAACATCAAGAATCGACTGGAGATTCTTCCGGTGAAATGGATGGATCAGGTGCTCGAGCTCGCTCTCGAGCGCCAGCCGGAACCGCGCAAGCCCACCTCCGACGTGCCGCCGATTCCACCGGTCGCCGACGACAAGGCTTCCTCCACGGTGGTCACTCACTAGATTGGTGCAGCGCGGAGCGAGTTGCGCCGCAACTGTCGCCGCCTCGAGTTTGTCTGAGGATCCGGCATCGGCGTCAGCGCACCGCGGGCGGCAGAGCGTTTCTCGCCGTCGCAAAAAAATCTGGATGTGAAGCCCATGAATGCTTGACACGATGCTTTTGCAATTGCTATATATTGCAAACGGGCGCGCGACGTCGCGCCCGCTTTCACGAACCGATTTCAGCCGCGGAATAAGCAAAGCCCGGACTTCGCAAGCGCCGTTCCTTCGGGGCGGCGCCGGGGACTGGTCTTCGCTGAGTCCACGGTCGCGGCCCAGCTGGGAGGCGGGCTGTGTCCATTGAAACATGATCGCATCATCAACCGAATTTCCAAGGGGGCCGAAATGAACAAGCTGGAAATCATCGATCACATTGCCAGATCCGCCGATATCTCGAAGGCCGCCGCGGGACGCTCCCTCGACGCGGCCGTCACCGCGATCAAGACCGCGATGAAAAAAGGCAGCATGGTGACCCTGGTCGGTTTTGGAACGTTCTACGTCGGCCGGCGCGCGGCGCGCACGGGCCGCAATCCGCAAACCGGTGTGGAGATCAAGATCAAGGCGGCGCGAGTTCCGAAATTCCGTCCTGGAAAAGCCCTGAAGGATGCAGTAAACTAGCAGCCCTTCCGGAACCGGCCCGGGCGATCGCGCCGGTATTCCTGTGAAGGGGTGCTTAGCTCAGCTGGTAGAGCGTCGCCCTTACAAGGCGAATGTCGGCGGTTCGATCCCGTCAGCACCCACCACTTGGTAAAGCCGGACGCTTTCGTGCCGGTTTACCTCCGCGCGTTGGAACAGACGCGGAGCGCTGTTCAACGCGTGGGGATGTAGTTGGGCAAAGTGGAGCGGTAGTTCAGTTGGTTAGAATACCGGCCTGTCACGCCGGGGGTCGCGGGTTCGAGTCCCGTCCGCTCCGCCAGATTCGATGACGCAGGAAGCCTGCGTGGCTTTCCTGAATTCGCGCGAACTTTTCGAGAATCCCAGGTCTTGGCCCAGTGTTCAATCTAGTTCGCAACAACAAGCGCCTGATGCAGATCGTGCTGGCGCTCGTCACGCTGCCCTTCGCGTTCTGGGGCATCGATTCCTACCAGCGCGTGATGAGCCGCGCGGGGGAGGTGGCCGAGGTCGGCGGGCAGAAGATCTCCGAGCAGGAATTCGGGGACGCCATGCGTCAGCAGCAGGAACGCCTGCGCGGGCTGCTGGGGCGGAACTTCGATCCGGCGATGTTCGATTCGCCCGCGATCCGCATGGAGGTGCTCGAGGGCCTGATCTCGCAGCGCCTGCTGATGCGGCACGCGGCGCGCAATCATCTCACCGTCTCCGGCGAAACCCTCGTCGACACGACGATGGCCATCCCCGCTTTCCAGGTCGACGGAAAATTTTCAAGGGAGCGGTACGACGCTGCGCTTCGAAACGAGAGAATGAGTCCCGAGGTGTTCGACGCGGCTTTGCGTCGCGATCTCCTGGTGCAGCAGCTCACCGGCGCTCTCGCGGATTCGGGTCTCGCGTCGAAGGCGGTCTCCCGCCAGTTTGCGCAGCTGCGGGCGCAGCAGCGGGAGATCGCCGAATATCGGGTTCAGGCCGACGCGCAGATGGCGCAGCCCAAAATCACGCCAGATGCAATCCGGGCGTTCTACGACACCAACCCCGGCCGCTTCCAGGTTCCCGAGGAAGTCGGTGTCGAATACATCGTGTTGAGCGCCGACGCCTTGCTTACGTCGGAACAAGTCGGCGCGGAGGAGATCAAGTCGTATTACGAGTCGAACATCTCCAAGTACGGCGACCCGGAGCAGCGGCGGGCGAGCCACATCCTGATCGCGGTGAAGAGCGGCGCGGGAGAAGCGGAGAAGGCTAAGGCGCGGGAGCGCGCCGCGCAGATCGTGTCGCAACTGCGCAAATCACCGGAAAGCTTCGCGGAGCTCGCGAAGGCGAATTCCGGCGATTCGGGCTCCGCGGCCCAGGGCGGCGACCTCGGCTTCTTCGCACGGGGCATGATGGTGCGTGCCTTCGAGGAGGCGGCGTTCCGGCTCAAGCCGAATCAGATCAGCGATCCCGTGGAGTCGGACTTCGGCTTCCACATCATCAAGATAACGGGGGTCAAGGCGGCGAAAATGAAGAGCCTCGAGACTGCCCGGCCGGAAATCGAGCGCGAGCTGAAACGCCAACGGGCCGGCAGGCGCTTCGCCGAAGCCGCGGAGGCATTCAGCAACCTGGTCTACGAGCAGTCCGATTCGCTGGGACCGGCCGCGGAAAGGTTCAAGCTCGCCGTCCAGCGTGCTCGAGGAATCACCCGGCAATTCGCGCCCGTGCCGGCCCTCAACAACCCCCGGCTCCTCGCGGCGCTCTTCGCCGACGACTCGACCAAGAACAAGCGCAACACCGAAGCCGTCGAAACGGCTCCCGGCGTTCTGGTCTCGGCGCGCGTGCTCGATCACAAACCGGCCAGCCCGCGCCCGTTCGACGAGGTGAAAGGCGACATAGCCAAACAGCTCGCGCAGCAGGAAGCCCTGGCGCTTGCGAGAAAACAGGGCGCGGAACGCCTCGGGGAGCTGAAAAAGGGCAATGCTTCGGGGGAGCGCTTCGGCGCGACCAAGCTCGTCAGCCGCGACCAGCCGCAGGACCTGAACCCCGATGCGCTCTCGAAGATCTTTGGGGCGGACGCGTCCAAGCTGCCGGCCTACGCGGGCTTGGAATCGAACAACGGTTACGTGATCTATCGCGTCACACGCGTCGTGGACGTTCAGCCGGACGAGACGCGAGCGCGCAGCGTCCAGAGCGAGCTGGGGCGCGCCAGCGGGATGCAGGAATTCAAGTCGTTCCTCGACGGCCTGCGCGCCGACGCGAAGGTCGAGATCAACAAGGCGGCGCTGGAAAAGAAACAGCAGTAGGAAAACTACTCGGACGCTCCGAAAGCGGGTAGGGCTCCCACCACGGTATTGAATCCGCCGTCCACGTAGGTGNTCTCGCCGGTCACCCCGGCCGCCAGGTCGGACAGCAGAAACGCCGCTACGTTGCCCACGTCCTCCGTCGTGACGTTTCGGCGCATCGGAGAATTCTCCTCGACGTACTTGAGGATCTTGCTGAATCCCGCTATCCCGCTCGCCGCAAGAGTCTTGATCGGGCCGGCCGAGACCGCGTTGACGCGAATGCCTCTCGGTCCGAGGCTCGCGGCCAGATAGCGCACNCCGGCCTCGAGGCTCGCCTTGGCGAGTCCCATGGTGTTGTAGCCCGGAACCACCCGATTCGCTCCGAGGTAAGTCAGGGTGACCAGGGCCGCAGGGCGTCCCTGCATAAGCGGAAGCGCTCCCTTGGCGAGAGCCGCAAAGCTGTAGCTGCTCACGTCGTGCGCGATGCGGAATGCCTCCCGCGACAAGCCTTCGAGGAAATCGCCCGTGATCGCCTCGCGCGGCGCAAAGGCGATCGCGTGCACCAGGCCGTCGAGCGCGTTCCATTTCTTGCCCAGCTCCGAGAAGAGCGCGGCGATCTCGGCGTCGCTCGCGACGTCGCAGGGGAACACCAGCGTGCTTCCGAATTCTCCGGCCATCCCCGTGACGCGGTCCTTGAAGCGCTCGTTCTGGTAGGTGAACGCGAGCTCCGCGCCCTCGCGCCGCGCGGCCTTGGCGACGCCGTAGGCGATCGACCGATTGGAGAGCAGGCCCGTGATCAGGACGCGTTTTCCCGCGAGGAAACCCATCTTGTTTCCGCCTTTTAGTCCGAGATCGCGGGATTGTAGCGGATTCGGGTGAAATCAAATCATGAAACTCGGCTATGAAACCATAGCCTGTTGAAAACAGAGATGCTAGATTACGCCCCATTCCTTTGCGGGCTCGTGTCGATGAACGGTAGATCACCCTGGTTCGGAACAGCGCTGGTGCTCTCCGCCGTGGTCCTGTCCGCCGTCTCCCACGCCGCGGACATGAGCAAGACGCTCCGCGTCACCTTCCAGGTCGCCGAAACCGGCTTCGACCCGACCCGGACATCGGACTACTACTCGGGCATGGTCATCGAAGCCATATTCGATAGGCTGCTGACTTACGACTATCTGGCGCGTCCCTCGAAACTCGTGCCGCTGGCGGCCGAGTCGCTGCCGCAGATCACCGACAACGGCAAAACCTACACGTTCAGGATCAAGAAGGGTATCTACTTCACTCCCGATCCGGCGTTCAAAGGCAAGAGGCGGGAGCTCACGGCGGAGGACTACGCCTATTCGATCAAGCGTTTTTTCGATCCCAGGAACCGGTCGCCCTACGCGTTCTTGTTCGAGGGAAAGATCGTCGGCCTCGACGAGCTCGGCGCCCAGGCCAAGAAGGCGGGCCGGTTCGACTACGACGCGAAAGTGGCGGGGCTCGAGGTGCCGGACCGGTATACGCTGCGCATTCGCCTCAAGGAAATCGACTATGGCCTTTCGCACATCCTCGCGTTCGATCTCAGCGGCGCCGTGGCGCGGGAGGTGGTCGAGTTCTATGGCGAGGACACCAA
>JGI25616J43925_10000577_pt1 | contig 13322 bp, 15 predicted proteins | sample GraSoi2013_100cm_FD_43925 | JGI IMG/M metagenome (IMG submission 43925) | reverse complement strand
GCCGCTCGCGCGACCATGCGAAAAAGAAAATCACTCATAGGCAGTTTCCACCGAGAGCAGATCCAGGTAGAGCCTGCGCTTGCGTGGCGACATGTTTAGAATCGCCGCCTCGCTCCAGTGATAGACGCGGGCGAGCTGATGAACTTCCTGATAGAGCCCGCGCTGCCAGCTGAGCAGTTCCTGGAACAAGTAATGAGCGGTATCGAAAGAGGTGGAAAACTCTTGTCCGCATACTGCGCACTCCGCGGAGAGCTTGATCTCAGCCTGCGGGTCCAGTTCCTCGATTCGCGCGGAGATTTGCGATGCCAGGTCCCGCGGCCATTCCTCCCAGGACAGCGGCGCCTCTCCCTCCAATCCGGACTCGGGCCGGACCTCTTCTACGCAATCAAGGAGCAAGGCGCGGACTGACACTTCAGGCCCCTGGCTGGCTGCGGGGAGCACCGCAGCCAGGTCCTTTGCTGCCGGCACGCGGAACGTGACGCGCAGCAACGCGCTATCGGTCTCAAAGACCTGCGTGTAGCGGGGCTGCGGATCCGGTAAAGCCTGCAAGAGCAGCTCGCTGGTGGCGAGCTGCAATTCCATCTTCTCCGTACAAAGCGGACACTGGAGCAAACAAGTGATCGTTTCCCCAAACGTCAGGCGGCGCATGTGGAGGAGCAGCGCCTCACGGTCGCCCAGGGAAAGGCAATTGATGGCTACAGCATCCGGAGAATCGCGGTCGCCCAAGCGAGTCACGCAGCGGGCCAGCAGCGCTGTGGCCCGGTCGAGCGGCAGTTCGTAACCGCGGAGCTCGGCAACCAGGGCCTCATCGCTTTCCAACACGCCGCGCACGCGGGCCGTGCGCTGCCATCCGCTGCCGCCCGGCAGGCCACGGGGCAAGGTCACTTCAACGTCAGGGCAATGGTTCATTGCGCTGGGACGGTAAACGTGGGTTCGCTCGGCTCGACTGTGTCAAGATCGCGCTCCCATCCCTCGTTTTCCAGCTTGATGTGCTGGATGGCTACAGCTCCGGCGTTGGCATCCAGATCCGGCAGCGCCTGATACTCGGAAACCCAGCACCGGTAGACCTTATAGGAAATCACTTTCTGGCCAGCTTCGTTGAAGAGGTCAATGAGGAGGTCCTTGCGGAAATCTTTTAAGGAAACCTCGGCTCCCGCCCCAGCCCCGAAATCATACACTTTGTTAGCCCATTTCTCGAACTCGGTGTCGTGGGTGACACCGCGCTCGAGCGTGATGGCGTCGTATTTCGTGCGCGCGGGCGACTTCCGTCCGGTGCTGGCATCGCCACCTTCGCGGTGCTCCACCACGTCCGTGGTGCGCTTCAGCGAGCTGCACTTGCTGATGCCGGCCACATAGCGGCCGTCCCATTTCACACGAAATTTGAAATTCTTGTAAGGGTCGAACCGCTGCGGGTTCACGCTAAACTGCGCCATGGGCGCCCTCCTTAAGTGGGAATTTGACCTGCAATCTGCTGGATCTTCAGGATCACGAACTCCGCAGGTTTGAGCGGAGCGAAGCCGACCACAATGTTCACGATGCCGTTGTTGATATCGGTCTGAGTTGTGGTCTCGCTGTCACACTTCACGAAGTAGGCTTCGCGCGGTGACTTGCCCTGGAACGCGCCTTGGCGGAAGAGACTCTGCAGGAAGGCGCCAATGTTCAGGCGGATCTGCGCCCACAACGGCTCGTCGTTGGGCTCAAATACCGCCCACTTGGTCCCGCGATAGAGACTCTCTTCCAGGAAGAGCGCGAAACGCCGCACCGGAATGTATTTCCAGTCCGACGCCTGCACGTCACTGCCGTTCAGTGTGCGCGCGCCCCAGCAGACGTTGCCGAAGACCGGGAATGTGCGCAGGCAATTGAGGCCCAGGGGATTCAACACTCCGTTTTCCGGATCGGTAAGTTTGTAGCTCAGACCTTGCACGCCGCGCAGGACTGCCTCGGTTCCCGCAGGCGCCTTCCACACGCCGCGCTCCGTGTCCGTGCGCGCATACAGACCGGCAAGTGCGCCGCTGGGAGCGAAAGCGCGAAGCCGGAAGTTCTGTAGCGGATCGGACGCGATGATGCGTGGAAAATACGTTGCCGAATTGTTATCGCGCAGGTTGGAGTTGGTGTTGAGCCACTGCTTGGCTTTGTCCAGCGAATCGACGGTGGTATCCATGTCAATGATCAAGAACGACCGGCGTTCGTCGCAATAGGCCAAGGCTGTGGTAAGCACAGCGTTGGTCGAGACATTGGGAATGCACAGGATGTTGAAGAGGTCCACATCTTCCAGCGCGAAGACCCCCGTCTTGTCGGCGCGATGGCCAATGTAGTCATTGGTGCCGGGAGGTGTGCCGTCGCTCCCCATGATGGTGCCTGCCTGCGCTTGCGATGTCAGCCCCACGCCCAGACTGTAGGCGGCCACGTTGTCAGTTGCGCCAGCGAGGGCGGTGAGGCCCACGTCATCGGCTGCTGGGCCGCCGGCATTGGTGAATACAAGAAACGTGTTCGAGTTTGTTCCCCCGGCCTCCACTTGCAGCCGGTTGGCTGCTAGGCTGACTGTGGCAGCGTGCAATTCCGCCTCTGGGCGCGCTCCGAGCGCCGCTTGCAGTTTCGAGCGAAGCTCTTCCAGCGAAGCGGGCGCCACGGTCCACACATTGTTCAGCGGGATGGCCGCGCCGGCAACGCCACCCACATTGATGGAAACGTTGATGTTGGCAGGCGCCGGCAGACCGGAGAGAACCAGAGCGCTCAAATCGGCCCCTAGAGTGCCGGTGGCGAGCGGCCTGATCAGGGCCACAGCGTCAACTTCGTGGCCGCCGTTCATCAGCCCGAGTTTCAAGAGGCTGGCGGCGTTGCGGATAGTGGCGTTGGCGAAGTGAACCGAAGACTTTTCACCCGCCACCCCTGACGTGGATACGATCGTCGTCCCTGCCGGCGCGCAAGTGAAGTTTTGGAAAGCCAAAGACGGATTTAAGAGCCTCACGTTGGTCTGAATGGCCGCGGCGAGCGCTATCAGGGTGGCGATGGATCCGCCGAGATTGAACAGATCGAACTCGAGCGGGCCTTCTCCGTTGATGGTAATGGCTAGGCGGCGATGGTCATCGTTCAGCAACGCGAAGATAGGATTGGCTCCGCTGGTGCTGGTCCCGGGGGCCGCGGCGTTGACAGCGGTAAGGGCCCCCGGTGTCCTCGTCACCTGAATCAGGGCCGAGCCCGCGTTGATGGTGTCCTGGGCGTAGTTGGAGACGTTGCTATCCATGCTCAGGTTCCGGAACGTTTCCGTGCGCGCCGGCTGCAACTGGCCGTTCTGCTCTACCAGTTCGGTCACGGTCAGGTTGAACAGGCTGTCCGGGTTGATGGTGCCGTAGTCCACGCTGAGCCGCAGGTTGTTGCCCCACACGCCCTGGCTGTCAGCGACAACATCAAGCACGTCGATGCCGCCCACATTGTCCATCAGCGAAATCCCTGCGGAAACTGCGCCACTGGCAACGCGCACGATCCACGCCTCATTGCCGCCATTGAGGAAATACTGCTGGACGGCATAGCTCAAATCGCTGGCCGAGGCCAGTCCGCCAAATTGGCGCTCAAAGTCGCCGAAGTTAAAGATCTGTGTGGCTTTGTTGGTTGGACCGCGCTGTGTGTAGCCGATGAACCCAGTAATCGACGTGGCGACCCCGGTAATCGTATGCACTCCGCTCGGAATCTCTTCAATATAAACTCCGGGGAAAGTGGGTGTAACGGGCATGGAGCCTCCTTTTCTGGCTTCTGTACCTCACCGCCGGCGCGGCAAGGGGTGACAATTCGTTATGAGACGGCGTTGAATTTGTACTTATTCACGACGAAATTATTGGTCAGCTGCGATTGTTTCCACTTTGACGCGTCCGTCGCGGCAGCAGGAAAATCGGCCCGGCGCAATGGCAGCGCCCTGGCTTGCGACGCATCCACCTCGATGACAAAGGCACGGAGGAAGGAGTCCAGCGCAACGACAATGCGGCTTCGGTTGCGCCGGGAAACCAGGATCCCTTCCAGGCCGGACATCGCTCCCTCCGTAATGAGCACTCGCTGGCCCACTTTCAAATATTCGTGAGGTTGCGCGCGGCCATGCTCAATTCCTCTCCGTATCCAGCTAATCTCCTGTTCGGAAATCGGGGAAGGACCTTTGGCGGTCCCCACCAGCAGGACCACGTTAGGGACGCTGAGGACGGCAGTGCGCTCCTGAAGCGGCGCGCGCACAAAAACGTATCCGGGAAACAACGGAACTTCCAGCTTCATGCGACGGTCCTTCCATTGGCGCACGGATTCGTAGCAGGGAAGAAAATGTTCCACACCGCGCCCGGCCAGGCCGCGGGCCACCATTCTCTCCTGATTGCAGCGCACGTAAAGCGCATACCAATGTGGCTGGCTTAATTCGATTTTCACTGCCTCTGTCCCTTGCATAGTCGGACCGCTGTTCATTGTTTGTTCGGCGCGTAGCTTCGCCCTGTCAGTCACAGGACCGAGTATCCTTTGGGTTTCGATTCTCGTCCGCAACCGCTGAATCCCAGCTAGCGGGTGCGCCGGCCCGGCTGCTGCATCTCGCCCTTGGCGCGGCCCTTGCCTGCGTCCAGAAAGCGAACCGCCTCAGCGCGGCGTTTCGAGTTCAACTGATACAACCGGTCCGTGCCCGCCCGGCGTACATCCTCGAGATAGCCCTTGGCCAGCAACCATTCCAGAGCGGCTTCGGTCTGCTGCACTGAGTGATAGATCTGCTCCTCCAGCAGCCGCCATCGCGCTACGCCTTCCAGGCTGTCCACGGCTCGGGGATGGCGAACGAAATAGCTGAGAATCTGCTTCACGATCTCCTGCTGCGGCTCAGACGGTTGCGGCAACGTGACCTCACCATGGCCTACGCACACGCCTTGCCAAATGCCCGGAGAAGCTAAGTGCGATCGAAATCAAGGATTTGCTAAAAGGTTGTGGAAAAAGTCGGCATGCCGGACCGGGTCAACTTCGCTACCGATCTTCGTGCGGGCTCATGACAAGATTGTTTCTATTCAGCGAGTTTGCTGGTGGTAATCGGGTGGGACGATAACAACCCGCGGGTTGGGGCGAATGTGCCCCGCTTTGCCGCCGGCAATCAGGTCAGCGAACCCGCAGAGCCTGGAGTCATGCCGTACTTCTTCACCAGACGTCCGAAGGATCGCCGCTCTTTTCCGGCTTCACGCGCCGCCCGGGTCACGTTGCCCTGATGCTTAGCCAGCAACTCGCCGACATAGGAACGTTCGAAGTTCTCCAGGGCATGCCGCTTCGCCTTGCGGAAACTTTGGTCCGACCCCGTGCCCTGCGCGGGAAGAGGAACGGACTGAACCAAGATGTGTTCGGGCAGAATCTGCCGTCCCGCGCAACACAGGAAGGCCCGCTGCACGATGCTGAAGAGCTCGCGTACGTTTCCCGGCCAGGAATAACATTCAAGTTTTCTGAGGGCCGCCGGGGAAAAGACTTTGCGCTCCACTCCGCCGGCGCTGTATTCCAGGTTCAAAAAGTGTTTGGCCAGCACCGGAACGTCGCTGGGCCTCTCGCGCAGGGGGCACAGTCGCAGGCGTAACACGTTCAACCGGAAATACAAGTCCTCGCGAAACCGGCGCTGGCGGACGCACGTCTCGATGCACTGATTGGTTGCGGCTATGATGCGGACGTTGGCCCGCATGAAATGATCGGAGCCCAGGGCGCGATAGCTGCGTTCCTGAAGCAAGCGCAGCAGTTTTGCCTGGTTGAGCAGCGAGAGGGCGTCAATCTCATCCAGGAACAACGTCCCTCCTTCGGCCATCGCCGCCAGTCCCTTTTGGTCGCTGTGGGCATCGGTGAAGGCGCCCCGCCGGTGGCCGAACAGCTCATTTTCCGCAAGCTGTTCCGGCAACGCCGCGCAATCCAGAGGGATAAACGCTCCATTGCGCCTGGGGCTGAGCGAGTGCAAGGCTTGGGCAAACAGTTCCTTGCCTGTGCCCGTCTCCCCTGTGATCAGCAGCGGAGCGTCGCTGGAGGCAAACACTGGTACCTGCGAAACCACGTGGAGAAACGCCGGGTGCCGTCCCACCAGCTGCGCCAAACCGAGCTCAGCTCCCAGTGCCTGCTGGGCCCGTTCTGGAGCGCTAGATTCGTCTCCGAGTATCCTGTCGATGCGCAACTCCAGCTCATTGCCGCGTACCGGAGACAGGAGAAAATCGTCCGCAACTTCAGCCACCAGGCTGGTGAGCTCAGGGCCTGCGCGCTCCGGTAGAATGGCCACGATCGGTATCCCCACCGGGTTCTTGCGTAACCAGTGAAAAAACAAGACCGCTTTGTCCTCGCGCGGGCTGGCATCGGCGACAATCAGTTGGGCCCGGGAGCGATGGAGAGTGTCTGCAGCAAAGGTGTCCCAAGTGGCCAATTCGCAGCACGCCTGGACAAAGATTTCGCCTGGAACGAAAGAACCCGTTGTAGGCTCGATGATCAGAAGCTTGGGCGGCATTTTTCTCTCCTATCAGAACAAGGCCTCAGAAAACCAAGATCGTGCGCCGGTGCCGCTTATTCCCTCCCCGAGCCTGGGTTGCCTCCATTTCCTCGACCTGGCTGTGCCACTCCTTGCAATCAATTCGAGGTCTGCGGGCATTCTCGATTGAAAACGCCAGCACACGGACGCGATGCAGAGTAGCCTAAGGGGTAGTGACGTTTCGTGCTATCTTGTTACAAAGAATTTGGTAAGCGCGACAGATTCGCTTTGTGGATTGGGTTCTGCGGATTATCCAACTCAAAGCAGCGGGGAGTTGGGGGGAGAATAGCTCGGGCTGTAAGCTATTGAAAATCTTGGTGTTCCCGGGCAGGATTTGAGCGGAAGTATGACCTGTGCCCGGGTGAGTTGCTGCCTAAATACATCGGTGTCTGGCGGAAGCTCTTGCCCGGAACGCCACCGCATCATTGGCTTCCAGCTTGCTCGCTTTTGTAAACGCCGATAGTGATTGATTCTGATTTGGCTGCCCGCCAGGGATTCGAACCCCGATATGCTGATCCAGAGACAAGCCAGCCTCGATTTTCCGTTGTTCCTTGGTGTTCCCCGAAGTCTACGGAGCGCTATGTGAACTCCTTTCTTTTGAATATGTTATTTGAATCTCGCCNTCTTGAATGTCANGCAGGGAACAACCCGGAACTCGAAGGAATTCCCATGACAAACCCTTGAATTGGTACGACTCGTTGGGACGACTTTTTTCGCATATCAAAGTGCGCACTCCTATCGCTCACAGCCCCGNNTTCATCAGAGCAAGACTCGTGCAAATACATATCACAAATTAAGGTCGACGAAACATCCCGCAATTCAAACCTCAACCTTCCAATAGGAGCTGGCTTCCCTCTTTCAATGCCTCCGTATTGGCCCTCATATCCGCGTCACTCAAATCACCCCAATCGCCAGCGGCATGCCGGCAAATGCACAACAACAGATTGTCCCCGGCCTCGTGCGCTGCGTGAATCGCAGCGGGAGTAGCAACAAACTGTCCAAGCGCAAACAGGGTCTCCATCAGAGAAATTTCTTTTATCTCGTATGGTCAAAAAACTCATCTGCCGCCCGTCGAATATATTGAAGGCATTGAGTTAAGGCCTTAGCCTCTTCGCGCCGAGTCTTTCCACCCGACTGCAGTAACGCGTACAATCCGACTTCCGTGGATTCGCAAGGGGTCAAGGGATGATGTGGGCTCGCATGTTGGCATATATCAGTGGAACCGTGGACTAGGAATTGTTGCTGAGGAATGAATATCTGGCCGCAGAGAACCGGATCCTTCGGGCACAAATGAAAGGCAGGTTACTGCTATCGGATTCTGAAAAGACAACTTTGGCCGAAATTGCTCGTCGGCTAGGTCGGAAAGCTTTACAGGATGTAGCATCTGCGGCCAAGCCGGATACGCTGCTCCTCTGGTATCGACAGCTGATTGCTAAAAAATTCGACGGATCGAGGTTTCGCAAATCCGTTGGTCGTCCTCCTATCAATGAGCAAATCGAGGGTCTGGTAGTGCGATTGGCCAAGGAAAACCCAAGTTGGGGATATGACCGGATCGTGGGTGCGATGGCGAATCTCGGTCACAAAGTTTCGGATCAGACGGTCGGCAACATCCTCAAGCGGCATGATATCCCGCCGGCGCCGAAACGGAAGCAGAGCACAAGCTGGAAGGACTTCATCCGCGCCCATATGGCGGTGATGGTGGGGACGGATTTTTTCACCGCAGAAGTGCTGACGCTCAAAGGACTGAAGACTTATTATGTGCTGTTCTTCATTCACCTGGAGAGCCGGAGGATCTGCTTAGCGGGCGTCACTCGTCATCCGGACCAGGAGTGGATGGAGCAGATAGCGCGCGCAACGTCACGATGGAGGAAACTGGCGTTCTGGNCAATTGCAGATATTTGCTGCATGATCGCGACAGCAAGTATTGCCCATCGTTTCGCCAGTTGCTCGAGGCAGAAAAGATAAAGGCCTTGGCTCTGCCGCCCCAGAGTCCGAACCTGAATGCGTATGCCGAACGTTGGGTCAGGTCGATAAAAGACGAGTGCCTGTCGAAGCTGATCCTGTTTGGCGAGCGATCACTCAAACGGGCGCTGCATCACTACGAGATTCATTATCATCACGAACGAAATCACCAGGGCAAGGACAACCTGCTGCTCTTTCCTTCGTCAGTACAACGGTTGAGGCGGAAGCATTGGAAGCTGCGATGTCGAGAACGCTTGGGTGGACTGCTCAAATACTACGAGCCCGAGGCCGCATGAAATTGCAGAGGATGAATTTTTTTGACCAAATGCACTGCAAGTGTGGACACAGCCAGTGCTCAGGTCACTTCAGTCTCACAAACGGTCTTGCACTTTTTGCCGCCTGGCGCCTTGCCTCCGCTAATCATCAATTACAGTGCGTCGAGCGTGCCGATTCTGCAACTGGGACTTACCGGTCAAGGGCTTTCCGAGCGAGGCACAGCTATGTTTAGTTTGTGGTGGATCTTACTTTTGGCGAGGGACGACGGTTTGATTCTTGACAAGGCAGCGCAATGATGCGCTTCATTAAAGGCGTTTGCCTTGTTCGCTCAAAAGTTTAGCTTCCCTGCGTACGTCTGCCCATTTGATAGGTAGAGTCACGATTGTTCCGCTCGCCTCTGCGGCCTGCGACAACTCAAGCGCTTCCAAAACAACCCTTCGCTGNAGCGTCGAATGAAACGGGACGCCGAAGTGATGTCCCATGGGCCAGGGAACAAAAAGTGCCCTCGGCACTTTGATCATCTCGGTTACGTCTTTGGCTACGGTGACCGAAACTGTTGGAATCCCTCGTTGCTCAATTGCGCGCTGAATCAGCCCGACGGACTGGTGGCAAATCGGTCAAGCCGGGGCCAGCAGAGCCACATCCGCCGCCTCTTCGCGGACGGCTCGTGCAATATCGGCAGCCACGGTTTGTTCGAACCGCTCGGGATCCATGCTATAGCCGATGAAACTGAAGAAATTTCTGGTTAGGCCGCCAATTATTCGTTCCACTGCTAACTCCTGGAGTCGCTCGATCGGGAAAATCACATTGATGTCGAGATCAGCGTCATCATGCGGATACTTCAATTGATGGATAATCAGGTCCGAGTGCTTTGCCCCGGAGGAAACACGCCTAAAAGTAAAATCGCCGAATGGGTGGCAAACGTCCATGGGCCTGTCCGATCTCATGTGCACGCCGCATGAACTGATCAGGGTTACATGCGCCTCATTGAGCGGCTTCGACAGACGGGCCAGCGGCACGTAGTCCGCTTTCGTGATCATGGAGCCGGGATACCGTTGGTTGATGGTCTCCCACAGGCCGGGGCGCAGTTGGTGGCCGGTCTCTCTTGGATCTCGCTTCTGGGTTTCAGCGGCTTCCGTCATGAATCCACTCTCCGGACTTTCGAATTAGATAGAAGTGCAGGTGAAAGTAAAGCAGCGCAAGGGTGGACTCGTCTTTTTTCAGCACCTGCTCGATGAAGTCTCCGTCGGTGGGCTCGTATTTCAGGAGGACCTTTACGGCCTCAATCCACGACTTGTCGATTTCCCGCTTGCCGACATCCTCGTTGCCGTCTCCCAGGTGCAGGCGAACGAAACGTATAAGCTTGTCATCGGCACCGGCCTCAGCAGCCTCTCTTAGAAATGGAACTGACATGAATCTCTTGTCCTTTTTCCCGCGCTGATAGCTCGCGGAGGTTAAATTATACTGTTCATCAAATCGTCGTGAGCCAATGACAAAACTTACAACAGTCCGCGTCGCCATTGCGCAAAGCGCGCCCGTGTACCTCCAAAAGGAGGCTAGTCTCGCTAAGGCGCTGGAGATCCTGCAGAAAGCTTCCAGCCAAGGCGTGCAGTTAGTGGCCTTTGGCGAGACCTGGTTCCCAGGATATCCCGCGTGGCTGGACGTGTGCCCGGAGGCGGCATTGTGGAACCACGAGCCAACCAAACGTGTTTTCGCCCGGCTCCGACAGAATAGTGTTGCGGTGCCTGGACCGGAAGTCGAAACTCTTTGCCAGGCGGCGGGAGACTTGAAGCTTACCGTGGTCATGGGAATCAACGAGCGGGTTGATTCTGGTCCCGGTAGCGGCACGCTCTACAACACGCTGCTCACTCTCACGCCTGAAGGCAAGCTGGGGAATTGTCATCGCAAGTTGGTGCCAACATACAGCGAGCGCATGGTTTGGGGCGCGGGTGACGGAACAGGGCTGACCGCTGTTGAAACTGGCGGCCTGCGTGTTGGCGGGCTGATCTGTTGGGAGCATTGGATGCCACTCGCGCGCATGGCTATGCATAACTCCGGCGAGCACATCCACGTGGCAGTATGGCCTACGGCCCACGAACTGCACCAACTTGCCAGCAGGCACTATGCATTTGAAGGAAGATGCTTTGTGCTTGCGGTCGGTCTCATGATGTCGCGAACGGACATGCCGGGAGAGTTCGCCACCTGCGACGGCGACAGTCCATGGCTGGAACGAGGTGGAAGCGCGATCATCGCGCCGGATTCCCGTTACATTGTCGAACCGGTGTTCGAACGAGAAGAACTTATTGTTGCCGACCTCGACCTTGCTGAGATCGACAAGGAATCCATGACGCTCGATGTGACTGGTCACTATGCACGTCCTGATGTTTTCATGTTCGAACTAAAGGCCCCGTGATTTCACAACGTGGGTCGAAGTTGGCGCAAGCGTTCCTAAGACTCATACGTACGTTACCGACTCTTGCATCGACTTCTTCGAGATATCCGGCACACACGCGTCATGCGCCGGATATCCCACAACCAGAATCAAGAACGGCTTTTCGTTGGGCGGGCGCTTCAAAATCTGGTTGAGAAAACCCATTGGACTGGGTGTGTGGGTAAGTGCTACCAAGCCTGCCATATGGACTGCCGAGACNAGCATTCCTGTCGCGATTCCCNCCGACTCTGATACATAGTAGTTTTTCACTTTTCGGCTATCCGGCAGGACCCCATAGGTTTGGGAGAANATTACGATCAAGNAAGGGGCCGTCTCTAAGTAAGGTTTATTCTGATCCGTTCCAAGTGGGGCCAGGGCGTCCAGCCACTCTCTTGGTGCGCGCCGCCGTAGAAAAGGCGCTCTTCTTCTTCGGCAGCAACACGGATCTGGCGCTTGACCTCCGGATTGTTGACTACAACGAAATGCCAGGGCTGCATATTGGCGCCACTCGGGGCGTTCATGGCGACACGCAAACAGTCTTGAATGACTCCCTGGGGAACCTCGCGCGCAGAAAACTGGCGCACAGTTCGGCGACGGAGCATTTCTTCGCAAAATGAACTGGCACGGCGGCTCATTTCGGCAGCGGAAAACTCGCGGAACAGGGTTAAAGGGCGAAAGATCGGTTCAGACATGGAAACGGAACTCCTGGCCGCGAAGCCGGTTTATACAGCCGCGCGACCAGCATATAGCGAAACGTTCATGGTTGCAGGATTACCATTACTCCGCCACAAACGAGAGCGTCGAAGTCACGGCGATCGCGTCTTTGATGGAACGGTAGAGCGGGCAGTGGTCGGCATAGACGCCGTGCACCCGCTCGGCCGTCTGCCGGTCGTCCGGCGCAGCTTTTAGCGTGTGTACCACATGAATTCGCTTGATGATCAATACTCCGTCATCCGCCTTTTCTACTTCCCCACTGACCTCGGCAGTTAACCTTCCGTCCTGGGCGTTGACTTTGCGCACATCCAGTGCGCGGCCAAAAGTGCCCACCAGTCAACCGCCGACCGCCGCGACGAGGTAGTCAAGAGTAGTGGCGTGAGATTCACCGATGTCCGCGGGATTGACACCGTAGTGGGCGGCAATCGCTCCGTGAACGCTGAAGGTTATGGGATTGGACTCACCGGCAAGGTGCGCATAACGTAACGGGCCTTTCCGTCTTTCAATCTTTGATTTTGCTACGTATGTTATTTCGGCCATCAGTGACCTCCTTGCGCCCTTGAGATGCCCAAATACTCCAAAGGTTACAGGCACTGGAACTTTCATGCGTTTCTTTCAATGGTTGAGGCAGCCAAGCCCCTATGCCAAGAGCCGTGTTTCAGCGCTAGTGTTTTGGGGTAAAGGGTGCTTCCTTCTCGACCTCATTCAGCGAGGCAATACAACACAGAACCTCTTTGCTCGCGTGATCAGCTGCTTGGACAACCTTCTCCAACTCCGTCTTTATGCTTGACCCCGCTTGGCCCGTCAGGGCGATTTGAGTATAGCCACTGATCGCTGTGAGCTGATTCAAAAGCTTGTGTGCCCGGTCACGCATCGCCTGCAGCCGTGCGATTGTGATTGTACGTCTTTCTTCGAGCTTAGGCCCCTTTCTTCGTTCATCTAGCACCATAAGGTTGAAACCTCCCGGAGCAAGGCAACATCGCGTCGGCCCCTAAAATCAATTCGTCCATAACCGGCCAAGAAGAACTCGCTCCACGAGTTCGAGCAGGTGTTCCAGAGTCTTGCCTTCAAATGTCTCGGAATCACAGCCACCCTCCGTGCTGCCGCAGCTCTGATGCGCAGGACTCGAAGGCTTCAACGCAGCAATCATTTCTTTGCTGCTGCAGACGCTTCCGCGGCCGTCCACAGAGAGACTCCCAGGAGCACCAGGTCTTTAATCAGAAACTGTCCCGTACCACTCAGCAACGGGAAGCCATACTTCATCTCCGCTGCTCCTGGCGTGGAAAACAGAAAGCTTATGGTCAAGAGAAAAGTTATAACGCCTCCAAGGCTGCCTATAAATGATGCCTTGGGCAAGACCGGCCGCAACGCAATGAGCGCAGCGATGACGATTTCAATCGTGCCGATTACATTGGAGGCCCCTTGCACGCTCAGCAGGGCATACAT
>JGI25616J43925_10000576_pt1 | contig 13324 bp, 16 predicted proteins | sample GraSoi2013_100cm_FD_43925 | JGI IMG/M metagenome (IMG submission 43925) | reverse complement strand
ATCGGCCGCATGAACAGGCCCAGGCTCTGCCGCAGCCCCATGCACAGCGAGATGATCAGCCCGCTCAAGAGGATCAGCAGCAGCATTGCGCGTCGATTGCCCGGGGTCGCCATGGGATTCCTTGCAGGTATACAGGTCTGTGTACCTATGATCCAACATCCGGTATAGTGCTGTCAACGTGAAAGTAGACCGATCTGTTTCCTCCCCGGCCGAGCGCGTCCTCGCCGCCGCCGACAAGCTCTTCTACGCGCAGGGGATTCGCGCCGTCGGCGTCGACGCCGTATCGGCCGAGGCGCGGGTGAGCAAGCGGACGCTGTACAACCACTACCCTTCCAAGGACGCGCTGATCGCCGCCTACCTGACGGCCCGCTTCAAGCAGCTCGCGCCCTCTGACGCCCCGGCGCGCGAGCAGATCCTCGGCAACTTCGACCGGCTGGAGCGCCTGATCGCCGACGGCAGCTTCCGTGGCTGCCCCTACGTCAACGCCGTCACCGAGCTCGGTGACCCCAGGCACCCCGCCAGCAAGATCGCGGTGCAGTTCAAGGAGCAGCGGCGGCTCTGGTACCGCCCCCTGCTCGAGCGCCTCGGCGCGAGGAACCCCGACGCCCTCGCCACCCAGCTTCAGATTCTTTTCGAAGGCGCGCTCGCCAGCGCACTGGTCCGCGGCGATCCCGCGCTCGCGCGCTCCGCGCGCGATGCCGCCGAGGTGCTGCTAGCCGCGGCCGGCGTCCGGCGGCCTCCCCGGCTTCGGCGTCGATCTGCGCGTCGTTCGTAAGAGACGACGGNTCACGTGATTTGAGTCGACACGACGCCCGCCGACCACGAGGGCTTCCAGCCGTCGACCGGGGGCTNGAACGGGGGCGAATCCGCTTCACCCGGNACGCGGACCGGCGGCGCGCATAGCGGACCATTTGTATCCNTGGGCAGATAGTCGAGATGGCCGTAGTCCCAACCCTCCGGAATCTGCCATACACCTCCCCGCTGATCGAGCGACAGAGGTTGCGCAGGACCGTCGCGTCCCAGCGCCGTTCTAAAATACGGATGCCCGCGCATGATGATTTCCCCTACCAGATTGCCGACGGGAAAAGCCAGCTCGAGCACCAGATCCGATCGCGAGGCGAGGATGTAGATTTCCTTCGCTTTCATTGTCGTCGCCTGGTACTCCTTGACGAGGCAATCGTTCTCGATCGCCCCGGCCATCAGAATCAAACGCCGCGCGCTCCGATTCATGCCGCTGAGCGCTTCCAGGACCATTCGCGCGCCGAGGCTGTGGGAGACGAGCGATATGCTCGCCGCTCCGTCGGCATTCCGGTTGATGAATTGCGCCAGGAGCCTGCCGCTCGCGATAGCCTCGTCGCCCTCGAACGGATAATCGACGACCGGGAAGTAGCGGGAATCGCCAGGCCAGAGAACGCCAATGAAGAGATTGTTGCCCGGAAGCTGGCAACGCTGCTCCCAGCTCGACAAAGCCTTGATGCCGCTCTTGCGATCGACGTTGAACCCGTGCGCCGCCAGAATTACATCGCGCCCTCCGGCTCGCGAAGCGAAGTCGGCGGTCGAAACGGGCTGGGTTCCGTCATCCCAGAGCGTCGCTTCCTGGGCGCAAATACCGCCGCTCGGGGTCGCGCGAAGATCGATGAAGAACGTCACAAGATCACTTTCTGAGTGACTGCGCAACCTTGACCCCCGCCGCCAGTGCGCTCGTCAGATCCTTCGATATCGGTGCAAGAGGGGTGGCGAGCAGACCGCAGAGGCCCGCCTTCCACATGTCTGGCGACCAAAAATAGCTTGCCGACGTGTCTGCAATCGTCCATCCGCCCAGTATTGCGAGCGCCATGGCCACGATCGATGCCCACACCTTGGCGCTATTGCGGTACCGCTGGTCGGCACGCTGATAGCCTTCGTCGAGGATCGCGGTCAGAGCGAGATCGAATCGTCCGAGCACATTGGTCTGTTCCGGGGTCAGACTGGCCCCGGTCGTCATGCTCGCCGCGGCCCCCGACAAGGTCGTGGAATCGACGCCAGTCGCGGCCGCGAAGTTTTCCGCTGTTTGCGCCGAGAGCGCGAGCTTGACCAGGGACTTCGCGATCGCCTTCTGATCGCCCAGAGGCGCTCCGTTGATCCAGTTTCCGTGCAGAACGTTGAGCAGCCTGTGTCCGGCACCCTGATCGACCGACACCGGCTTCCGACTTGCGTTCGGGAAGAGTTGTCGAACGGCGCCTTCGATGAACGAGAAGCCGGAATTCGAAACGCCGCCGTTGCGGCCGATCTTGCTGACATCGACCAGCGCAAAGGAGGCGGTCCCGAGGCCGCCGATTGCCGCCACGACACTACCAAGATTATTTGCAAGATCGATTGGCATGGTCACTCTCCCTTTTCGAAGTCACAGGAATCCGCCGTTATTAGGAAGTCCCCAATTCCTCCGGCGGCTTCCTTACAGGCAGTCAAGCGATTAAGGNAAATTTGAGAGCTGTATTGACCGCAGTTTTGACCACATCGAGAGCCGCGTTGATCGCAGCTTCGGCGGCGACCAGTGCAAGGCCCTTGAGCGTGAGAAGCACGTTTCGTGAAGCGTGTGTTTGCATATCGAGAAGGAGCCCGGCTTGTTGCTGATCGATCTGGCCGGCAGCCAACTGCTCTCCTATCGAAACAATTGTTTGTGCAATCTTGGTGAACTCGGTCTNAGCGAACGACTCCGCGTCTTGCGCATGCTGTTCCAGGATAGGGAGCGCCGCGCCAAGCATTTGCGATGCCAGATTCTCGACGTCGAGTGCCATATCGGCTGCTCCTGCTCAAATTCTCTGTTTCGCCACCTACTTTGTCGTGGATGCNGGCGGAGTGTCTNCCCGTTTTAACGCGAGCTCCAATNTCAAGATGCTTTCCACCGAGACTTCCAACGCCGATTGGGCCGAGATTACGGCGGCGCTTGGAAACGGACGACGCATACTCTTATCCAGTTTCTGCAAGTCGTCGAACTGCGATTTCAAATTTGTAACTTGCTCAGNGATGATCGNGTACTTCGGCAACGCGGACGCGCGCGTCTTCAAAACAGCCAACCTGGACTTCATGTCGTCGTAGAAGCTTTGGTCGTAGACGGTATTGGGATCTGACTGCAGTTTTGACAAATACAGCTCGGTCTTCTGCTGGATATCAGTAATACCCTTGTCGATTGTGTCGTCGTATTCTCCGACAAGGGTTACCTTGCAGCCTGTGATTGCAAAAGCTGCAACCAGAAGAAACGAGAAGGTGACAGCACTTGGAACGCGCGTCCGAAGCGTGGTAAACACGGTTTGCCCCCCTCAGGACTATCCATACTACCGATGCACTGGGACAGCGTCTGTGCGGACAAGGTAGACAACTTACGTCAGGGAAACCCTACTTAAAGGACAGAATTCGGATCGCCCCCCAACCTAGAGGGGTTTTTCGGGATGCGCTGGGGAGCGCAAGGGACGCTCGCGTCGATCGAGCAACGCCTGGAACCCGGGTCGACAGGGAACATAGCACTTGCGTGCCGGTTCCGGCGCATCGTTCCGGTAAGATTGTCTGGCTGGATGGCCAACCACACCTTACAGGAGAATAAAACAATGAAGACGTTCCGCTCAGCCATGACGCTCGCCGCGCTCGGTTCCGCCGCAGCAGTTTTCAGCCCCGCGGCGACGGCTCAGAGCAAGCCCGTCGATACGACCCCGAGCAAGCATCTGGAGATCATCCACCATCCCGACTACGACAAGACGGTGTTCATGCCGTTCGTCCCGGCCATCAAGATCAAGAGCGGCAAGATCCTCTGGCTCGCCGGCGGGACGGCGTTGCCGGTCTACCACGACCACCCGCACAAACGCGATCAGCTGCAGAAATACATGGTCAATGATCTGGAACAACAGGTGCGCCAGGCCATGGACGGCATCAAGCAGACCGTGGAAGCCGCCGGCGGCTCGATGAAGGACGTCGTGCACCTCTTCATTTTCCGCGCAAGGCCGCGCATGGGCGACATCGGGAAGGCGAGCTTCGTCGTCAACGAGTACTTCAAACCCTACAACCACAAGCCCACCACGACCAACCTCGCCGTACTNGAGTTGGGCGAGCCGGAGCAGCTGGTGGAGATCCAGGCCTTCGCGGTGATCGACTAGCCGCGATCGCGCGGCGCGCTAAGAACCCGGCGAGAGCTTGCCGAGCAAGGCCGCGATATCCTGCGCGCGATCGACTGCCCACAGATCCTGAAGAACGGCGTCGATCCGCTNCCGGGGCCAGCGCCCGCCCACGTTGCCGCGGAACTTCCTTTCGACTTCCGCCCTGCTCATCGGCCGCCCCGGGAAACCCGGCACGTCGTCGACCTCGCTCGAGATGCGCCGCCCGTCTGGAGGAGCGCGGTCACGCGCGTCGGAACCATCGCTCCGACGCGCGCCGTGAGCGCCGGATCCTCCTTCACCGTGATCTTGCGCATAAAGGCGAGGATACGCGGCTCGTGGAGCTTCGCAGGCAGGTAGCTTTCGTTCGTGATGTCGCCGTCGAACATGGCGCGCGCGGTGATATAGGGCAGGCTGTGATCGGCGGTTTCCCGGGTGTCCGGCGTCCACTTCTCGGGCTCGCTCCCGGCGCGCTGGTAGCCACGCCTCGTCGTCGCGATTTCGATCGCGGCGATGCCATCGAGGGGGCCCGCCTTCTTNGCGACCTCGATGCCGGCCACGACCGCGGTCTGCGCGTAGACCACGGCCGGGTAGGCCTTCATCCCGCACTGGTGGATGCGAAACGGCACCCCGCGGCGGCCGAAGGCTGCGACGTCGACCTCGGCAGGCCCGGAGATTTGCTTGAAGAAGCCCGAATTCCCTTCGAAGATGGGCGCGGGGCCGGTGAGGCCGGCCCGCGCGAGCTGTGCCGCGAATACGGCGTTCCGCCCGGCTTCGGCGTCGGCGAGTCCCTTCCAGTCCGACAGCGCCTGGACCCGGGTCTGCGCCATCGGGATGTGGTCGTTTATGGCGAGACTGACGGCCTGGGCGAGCTGCGCGCGAGGCAGCTTCATCAGCTTGCCCGCCGCGAGCGCCACGGCCGGCAGGCTGAACACCGGCGCGTCCCAGCCGCGGGACGTGACGTCGAAGGCGTCGATCAAGCGGCAGTTGATCTCGTAGGCGAGCACGATCGCGGTGATAAGCTCCGCGGCGCTCGCCCGTTCGCTTTCGGCCACTGCAAGGCACGCGGCGATATGATCGCTCGGATGGCCTGCCAGGCCCCCGACGTAGGAATCGTTCAGGTCGTAGTAGCGGAAGGCGGCGCCGTTGGCGAAGGTGGCGAGATCGGGAGTGGTGCGCCGGTTCGTGCCGATAACGGTCGCGGCGCCGGCCGCAACGCCGAGCGCGACATCGCGGCAGATGCGGACCGGCCTCTCGTCGAACGCGGCGATTCCGCAGCCGATCGTGTCGATGAAATGCGATTTGACCCGCTCGATGGTCGCCGCGTCGAGATCGTCGTGGCGCAGTCCATCGGCGTAGGCGGCGAGCCGATCTGCGAGCGGACTGGCGGGCGATTTCGAAGCACTGGATTCCGCCGCCGGGAGCCTTCGCGCGAGTCCCCAGAGACCGAAGGCGCCCATGCCGGCGATGACGCGGCGGCGAGAGATCGAGTGGAGCATGCGGGCAATGTTACAGCACCGTGCCCCGGGTCTGTCACTCGGGCCGGGACGTGACTCCAGCTAGGCCGCCTTTTTCAGTTCCCCGGCAAACAGGTTTTTCATCGCCTCCAGAGTGGCCGAACGGTGCTCCCGGCGCCAGACCAGCTGCGTCCGCGTCTTTGCGATGTTGGCCGGGAGGACGGTCGTCGTCACGTTCGGACCCGCGCGCGTCAACTCGAGGACGGCGCGCGGCACGACCGCGANGCCCGATCCCGCGGCCACGCACGCAACGATTGCGTGATAGGACTGAAATTCGATGACGCGATCCGGCAGGATCCTGCTTGCGCCCAGCCAGGCTTCGAGCCGCCGCCGATACGAGCAACCCGTCGTAAACGCGATCACGGTCCGATTTTCGAGATCCTTCGGAGAACGAACCGGGCCGAAGCTCTTCGGCGTGATGAGAACCAGCTCCTCCACGAACACCGTTTGGGTTTCAAGACCCTCGGCGTTGAACGGTTCGGCGACAAAAGCGGCTTCGACATCCTGCTTGTGCACTCCCGAAACCAGGGCGCCCGAAGTGCCCGTGACCAGCTCGATCAGCACCTCCGGATAGAGCGCATGGTAGCGGGACAGCACGGGCGGCAGCCGGCTCGCCGCAGTGCTTTCCAGCGCCCCGATCCGCAGCGTGCCCCGCGGTTTCCCATTGCGTAGCGCGGCTTCGGCCTCCGAGGAAAGCCGCAGCAGCTGATCGGCGTAGGTGAGCAGGAGCTTGCCCTCGGCAGAAAGGGAAAGGCGCCGGCCGACGCGCAGGAAGAGCTTGGCCCCGAGTTGTTCCTCCAGCTGCTTGATCCGCGTTGTCACGTTCGACGGCACGCGGTGCAGCCTTGCCGCCGCCTTGTTGATGCCGCCGTGTTCGACCACCGACTGGAAGATTTTCAGCGCGGTGAGATCCATATTCTCGATAAGTGAATGGAGTGTTCATTATTATTCACTTTAATCAAGAGGACAGTCAACTTAAACTGCTCGAATGAACCTTGCCGACAATCCTGTTTCGATGCCTGCCTGGGCAAGCGCTCTTGCAGGATTGGCCGCGCTCGCCCTAGCCATCGGCATCGGGCGCTTCGCGTTTACTCCGATCTTGCCGATGATGCAGGAGGACTTCGGCTTGTCCGTCTCCGAGGCCGGTTGGCTCGCCTCGGCGAACTACACGGGTTACCTCGTCGGCGCTCTTTCGGCAATCGGGTTGCGTCTTCAGTCCACCGTCGCAATTCGCGCCGGGCTTCTCGTCATTGGCCTGTCGACGCTTGCAATGGGCTTGGACCACCCATTCATCCTTTCGATCGTCCTTCTGACCATGTCGGGGATTGCGAGCGCCTGGGTGCTGGTATTCGTTTCCAACTGGGCGCTCGAGCGCCTGGCACTTCTCGGACGCTCCAAGCTGAGCGGCACCGTCTATGCGGGTGTCGGCACGGGCATCGTGATCGCCGGCGGCGCTTGCCTGGTTCTCATGAGCCTGCATGCCCGTTCTGGCGACGCGTGGCTTTCTTTGGGAGTCATATCGATCGCCGACACCGTCGTGATCTGGCCGCTTCTGAAGGCAAGCCCGCCGCGCTACCCGGTTTCTGCGCCGACCGCATCGGGCATTTGGAGCGCGGAATATCGGCGCCTGGTGCTGTGCTACGGCGCCTTTGGCTTCGGCTACGTCATTCCTGCCACCTTCCTTCCCGCGATGGCGAAGGAGATCATCCCGGATCCGCAGCTCTTCGGGTGGGCCTGGCCCGNGTTCGGCGCCGCCGCGGTCATTTCGACAGTCTTCGCGGCGCAGTTGGAGCGGTTCCTGTCTCACCGGTNCGTCTGGATCGTAGGTCATCTCGTCATGGCGCTCGGAGTGGTGATTCCGCTCTTCCTGCCGGGACTCTGGGGAATCATGATGGCGGCACTGCTCGTGGGCGGCACGTTCATGGTGATCACCATGGCGGGCATGCAGGAGGCGCGAAGGGTGGCGGGGCCTTACGCGCGCGCGCTCATGGCGGCAATGACTTCGGCGTTTGCGCTCGGCCAGATTCTGGGTCCGGTGATCGTAAGTCTTCTGGTTCGGTCAACAGGGGGTTTCGCGCCGGCATTGGTCCTTGCCGCTTCAATGCTCGCCCTGAGTGCNATTTCACTGCAGCGAAAGGAGAAAGAGCGTGAGTGAATCGAAATGGGTTGATGGAATCCTCTAAGGCTTGGCGTCGGCGTCCGCAAACCCGTAGAACGCCCCGGGCGTGTCGACCATGATCTTGCGGCGCATCCTGTCGTCGCGCACCCAGTCGCCGAAGGCGTCGACGAGGTCCCCGTCGTTGGGGTTGGCGACGTACTTGTTCGGATGCGGCCAGTCGGATCCCCACATGATGCGNTCGGGCGCAGCCTCGATCAGGGCATGCGCCATCGGCTTCACGTCGTCGTAAGGCGGAAGATCGGTCGCGGACACGCGGTTGGCGCCGGAGATCTTGATCCAGGTATTCCCGCGCCGCGCGAGCTCGATCAACGCCCGGAAGCCGGCCGCCTTGACCCCGGCGCTCGCCGGCTGGTAGGCGAAATGCGCGATCGACATCGGCACCTTCAGTGCGAGGAACACCGGCATCAGCTCGACGATGTCCTTGCCGGGAAACAGGAACTCGAGGTGCCAGCCGAATGGCCTGATGCGGGCGGCAAGATCGGGGATCTCGGCGATCGCTATCGGCATACCGCCCTTGTTGTCGGTGTTGAGCCGCACGCCGCGCACGCCGGCCGCATCGAGCGCGGCGAGGTGCTTTTCGCTGACATCCATGGCCAGCGCCACGACGGCGCGCGCTCGGTTGGGCGTCCCTCGATTGAGCGCCGCCATGGCATCCAGGATCGCCGAATTGTCGGTGCCATAGATCGAGGGTTGCGTGAACACCACGCGGTCGATGCCGAGCGCGGCGTGCAGGTGCTTGAGATCGGCGAGCGTCGAGTACGGCGGGTTGTATCCGCGGCCCGGAGAAACGGCGTAACCGGGCTCGAACACATGGACGTGCGTGTCGATGGACCCCTTGGGCAGCGCGAAGCCGGGCCGGCGCGGATTTCGGTCCGGAGGCAGGCAATCCCTGATTTCGCTCATGGCGCGTGATCTTACTACCGTCGAACGACAAGTCGACCGCCGGAGTTGGCGTCTATAATTCCATCGTTCTATTCAAGACCGCGGATCTCCTTTGAGTATCGATGCCCCCAAGTCCGGCCCCAAGGCGCAGATCGACGCTCTGCTTCTCAAACTCCCTGGCGTCAGCGCAAGAAAAATCAACGGCCTCGACGCCTACTTCGTCAGCGACAAGATGTTCGCCTGCATCAGCGGCGACGGCGTCGGGCTGCGCCTGCCCGCTGCCACCGTCACCGAGCTGCGCTTCTCGATGAACAACACCGTTCCGTTTCAGCCCGGCGGCGTGGCGAGCTCGAGGGAATGGATACAGATCAACCGCGCCGAGGTGGCCGATTACGAGAAGGATCTCGAGTTGTTTCAGGCGTCGCTCGCCTTCGTGAAGGGCGCCCGGACCCGCTAAGCGGGACCCGGGCCGCCTTACCGAAAGTCAGCGCTTGACGCCGGCCGCCTTGCGGTCGACCGATATGATGATCAGCGTGTCCGGGGCGCTGTATCTGCTGCCGTTGGAATAGGTCAACTGGCCCTCGTTCTTGTAAAATGCCTCGTAACGCTGCGTATCGCCGCCGAAATAAAACGGCGTGAACTGCCTGCCGGTGATATGCGTGTCCGAGTCGTCGGGGACTCCGATCAGCTTCTCGACCACGGTCCTGCTCATGCCGATTTCCAACTTGGCGAATTTGCCCTTGGCGGCAGGGGTGCCGAAAATCTCCCCGTCGACTTTGCCGTCCTTGGATTTCACCTTTCTCCCGTCGGTCCTCGCCGGAGCTGCGGCCTTCGAGCCCGAGGCGGCAGGGGCAGGCGCGGTCTTCGAGCCGCTCGCAGCCTGAGGCGAGCTCGAGCCCGCGGGAGGCGGCGCGTCGGTTTTCTGGCGCGATGCGCAACCAAAAAGGAATGCGAGGCACGCGGCGGAAACCAGCAGCTTATTGGGCATGTGGCAGGTCCTCCGTAATTTCTCCTCAGTCGTCGTCATCGCGCTCAGCTTTTCGCCGCCAGGTTCACCTTGCCCAGGGCCGCCTTCAGGCTTCTCGCCAGCTTCGCGGCATCGTCGTTTGCCCAGAAATGCATGAAGAACAGCCGCGGTTGCTCGGTAAGCATGTGACTATGCAGGGCCGTCACCTCGATCCCGCCGTCGCGCAAGGTCTTGAGCACCGGATTGACCTCNCTTGCGATGAGCACGAAGTCCCCGGTGATCGCCGCCTTGCCGCCCCCGGTCGGCTGGAAGTTGATGACGATGCCCGAACCCATGCCGACGGGAATCGCCATTCCATCCTCCATTATGGTTTCGGCCCGAGGGATGTTGAACGCATAAACACCGCTGTTGACGTTGCCCTTGGCGCCCAGCGTCTGGTCGATTGCGGCGGTGTCGATGTCGAGCGGCGGCGGCGGAGAACCGGCGGGCGCCGGCGCCGCCAGCGGGGTCTTGCTTTCGGCCAGCCCGTCGCGCAGCGCGGCGGCGAGCTTCACGGGGTCGCCACGGCCGTAGAAGTGCATGTACATGGTCCCAGGCGAAGAGCGCAGCAAATGATTGTGCAGCGCCGTGATCCCGATGCCGCCCTCGACGAGTTTCTTCATCACGGGATTGACCTCTTCATGCAAGAGCACGAGATCGCCCATCACCATCGCCTCGCCGCCCATTTTCTGGAATGCNAGATAGGAGCCCAAGGCAAGCGTNGGTCTGATCGCGACCCCGTCGAGCGTGACCTTCAGGTCGCTCCGGCCGAGACCGACGCGGTAAATTCCGCCGGGCAACTGCGCGCCGGATCGGCCGAGCGCCTTAGCAACCGGGGCCCAATCGTCGTCGGCGGCGAGGGTGATGCTGAACAGTCCAAATGCAAGACCGATGCTCGCGAGAATTAAATTGAAGCGCTTCATGACATAAGCTCCTTGGAAATCTCAGTCCTCATCCCCCTCGACCAGGGTCAGGCCGTACGGATCGTTGCCGACGCCGGTCACGGTCGCGACGACCGCGCGCGAGCGCAGGTCGATGATCCACACGGTCCCGCTCGGCGGAGCGGCGGGATCGAGACGCGGCCCGCCGGAAACCACCGCGTAGCGTCCGTCCGAAGTGACCGCCGTGCCCTTGGGGCGGCCCGGAAGCCCATCCGGCCGGGGAACGGAAATGCGCGCGACTTCCGCGTGCGGATCGTGGGCGAGGGCGCGGCGCAGATCGACGATCGATACGTTGTTCGTCCGGAAATTCGCCACGACGATCTCCCGTCCATCCGGGGTCCAGGCGAGGGTGAACGGCCGTGCTCCAGCATTCGGATCGTCCGTCCCGACGCGAACGCGGGCGAGCTCGGCGCCGTGCGCGCCCATGCGGGCGAGATCGACGTCGATGATGGAGATCGTGTTGCCTTCGAAATCGATATCTCCCCGTTCCCTCGCGGTGACGGCGATCAGTTTGCCGTCCGGGCTCGCTTTGATGCCAAACGGGCCGGCCTGCACGGGAATGCGCGGCGCGATTTCTACGACCACCGCGCCCGCGAGTGCCCGCTGCAGATCCATCACGGATACGTCGTTGGTTCCCGCGTTCCCCGAGAACAGGTAGGTCTTTCCATCGCTGCCGTGTCCCAGAGCGAGGAATTCGGGGTCCGGCCAGCAGCCGAACTGAGGGTCGGGAGTCGAGAATGGAACAACGGGGGGCGGAGTCGGAGAGACGAATGGAACGGGGAAGGCAGGGCAATCGTGTGGCGGATGGCCCAGCGCCATCTCGATCTGTCCTCGACGGCCTCCGGTCTTTCGATCGATGAGACTGATACGGTTCGAGCCGTCCTCGGTCAGCCAGTTCTCCGAGTGGCTCACGGCGAGCAGATCGGGCAGGACCAGGAGGCCGACCGCCCCGAAGTACCCGCTGTCGAAGTTGTGCTCGACCGCGCGATCGGTATTGTCGAGATTCCTCTGCAGCATCTTCCTCACGTCCATGACCGAGATGCTCCCGCGCCCGCCGTGCTGCAGGAATTCGGCATTGTTCAAGGGGCCGTGATGGTTGACGACGTACGCCGTGCGATGGTCCTCGCTGAGCACGATGTTCGCGGGGTCGCCGACCGGCGTGCCGTCGAGACGATCCGGATGGACCTTGGAGCGGCTCACGATCGCGTTCGGCGTATTGTTGTTGCGCGCCTGCAGCGCGGCGCCGAAGTCGATCGCGTAGATGCGCGGATCTCTCCGCCCGGTCGCCAGGATGAAGGTTTGGTCCGCCAATGCATCCTGCGCGAGGAACAGCAGCAAACCGCCTGCAATCACCAGATTCGGGAGCTTCATTTCGTTGTCCTCCTTTGCGGCGTGGGTCGGGAGATGCGCTTTGGGGGCCAGCGTTGTTGTTTTCGGCCTCCACGGTGTCTTCTGACAAATCTGTCCGGCGAGCGCGTGAAAAGACGAACGTATGTTATGCGCCCGATTTTTTCGTGTCAACGAGTGCAGGCTTGACAAGGCGCGGGCTGTCCCCGGAAAGACTCCCTGCCCTCCCCTTGCGCGAGCAAGCTTCGCGGAGTAAGTTCGTTCCCTTGGGGAGCACGAAAATCGTCCGGGAGGATCATCATGAAAACCGCATCGATCGCCGCCGCGGCGGGCGCACTGCTGCTCGCAGGCATGGCTGACGCCGCAGAAATCAAGGTGCTGTCCACGCAGGCCACCCAGGAAGCCTATCTCGAGCTGGTGGCGCAATTCGAGAAGGCGTCAGGGCACAAGGTCGCGACGGTTTTCACGGGAACGCTCAACGTCCAGAAGCGTCTCGCCGACGGCGAGCACTACGACCTCATCATCATGGCGGGCCCGGCGATCGACGATCAGATCAAGCTCGGCAGGGCCGTCGCCGGCAGCCGCGTCGATGTGGCGAAATCGGGCACAGGGCTCGCGGTGCGCAAAGGCGCGGCGAAGCCCGACATCAGTTCAGCCGACGCGCTGAAGAAGACGCTGCTGGCGGCGAAATCGATCGGCTATTCCACCGGACCGAGCGGGGTCTATATGCTCAGCGTGTTCGAGAAACTGGGTATCGCCGGCGAGGTCAAGGGCAAGCTCAAGCAGACCCCGTCCGGCGTGTTCGTCGGCACCCTGATCGCCAGCGGCGAGACCGAGGTCGGTTTCCAGCAGATCAGCGAGTTGGTGTACTTCGCCGGCATCGATTACGTCGGCCCGCTGCCGGGCGAGCTCCAGCGGATGACCGTGTTCTCCGCCTGCATCCACGCCGCCGCGAAGCAGGCGGATGCGGCGAAGGCGCTGGTCAAATTCATCACCGCGCCGGCCGCCGCACCGATCATCAGGAAGCATGGCTTGGAGCCCGCATAGAGCTCGTCAACCAAGGAGATGACGATGAACAAACGCGTTGAGAGAAACACGCGCGACCTCGAGATCAGGCGGAAGGCGCCGCTCGCTACCCGCACCGACCTAGGCTCCGCGGCGACCAAGGACATCGCCGCGGCGATGAACGGCATCCTGGCGGACGTGTTCGCGCTTTACATGAAGACCAAGAACTTCCACTGGCACATGAGCGGGCCGCACTTCCGCGATTACCATTTGCTGCTGGACGAGCAAGCCGATCAGCTCTATGCGATGACGGACCCGATTGC
>JGI25616J43925_10000574_pt1 | contig 13332 bp, 11 predicted proteins | sample GraSoi2013_100cm_FD_43925 | JGI IMG/M metagenome (IMG submission 43925) | reverse complement strand
CTTGCAATGCAAGGCGCGGCTGCTCCACCTGGCGGGCGCCCGCCTCGCCGCGCAACTGCGTCACCAGTTCGTGTATCTGGCCGAGACCCGTGGCACCAATGGGATGCCCCTTCGATTCCAGCCCCCCGGACGGGTTGAACGGGATTCGCCCGCCCACGGTGGTTGCCCCGCGCGCCGCCATGGGGCCGCCATCGCCGAAATCAAAGAAGCCAAGATTCTCGCTCTGCTGGATCTCGCCGAACGCCGTCGCATCATGACACTCGACGACATCAATATCCTCGGGGCCGACCCCTGCAATCGAATAGGCCTTTTTCGCCGCACGGCGCGAAATGTGTATCTCAATGTCCTCTGGATTGCGCCGGCCTCCATTCATCAGTACCGAGGCACGCACCTTGACGGCCCGGTTGCGATCGAAATTTGACAGCGCCTCGGCGCTGCACAGGACCGCCGCCGCCGCCCCGTCGCTGATGGGTGAGCACATCGGCAGTGTTAACGGCCACGCAATCAGCCTCGCCGCCAACACCTCGTCCGCGCTGAAGGCCTTGCGATATTGCGACAGAGGATTGTGGATGGAATGGCGATGATTCTTGGCAGCGACCTCGGCAAGATGGCGCTGCGTCGTGCCGAAGCGAGCCATATGGTACTTCGCGAATGCCGAATAGATGTCCATGAACACCGTATGCGGGCTCTCGCGCACCGCCTCTTCGGGTGGCGTCGGCATCTGCTTCCCCAGAATCGCCAGGCGCTCTAGCGTGGCGGCTTTCTTGGCTCTATCCCAGCTGCCCTCGAAGGCCGCCATGGACAGCGCGGTGTCGACACTCACCATTTTCTCCGCCCCGACGGCCAGCGCCACCTCCACCGACCCGGATTGAATCTGCATCATGGCGACATTGAACGCGGTCGATGCGCTGGCGCAGGCGTTTTCCACGTTGATGATCGGCACCGCGTCGAACGCCATCGCCTCCAGTGCCACCTGGCCTCGAATACCGTACTGACCCTCCATGGCGCCCTGGGTCGCGTTAGCGAATGCGATCGCCTCGATCTGCGATTCCACCGCTGCGGCATCGCTCAGAGCCAATCTAACCGCCTCCTCCGCAAGGCTCGACAGGGGCCGGTCGAGAAAGCGACCGAACGCCGTCATCCCGATGCCGATTACGAACACCTCGCGCAAGGTGCGCTCCTCGCTAATATTTTCGATTGCTGAATCATCAAATTATAGGACAATATTGTACGATATAACGGACGACGGCGCACTCTAGGCAATCAAGGACACTATGCGCAGGCTTTCGAAGNACCGGCTGCTTCTTGTCAACGATGACGGGATCGACGCTCCGGGCATCATTCTTTTGGAAAAGATCGCTCGTCGCTATACCGATGAGGTCTGGGTAGTCGCTCCGGATGAGGAGAAGTCAGGCGCGTCGCATTCGATCTCCATGAATATGCCCGTACGAGTTCGAAAGCGTGATGACCGCCACTTCGCCATCACGGGCACGCCGACTGACTGCGTTCTTCTCGCAATCTACGAGATCATGAGCGAAAAGCCGACGATGTTGCTCTCAGGGATCAATAGAGGCGCAAATCTCGGTGAGGATATTACCTATTCGGGTACCGCGGCGGCGGCGATGGAAGGCGCGCTTATCGGCATTCCCTCCGTTGCACTGAGCCAAGTTTTCACGCCGCGCGCCACAGTCCCATGGGAGACGGCGGAGACATATACCCCGATCGTTCTGGCGGCGCTTTTGGATGCCGAGTGGGAGCCCAACAGCTTTGTCAACGTCAATTTTCCCGATGCGCTTCCGAGCGAAGTGACCGGAACGCGCGTGACCAGACAGGGCCAGCGACCACCGGGATCATTCCGGCCCGAACGGAGGATCGATGCTCGGGATGTACCGTACTATTGGATCAAACTCGCCTATCAGGATGGCGGATACGATCCGGGAACGGACCTCGAGGCGATCCGCGATAAGGCGCTGTCGATCACGCCCGTCCAGCTCAATATGACCGCCCCTCTCTTCCTCAAACAATTGGACCAACGGTTCCGATGACGCGGTGCGGGACGCCCTCGGTTGCATCCGCGATGTGTAGATGATGCTTTGCGCCTATTCTTAAGTCTNGTTGCGCTCCCCGAACATTGTTAAGAGGAGGGGCCGCAGTTACATGACTGTTTGACAATATTGTCCATGCCAATGAAACTTCATACAGTTAGCTGCGCTTTAGTCAGCGCCTGTAGGGAAAAGCGTGAAAAGTTTGGCGACCAGCAGAAGTTCCGTAAATGCACGTGCGGCCCAAATTGAAGAATTTGGCCAGGATAAACCAATCGGTGCGCACGGGCTAAGCTCTCCCGATGCGGTGGTCGATGCCATCGTCTCGGGCATTCGGTTGGGGCGCTTTGTCCCGGGTCAGAAACTCGTCGAGGCGGACCTCACTCAGAGCATCGGCGTCAGCCGCGGTCCGGTTCGTGAGGCGCTGAAGCGTCTGGCCGCCGAGGGCATTGTCTCCCTCACGCGCCATCGCGGCGCCTACATTCGCGTACTTACGCGGGCCGAAGTAGATNAAACGCTGGTGGTGCTCGAGGTACTGACCGGCCTCATGGCCCGGCTGGCAGCGGAGACCGTTCGTCGCGGAGGCCACGCGGCAAAGATGCGCGAGGCGTTTCGCTGGCTTGCGATCTACAAAGCCGGTAGCGATAGTGGAATCGAGCAGATAGAGAAGCGGCGGCATTTCTACGACACGCTAGCGGAGATCGGCGGCAATCAGGAGCTCGATCGAATCATGCCCGCAATGCAGATCCACTTGCTTCGCATGCAAACGCTGCCGTACCAGACCGCGGAAGACAAGCGCCTGCAGCTGCTGAGCTATTCTGAAGTTACCGAAGCCGTACTGGCGGGGAATCCGAAACTCGCGGAACGAGCGATGCGCAAGCACCTCCGCCGCACCCGCGCCCACCTCAAGCACGTTTCCGACGCGGCTTTCGCGCCCCCGAAGGCCGGTCGTTAAGCGCGAAGAACGCGTCCGCTAACCGGCGTTTCCACCACGTCGCGTCGGATCGCTCACTTTGCCCGAAAGGCAGGCAGCAGAACGCGTTCCATCCAGCGGGTATCCAAGCGATTGTCCCGGAAATCCGGATGTTCAACGATGCACTTCAACAGCGGAAGGTTGGTCGGAATGCCCTCGACGCCGAAACGCGCGATCGCGTGCGCGAGGCGGTCGATGGCCTCGTCACGGGTTCGGCCGTACACAATGAGTTTAGCGATCATGCTGTCGTAATTTGGCGGGATCAGGGTGCCGTCGGTCACGGCTGAATCGACGCGCACTCCCTCACCCACAGGAGACCGCCACCGAGTGATGCGGCCCGGACAAGGCATGAAATCGCGCGCGGGATCCTCGGCGAGGATTCGTGCCTCGATAGCATGACCGTTCGGATGAATCTGCTCTTGCGCCGGAAGCTGCCCGCGGCCCGTTGCCAGCAGCAACTGGAGGCGCACAAGATCGATGCCGGTAGTCATCTCCGATACGGGATGCTCGACCTGGAGCCGAGCGTTAACCTCCATGAAATAAAACTTCCCGCTTTCCTCGTCGTAAAGAAACTCGACCGTACCAGCATTTCGGTATCCAATCGACGCAAGCAGATCCACCGCTGCGCGATGCAATTGAGTACGTACCGCCTGCGGCAGGACCGCGGCCGGCGCCTCTTCGATCATCTTCTGGTAGCGGCGTTGAATCGAACAGTCTCGCTCGCCAAAATGCACGGCTCCGCCGGCGCCGTCTCCCATCACCTGAACCTCCACGTGCCGCGCCCGATCGACGAATCGCTCGAGATAGAGCGTGCCATCGCCGAACGCCTGCCTCGCTGCCAATGATGCCTTCTCGAAAGACTCGATAAGATCTGCCGAGCTTCGGGCAATAACCATGCCCCGGCCGCCCCCCCCGGCGGAAGCTTTTGTGATGACCGGATATCCGATCTCGGCGGCGTGCGCGAGTGCGGCATCAACGCTCCCGACGCTCTCAGTGCCGTTCGTCATCGCCACTCCGGCTCGGCGTGCTAATGCCCGCGCCGAGAGTTTATCGCCGACCTGGCGCATGGCCTCCGCCGTGGGACCGACGAACGTGATGCCATGTTCGGCGCAGAGCGTAGGGAGCTCCGGACGTTCCGATAGAAATCCGTAACCCGGATGCAAAGCAGAACAACCGGTGGACAACGCCGCATGCATAATACGAGGCGCGTTCAAATACGACTCCCGGGCGGGTGCGGCACCGAGCACGACGGTTCGGTCCGACTCCTGTGCGGCCAAACTGCCGCAATCTGCCGCCGAAGCGGCGAGCACCGTCTCGATCCCCAATGAGTGCGCCGCGCGCACAATGCGCACCGCGATTTCGCCTCGATTGGCAATTAACAGGCGGGCGCACGAAGACTTCGATTCGGACATAGGGTCTCGATGAGGAGCACTGTAGTTTAGGATGATTTCGTAGCACAATTCTACGCTGTTTTGGTGTCTGAGTATTGCGGGAGACATTATCTCGTAGGACAATATTGACCGACATTAATCGAGGCTATCCGGGAGAACGCATGGGTCACGATGAATCGACACCGAGGCGCTGCCACTGTTGCTACGTTGCTTGAAATGAACGCCCTAACGGAACAGCGCGTCGTAGTGACGGTCGAGACGCCGGCACCGCACGTCAGGCTGGTCACGTTTCGGCGACCCGAAGCGCGCAACGCGATCAACGGCGCGGTTGCTCAAGCTCTGGATCAAATCGTGCGCGATTTAGAGCAAGACCCCGACGCCTGGGTAGTGGTGCTGACGGGATCGGGGGGACAGGCATTTTGTTCGGGCGCGGATCTGAAGGAGGTCGCGCGCGGCAACCTCGGCGCATTGTGGACCACAGAAGGCGGTTTTGCCGGATTCGTGCGCGCCTGCCGATCAAAAGTATGGATTGCCGCTGTCGACGGATTCGCGCTGGCAGGAGGCTTCGAGATCGCTCTGGCCTGTGATCTCATCGTCGCCTCTGTCGACGCCACATTCGGTCTGCCGGAAGTCAGGCGCGGTCTGATCGCCGCCGCCGGAGGTCTATACCGACTCCCCCGCTCCCTCCCTCGTGCCGTTGCATACGAGCTGATCGCCACCGGCGAACGGCTCGGAGCAGAGCGAGCATTGGCCTTAGGATTGATCAATCGCGTCGTGCCGAAGGATCGGACGCTGGTGGAAGCACTTGCGCTGGCGGACATCATCGCCTGTAACGCACCGATAGCCGTGCGCGAGAGCCTTAAAATCGCTCGCCGCACCTTTGATCTTGACGATGCCGCGTTGGCCCGGTTATCAGAGGAGGGTCAACAGCGGGTGATGCGCACTGAGGACTTCCAGGAGGGTCCCCGGGCCTTTATAGAGAAACGCACGCCGCGCTGGGTAGGTCGCTGAGCTGTGCCTGTGGGAATGGAGACCATTGCCCCATGACCTCTGCGGTAAACGTATCGACCGCCCGAACACCGATCGGTCGAGCCTATCGTTTCGCCCTCAACGATATCCGATCGCCAGACGGGAGTTTCCTCTAATGGCCGATATCAATCGAAGATGGCTCATCCGGCGACGGCCCGTGGGGTTGCCCAGCGAAAGTGATTTCGAGCTGGTCAGAGAACCGGTTCCGGAGCTGCCGGACGGCGCGCTATTGGTGCATAATCATTACTGCTCGCTCGACCCCGCTATCCGGGGCTGGCTCAAGGACGCCCCGTCCTACATGCCACCCATCGCACTGGATGATGCGATTCGCGTCGTCAGCATCGGGCGCGTTGCTGCGTCGCGCCAGGAAGACTTCAAAGTCGGCGACTGGGTGTTCGGGGTGATGGCGATCGAGGATTACTCAATCGTCCGTCCAGACGGCTTCCTGCGGATTATCGATCCGAGTCGCGTGGCAAGCATCACGCGATACCTGTCTGTGCTAGGCCCTGTCGGACTGACGGCGTACTGTGGGCTGTTGGAGGTTGCTTGTCCTCGAGCGGGAGACACGGTCCTGGTCAGCGCTGCTGCGGGGGCGTCGGGTTCCATTGTCGGGCAAATCGCCAAGATTAAGGGCTGCCGCACGATTGGTATCGCCGGCGGCCAAGTCAAATGCCGACGACTGGTCGAGCGCTATCGGTTTGACGTTGCCATCGATTACAAGGACAAGACGCTCGAGGAACTGTCCGAGTCGATCAGGGCAGTGGCGCCCGACGGGGTAGACATCGTTTTTGAGCATGTCGGCGGAATAGTGCTCGACGCCGCATTGATGAACCTCAAGCTACACGCGCGCGTGGCTCTTTCCGGACTGATCTCCGAATACAACTCAACGAGCGGCCCCGTTGGTGCGCGCAATCTCTGGCAGCTCATCGTCAAGCGAGCGAGTATCCGCGGCCTATATACAGGAGATTTTCTTGACCGATTCGGGCAGGCTCAGGAAGAATTGGCCGGTTGGCTGCAGCAGGGCCTGCTCGTAGTGGATGAGCAGGTCGAGATTGGCATAGAGAACGCGATTCCAGTGTTCCTGCGGCTTTTTTCAGGCGCGCACGACGGAAAACTGATCTTGCAACTCCGCTAGAGCGGTGGGTGGCGCGCTTCCGGGCGTGCCAATTCCAAACATCCAGTCGACCTACTGCAATCCCGGGTCGCCAATCCGGGACCGCAGTCTTCAGTTTGTCAGTTGAACTTGTAGCCGAACGAAACGCCATAGGTAACGGGCTGGCCGGTCTCTCTTACAATAATGTCATTGTACGAGATGGCATTGTCCACGATATACCGGTTGAACACATTCTTTCCCCACAACGTGACGTTGAATCGCCCACCCGGCGTACGATACCCCGCCCGGACATCCACCGTTGTGTAAGAGGGAATGACGAAGGGATACTGAAATTCCGAGCGCGTAGCCGCATGGCCGTTAACGCTGCCGGGAAGTGGGATTGAGCTCGCACCAATATAGGCGTCTTCCGTCGCGCGGTAATTCGCCGTTGCGCCAACGAACCACTCGCCGTCACCACCCATGTGTATCGGAAGGACGTAATCCCCATTCAACGTGAGTGTCCACTTCGGCGCAAACGGAAGCGAGTCACCGGCGAAATTCGTCACCACACCGTAGACGCTGGTGCTCGTGAACTCCTGCACCTTTGTCGCTATATAGTTTATGCCAACATTCATGGTCAGCGCCCGGAACGGCCGAGCACTGATGTCCGCCTCGGCACCGACAATGCGCGACTTTGGCACGTTCTGCAGATCCTGCAGCAGGCCGAAGAGACCTGAATTGACCGTGCCCTGAATCTGCTTGTTCTGGTAATTGTCGTAGAAGACTGCGGCATTGGCCTGGACCAGGCCATCCAGCATCCTGGACTTGACACCCGCTTCGTAAGACGTCACCGACTCCTGTTTGGCAGGCGTATACACAGTTTGAACCGCCGCCGTGATCGTCGGAAAACTTCCAGCTTTGTATCCCCGCGAAATGTTGGCGTAAAGCAAGGTGGCGTCAGTGACACGGAAATCAGAGCCGACCTTCCATGAGACGTTGCTTTCGTTCAGGCTTGCAGTGTACACGCTGCCCGGGTGGTTGTTCGCATCGAGCGTATAGCAACTGCTGGGCCCGAGCGGAATCGTTTCGGGCGGATTGCCGATTAGCTGACCCAATATTGTAAACAACGTATCGACACGCCCATCCCCGGGGCTGTAACCGCAGATGCTGGTGTCGTTCTTAGATTTCGTATATCGCGCGCCGCCACGCACCGTGAGACGTGGCAGCACATCGTATTCGCCGTTGACGAATACGGCGTAGTTTTTGATATGCGCATACTCATTGATGCCACTGAGATTGATGAACAGATTAGCGGCGTCACTCAGCCCATTGTCTGCATAGCTGATCCATTGATCCTCGTGAACCGACGTCTTGTCGTAATTGCCACCGAACGTCCACCGATACGGCGCGCCGGTCTGGTTCTGATTCGAGATCCGCAATTCCTCATTGATGTTAAAAATATGGCCCAAATCCTTGGGTTCGTCGACCAGGTTATATGCCGACCCGTCTAGGTCCGTCACCGGCGCCTGCTGCATATAATTATAGGTGGTCAGCGAAGTGATCGTTGCGGCAGAACTCACGTCATAGTCGGCGCGCAGCGAAGTCTGGAACAAATTGCGATCACCGCGCGGTCGGGGATTGGACCAGTCAGCGACCCGGTTGTTATTCGTAGGCGCAAGAGGTGTAGCGAGCTCAGCTGGGGACGCCACTACCTCGGACGGCAATACGGCAATAATCTGCACCGCCTGGGGATCCGAGTGGTCGGTCGAGCCATTGACATTGAGGGCTACTTTCAGCCCGTCTATCGCATGCCAATCGAGCTGCAATCGGCCCGCGAAATAACTCTTCTGTCCGATAGTGTCGTTGCGCGTGAAGCTGTACTGCCAATCGTCCCGGTGCAATGCATCGACTGACAGGCGAGCGGTCAGTCCGTCGGCCAACGGGCCACTGATGTATCCAGTNGACTGGAGTAGATTGTAGTTGCCATATGTTACGGTACCTCCTGCCGCGAACGTATCGGTTGGTTTGGCAGCGATATAATTGATCGCCCCGCCCGTCGAGTTCTGGCCAAACAGTGTTCCCTGCGGCCCCTTGAGAACTTCCACCCTCTCAAGGTCGTAAAGCGTATGACTCGCTAGTACCGGGAAGGGCATGGGTGCCTGATCCAGATAGACGCTGACCGCCGGGTATACCGCCAGAGCATCCGCGTTATACCCGATTCCGCGCAACGTGTAGATCGGCGTGTCGTGCGTCGAGGTAGCGTATTGCAAACCGGGAACGATCGATGCGAGTTCCGCCGGATTCCTGATCTGGCGTGATTCCAGTTCGTCAGCAGACAGTGCCGTGATGGTCACGCCGACCTTCTCGATATTCTCCTCACGCTTGTTGGCCGTGACGATGATCTCTTGCAGGACACCACCCTCTTGAGACTCCGTTGCCGCCCCAGTTGATGTATCCGCGTTCGCGGCCAGCGCGCCGTTCACGAGCATGACCGCAGATGCACCCAGGACAAGTCCGCTTGTAATTTTCATGCCCCCCCCTTTTTTTCGCTCGCATTGCTTATATCGATCGGCAGTTCGCAGAGCGCCCATACCTGGAAGCCCCCTTGAACCCGCATCGCGCTCATTCTCGTTTCGTCCCGCGCCGGCCCTGCCCGTCTTGCGTCCCTCCCCTCGCTACGCCCCGCTCATGCATCGGGCGCGCTGACGGGATTACAGATCCAGAGCCGCCCAATAACACTAGCGCCAACGCTGGGTGCTGTCAATCTTGGTCTTACGGTGTTGGCAACAATCTCGTCATACAATGTGTCGGCGCGTAATGCAACATTCTTTGACGATCCGCGATTGCGCGCCCCAATGCTCGCAAGGGTACTAAAGTGCGCTGTCTTGCAGGCCCACCCGAAAGGGTGGTTCCGCTAATAAGACAGATTTCTCTTTGGGATAAGTGGATCTCGACACCCCGGCTTTCACCGTCGAAGGGGTTTGGAGTCTGCGTCGAAAGAAGACTGGGCGAGAAGCGGCGACCTTGGCCGAGAGGCATCGTCGCTCAGGTGCAGCGCCTCCGCTCTTATTTGGACTACCGGAGCTCTGACCCGCTACATCTCATGCGCACGCAGTTTCAGATTTAGCTCACGCCCCGAGCGCGGGAGAAGCAATTCGAGGAATACTCGGCGATTACTGAAGCCATCCTCGCAAGGGATGCCGTACTGGCCGAGACCGCTATTCGTCTTCACATAAGACGTACTCGTCTGGCGCATGAGGCGCTTCCGAATGAAGCTTACCCCAACGTTCAAAGCTGACCGTCCCGATGTCCATCTGTCAAAGCTTACAGAAGCTCGAACACCTCATAGCAGGGTCCCTGCGGCCGCCGGCTGCCGATCCCGATCGCGAGGATGTCATTCAGCCAGTTTAACCGCTGCGCCGCGGTTTCAAACAAGACGGACGTGCGAAAATACAGCTCATTCGGAGAGAGAGACTCGCCGCGCGCCAGACGCTCCTCCCCATCTGGCGGCATCTTGAGCCGCCCGGTATAGGTCATGTAAATGCTTTCTCCAGCGTCGGTCTCAAGCATCGCTCGAACATCCAGATGGATGACTCCATCGGCACGTTTGATCAGCCAGTCACCGCCACCTGCAAGCGCCTTGCCGCTTACTCGGTCACCGACGAATCTCCCAGCAGTAATGATCGCGGAGCGCCTGAAATAACCCATCGGTACGTTCCCGATGATCTGAGCAGCCGTTTCGAATTCGATCGTGAAAAGTGGTCTGACCACTACATTCGTCACTCGACANNNGGTCNNAAGCTTNTTCTCCAGCTCAGTCAAGTTCCGACCAGAACCTCGCCAGCCCCTCGGCNGCGCGGTCTGCATCATCGAACATCCACCAGTGNGCGAGACCCTCGAGCGTCAGGACTTGAGCCTGGATGCGATTGGCCACGTCGAACACCATCGCNGGCGGGACGAAAGCGTCGGCGGTGGCGTGAAGCAGCAGTGCCGGTTTCTTCGGAGCAGAAGCAAGCTGATCGCCGAGNTCGCGCATGTGCGGCTGCACCGCCGAGCGATACAACGCGAGGATGGATTTGCCCATGCGCTCGTCCAGATTCCTGGCCATGGTCGGTGCCAGCTTGGGTGGCACGCCGAACAGTCGGACGAGTTCGTCGCCGCTGAGTGCTAGGATCTGGGCGATCGAGGCTTCCCCGTCGCCCAGCCGCTGCCAGACCTGCGCGGCCGGATGCCATTCGTAGGCGGGATGAACCAGCCCCGCGCAATCGGCTGCCCACGATCGTAATAGATCGGGGCGGTGGGCCGCCACGGCGTATGTGTGGCCCGCGCCCCAGTCATGGCCAACCAGGTCGATCTCGCCGCCGATCGCTGTCAGTTCGCGGATGAGCCAGTCCCGATATTCGATCCTGGTTGATCCAAATCCTGCGGGTACCTCGGCGCCGAAACCGGGCGGGGAGAGAAGCTCGATGTCCTCAACGCCGCGGCGACGCAACGCCGGAACCAACTCAGACCAGACGGCCGTGGTCTCCGGATTGCCATGAACGAAGACTTTGGTCATCTGCGTCTCCCACTGCTGTCCACCGCGGTGGTCTCGAGAAATTCAAGCATGGCTCTGGTAGTTTCCTCGGGGCGCTCCTGCTGGGTCCAGTGACCGCATCCGGGCAGCAGCAAGTTGGTGCGTAACTGCGGCACTTCCTTGGGCATGCCCCGATAGATCTCATCGTTCATCAGAATGACGAGATCACGATCGCCCGCCACGAAGCACGCTGGAACAGTGACCGATGCACCTCGGTAGGGCGCCATTTCCTCCCAAGTAGCGTCGGCCGCACGGTAGTAGTTGAGTGCCGATGCGAAGCCGGTGCGTTCGAATTCCCCGGCGTAGAAATCGAGGTCTTCTTCCCTCAGCCACTCAGGGAGCCGCTTCGGCCACGCGAAGCCGTCCTCGAGCCGGTCGCCACGGACCAGCTGTGCGAGCTTGATCTCCTCCGGTGGAGCATCGCCGGAGGCGGTGAAGAAGAAGCCCGCCAGCCAGCGGCGGATGTCGCGTTCCAGGTCGCGCTCGGCGCGCCCGACCTCATTGAAGTAGAGCTGGTAGTGAAAGCCGTCGCCGGTCGCCTGCCGCATCGCCTGACTCGGCGGAATCGAGTGGTCATAGGCAAAAGTGGTGCGCGCGCCGTAGTAGGGCACACTCAGTNCGATCACAGCAGGAAACAGGTCGGGCCGCATGAGCGCAGCGTTCCATGCTACCGGCGCGCCCCANTCATGACCCGCGATGACGGCGGATTCGTGAGGCAGCGCAGCGAGCAAACCGACCATGTCGCCGACGAGCTTGGGTTGCGTGTATTTCGCCGGGTCCAGCGGGCGGGATGATCGGCCAAAACCGCGCATGTCGGGCGCAACAGCGTGATAGCCGGCATCACCTAATGCGTGGAGCTGGTGACGCCACGAGTACCAGGATTCCGGAAAGCCATGGCACATGATGACGCAGGGGCCCTCCTTGGGTCCTGCCTCCGCGACATGGAGCCGGATTCCGTTCGTATCGATCAGGCGATGGATGATTTCCGCCATTCACGTTCTCCCGAGGTGTGGAGCATGCTCGTGCCCGCATCAAGCCGGCACGCGCGAAAACGCTGCGTCAATCATAGTCTAACAATATTGCTCTACAATATATCAACCATGTTGCGCCCGCCGAACGGCCAAGATTGACAACGGCGGACCGCGTTCCGAGAATCTGGACATAGCGCCACAGCAACTGGGCGCGGAGAACCACCAAGGTGACCGCCACTGCAACCGGGATCGAGGCACGCGCCAGGAGCACGCGAACGGAGACGCCGTCGGGGCGGAAGTCGCGCGACACGGCGATCTCCAGCAGCGTCGGCTCGCCGGATCGCGTCGTCGACGCGATCGTCCAGGGCATTCGACTAGGGCGCTATGTGCCCGGCCAGAAGCTGATCGAAGCGGATCTCTCACACGAGCTTAATTTGAATCGTACACCGGTGCGGGAAGCGATCAAGCGACTGGCGGTAGAGGGCATCGTCACACTGACGCGCCATCGTGGTGCCTACATTCGCGCGCTCACGCGCGCGGAGGCTGATGAGACCCTTGTCGTACTCGAGGTCCTGACGGGACTTATGGCCAGGCTCGCCGCGGAAGCGGCCAGCAGGGGCGGGCACGGGGGGCGGATCCGCCAAGCCTACGAGCGGCTGAAAATCTACAAGGATCGCCAGCGCGCGGATATCGACAATATCGACAAGCGACGCCACTTCTACGACACGCTGGCGGAGCTCGGCGGCAATCCGCAGCTGGCGCGCATTTTGCCGACGATGCAAATTCATCTGCTGCGGCTGCAGGTACAGCCGTANACGACTGCTGCCGGGTTGAGTGAGCAATTGCGTGATTACGCCGAAATCACCGAGGCTGTGTTGGCNGGCAACGCGCGNCGTGCGGAACGGGCGATGCGCAAGCACATCCGGCGTGCCCGTGCCCGCTATTTGCGGCTCCCAGATGAGGCNTTCCGGATGCCCGACGGTGAGGGATGAGGAGAGACGGTCGTGGCGTCCGCTCTCAATTACCGTGTCTTGCGCTGCTATGANAACAATTCAACCGGGAAATTTTTTCGCTCCGANGGCGAGAATCCGTGGTGAGCGGGCGTCGACCCGGGTTCANGTCAGCATCGGAGTCAAGTCCGAATCGCCTTTGGCCATCGCCCGCNGATAAGCGGGCCGNCCGCCGATACGCTGGAGATACGCGAGTATGTTGGGATAAGGGGCGAGATCGAGACGATGGAACAGGCGCATCGTCGTC
>JGI25616J43925_10000570_pt1 | contig 13371 bp, 19 predicted proteins | sample GraSoi2013_100cm_FD_43925 | JGI IMG/M metagenome (IMG submission 43925) | reverse complement strand
GACGATGACCGATGCGTCCTTGGGCGCAAACCCCAAATCCATTGCAAGCGCGGTGACCAAGGACAGGCTGAGATATCCGTGCGCGATCGTCGCCTGGAACGGACTTTCTCTTGCTGCGCGTTCGACGTCTACGTGGATCCACTGTCGGTCGCCGGTACATTCGGCAAATTGGTCTATTCTGGATTGGTCGACCTCGATCCAATCCGATGTTCCGAGGCTCTTGCCGACAAAGTGCTCTACGTTATCAAGCGTCATCTCAGTCATGATAGGTGATACCGTTTTGACGGATGATAGGGCTGGCGTCGCGGCAGTTTAGGAAACCACCGCTTCGGCATTTGCAGTCAGCAGGAATCGCCAGTGTTCAAACGCAGACCACTGCCATTCCATGGGCCAGGCGAATATTTGGACCTAGGCAGCCGGCAAGACAGCCGTCGAACCACCGTCGATGGCAAGTATCTGTCCCGTGATGTGTTTGCCGGCGTCGCTTGCGAACAAGATTGCTGCGCCTTTGAGATCGTCTTGGTCGCCGATACGACGCAACGGCGCACTCGCCGCAAGTTTGTCCGCGCCAACCGCCTCGAGTGTGCCCTTCGTCATTTTCGACGGAAAGAATCCCGGTGCGAGCGCGTTGACGGTAATCCCGTGGCGCCCCCAATCGCCGGCTAACGCACGGGTGAAATTCACCACCGCACCCTTGCTGGTGTGATAGGCAATCATTTGCATATCGCCTGTGCCGCCACGAAGGCCGGCAATCGATGCGAGATTGATGATGCGGCCGTACTTGTTTGGAATCATCGACAGCTTCCCGATCCGCTGGCTGAGCAGAAACAGGGACCGGATGTTGAGATTCATCACTTTGTCCCAGGCCTCGATGGGATGATCTTCCGTGGATGCGCCCCACGTCGCGCCCGCGTTGTTGACCAAAATGTCCACTTTTCCCAGTTTGGCGATGGCCTCGTCCGCGAGCCGCTTAATGTCGTCGTCCTTGGCATTGTCGGCGGCGATCCAATCAGACTTGATGCCTAGACCGGCGAGGTGTTCCTGCGCCTGCTTCAGATCGGCAGCCTTGCGTGACGACAGGACGATCCTGGCTCCCTGCTCGCCGAGCGCTTCGGCGATCTGCAAACCAAGTCCGCGTGACCCACCGGTGACAAGTGCGGTCTTTCCGGCAAGGTCAAAAGCCTTCTTTATGCTACCCATGTCTGGTCCTTAATCCTCAGTGGTTGAACAACCCCAGCGTTCTGCGCTGATAAGCCTATTGGCCGCGGAACACGGCCGCTCGCCGCTCGACAAATGACTGAATTCCCTCTTTGAAATCTTCGCTGTTGAAGACGCGATCTTTGATTTTCGGAATATAATCGACGGCCGCCCGCTCGCCGCTCTCGATGAACTTCAACGCAGCTTCCTTCGTAACCTGAATTCCGATAGGCGCATTCTTGGCGATTGTTTCCGCGACCTGCATGGCGCGCTCGGTCTGCTGGCCTGCCGGGACGACCTCCTGCACGAGACCGATCTTGTATGCCCGCTCGGAAGTAAACTCGTCGCATAGAAAAAGATGGTACATTGCGTCACCCCAGCCGGCCCTTGTCAGGAAGCGAAAGTGCGCACCCCCGAACGGCGCAATGCCGCGCTTGGATTCCATCTGGCAAAATCTGCAGTCATCGGCGGCAATGACAATATCGCCCGCAAGCATCATCTCGATGCCAATCGTGTAGACGATACCTTGCACGGCGGTAACGATCGGCTTGCGACACCTGTTGGCGAGCGCGAAGACGTCGATAGTTCCGTCCCTCAAGTCCCAGTTCTCGGCTTTTGGACCGAAAAACTTCGGCATATCCAGGCCTGCCGTGAAGTCGCCACCTTCCGCGCAAACGACACCAACCCAATATTCATCGGTANTATCCAGAAGAGTGAGGGCGTCCGACATCTGGAACATCATCTGCGGGCTGAAGGAATTCTTCTTAGCGGGGTTGTCGATGATGATCTTCAGCACATGTCCGCGTACCTCGGTTCGGATTTGCCCCACTGGAGCCTTGGCCTCGCTCATGTCGTTTTTCTCCTGAGTTCTTTTGGTCGCGTCGCACTCATATTGCAAAATAGGCCTAGGCGTCGCCGAAGAAGACGAAAGTCATGAAGCCCAATCGTCCACAAGGATCCTGGCGATTCATCTTCGCAGCAGAACTCCGCCGCAAACGTTCGAAGATGACCAGCGCGTGCAGCCATCAACAGAGCAGCCCTTGCGACGGCCCTGCTACTAAAATATTGCATCATGGTTATTCAGCGATGACTAGGCAGGAGGGTGCATTCCGTGGACAGCGAGCGAAGGCGAAGTCCTGCTGAGTGACACGACGCGTCTTGCGGAGAGAGCGAAGCAGGCCGGCATGCCGCAATGGCGACTTAATGCCTAAGCCGTCGGCCGGTCTTCAGGTGACNGAGCGGGCTCCGTCGACGAGCAAGACCTGGCCCGAGATGTATGCGCCCGCGGGAGAAGCAAGCAGGATTGCGGCGCCCACGACTTCCTCGGCCTCGGCGATGCGACCTGCCGGAGTTCTGGCCATTCGCGCTTTCTCCCGCTCCGGATCGCCCCAAAAATCCTTGGAGAAGGCGGTCCGAACCATTGATGGTGCGATCGCGTTCGCCCTGACGTTTGACGCACCCCACTCGACTGCGATGCTCCGAACGATTCCATTCAAGGCGGCCTTCGCGGCGCCGTATCCACCCAAGAGCGGGCTCGCGCGTTGCGAGGCGATGCTCGACATCATTACTATGCTTCCGTAGCGACGTTCGGCCATCTCCGGCAGGAACTGTCGGGCAAGTGCGAGATTGCTGCTGACCGTAGAGATCAGCAGGTTATCCAGTGCGTCCAAATCGGCTTCATGCACGGGCCCTACGGACACGGGGCCGACTGCAACGCAGAACAGGATGTCCACCTTGCCGAATGCTCGTTTAGCTTCCGCGCCGAATTGCCCGATATCTCGTCTATCGGTGATATCGCATCGCACGCCCGCAACATCGAAGCCTTCCTTGGACAGCGCGTGCGCAGCTTGATCAGTGTCTTCCTGCGCGTTGCTGGAGACCACGATCTTGGCGCCACACTGAGCGAGGCCTCGCGCAATCGCAAAGCCCATTCCGGCGGTCGAGCCGGTGAGAGCGGCAACTTTGTCGGATAGATCGAACCCTTTGTACATGTCGTGTACTCCCTAGTTATTGACGGAAATCAACCATCCAACGCGGCGAGCAGCGAAATCCGGATCTCGTCCCGAGATTTCGCTGCTACAGTGCTATTGAGCAAGCATCCCTCCGTCGACGGGAAGAATGTGGCCTGTGACCATTGCGGAAGCCGGGCTCGCCAGGAAGAGAACCGGACCCGTAATGTCATCCACCTCCGCGAGCCGGCCGAGGGGCGTCAGTTGCTCGAANTTGGAGACGAGACCTGGTTGATCGGTGAGCGCGGCGATGAACGGCGTCCGCACGGGGCCGGGAGCCACGGCATTGACCCGGATCTGGAGAGGGGCCCACTCGATCGCCCATGATCGAGTCATGTTCACCACGGCACCCTTGGTCGCCTGGTANGCTATGTTAGGGTACCAACCTCCGGACAATCCCAGCATCGAGGCGGTGTTGACGATGCGGCCGCCTGGTACCATGTGCCGAACCGCCGCCCGGGCACAGATGAACATACCGGTCATGTTGACGGCTACCACTGCATTCCAGTCGTCCAGGGTCAGTTCAAGGGACGGATGGCGACGGTTTATGCCGGCGTTGTTGAACAGAACGTCGATATGACCGTAACGAAGCGCTACGTCGGCGAAAGCCCGTTCGATCGCCTCCGCGTCCCTCACATCTGCGACGATCGCTTGCCCGGAGGTCCCGAGCTCGTCGGCGACTTGAGACGCGGCTGCCTCATGAGCGTCGAGAACCACGACCTGTGCGCCCGCCGCAGCGAAGGCAAGCGCGACCGCTCGACCGATGCCGCTACCGCCGCCGGTTACGACGGCAATCTCGCTTTCAAGCAGAAAATTCGGAATTGGGGGGAGCAATTGCTTGTTTCCTCTTGCGCAAGATCGGTCTTTCTTAAGAGCTGTAGAGGTCGCGCGCCGCCCTTGTCGCGGACGCTCGCTTCAACGATCACATAGGCGCTCATCTTCATTCCTTGGGTCGGTTAAGTCTTCGAGCATCGATTGGTGAGCCAAGGCTTGGCAGACACGATTTACGTCAGACGGTCACTACCACTTTTCCGAACTGCGCTCCGGTTTCGAGATAGCGATGGGCGGCAACGATCTCATCGAACGGAAAGGTTCTTGCAATGATCGGCCGTAGCGCACCGGACGCGAGTCCTTCGCCGATGAACTGCTTGAGCGCCGCAAGCTTATCGTCGAGCGCAACCGCGGTCGGGAGAACAAATCCTCGGATCGTTAAATCCTTCCACAAGACCTTCGCGAGCGGCAGCGGGGTAACGTCGGGACTGAATCGACCGTACGCGATCAGCAAACCTCCGATCGCCGTCGCCTCGGCAAGTTTTTCGAAGGTTGGTCCACCCACGGCGTCGAACACCACTTCGGCGCCCTTGCCGCCGGTCAACCTAGCCACTTCGGTAACGAGGTCCTGTTCTTCGGTAGCGATTACATGCGCTGCTCCCGCTTCGAGTAGTGCGGTCGCCTTCGTGGAGGTCCGGGTTAATGCAACCGGGTTCGCGCCGACCTTGCGTGCTGTCTGGATCGCAGCAAGTCCGGCGCTGCTTGATGCTGCGGTAATCAATACCGTTCGACCGGTTGAAAGGCGGGCGATGTCGATCAGCCCGGCCCACGCGGTGCCGAACGCCATCCAGGTCGCCGCCGCGTCTTGCCAACTCTGATTGGGAGGTATTTTGACGAGCGTCCTGGCCGGCGCGAGGGCAACCTCGCCATAGTAGCCGCGCCCCAGATCACCGGGGATGACTGCCACCCGNTCGCCCACCGCAAGACCGTCCACATCCGATCCAAATGCTTCGATTACGCCCGCTGCCTCGACGCCAAGTTGCGCGGGTAAAGTTGCCTTGGTTGCGGATTTCCCAGACCGCATCAGAACTTCGCCTCGATTCAGGCCGATAGCCCTTATCCGTAAGCGGACTTCCTTGGGACCAGGTTCGGGCACGACGACGTCTTCGATCTTCAGGACCTCCGGACCGCCGAACTCGTGGAATCGAACGCTGCGTGACATTGGGCTCTCCCCTGATCGACAACCAAGTAGATCGCTCGCTGGTAGCGGGGAACGTCATTTTTGCCACCTTCTAGGACACGGCAGTTATGGTTCGGTCGTATTGTGAGTGCCGAAAAACCGCCGAACGCTGGGAGCGCGCCATCTTGGTCGGTCGTGACGCCTATACTCCCGCACACGCGGGAGGCGACCGATCCATCGCCTTCGTTGCTGGCGCTCCTTCTGGAGCTCACGGGTTTGGAGGTTGCTTCTCTATCCATGCTCCGATCGCCGCCGCCGCGTCGCCGTAGAAGGTACGGTAGAGATCCTCGGCAACAAATCCGATATGCGGCGTCGCCAATAGGTTCTGGAGAGATCGGAATGGGTGGTTCGCCGGCAAGGGCACCGTGTCAAAAACGTCGACTGCCGCTCCCGCGATCGCCCTTGCGCGCAAAGTTTCGATGAGCGCTTGCTCATCGACGATCGGGCCGCGCGACGTGTTGACCAACCGCGCCGTGGGCTTCATGAGCGCCAGCTCGGAGCCGCCGACGAGACCGCGGGTGCGCTCGCTCAGGATGAGGTGGATGGTCAAGATGTCCGATCGCTGAAAAAGTTCGCCTTTCGTCACGAGTTCGGCGCCCGCAGCCGCCGCCGCTTTCGCCGTCAAGTTCTGGCTCCAGGCAATAATCTTCATGCCGAACGCGCGGCCAATCCTCGTGACTTCTCCGCCGACGTTCCCAAGTCCCAATACGCCAAGGACTCTGCCGTCGAGTTCGTGGCCGATCGAGGTTTGCCAGCCGCCATTACGAATCGAGTCGTTTTCTCCGACGAGATGACGGACGCTGGCCAGGATCAGCGCCCAGGTCAATTCGACGGTCGGGGTGGACCTGTAGCCCGTGTGGGCGACTAAAATGCCGCGCTCATTCGCGGCGGCGATATCAATAGAGATGTTGCGCGAGCCCGTCGAAGCAATGAACCTCAGCCGCGGCAGGCGCTCGATAACGTCGCGGCGCAGGGGCGTGCGCTCGCGCATGACGCAAATCACGTCGAACGGCAGGAGCCTTTCGATGAGCGCGTCGGTTTGGTCGATATGATCATTGAAGACCGTGATCTCGGCCTTTTTGGCGACCGCCGACCAGTCCGCGATGCTCAATGCGACGTTCTGGTAGTCATCTAGGATTGCGATCTTCAATGGGTGCCGCGGCTTCGTTGGAGGGCCCTCGAACTCGCGCATGCCAGCGCTGTGTGTCAACGAGCTCTCTTGGTCCAATAACCAAGTAGATCGCTCGACCGAAGTGGGAAACGCCATTTATCCCACCTTCTAGGACATAAGCGCATTCGAGCGGAACGGTGCGAGAACGAATAGCTGCCGGCACCACTTTAATGAGGCGTCTACCTGCGCAAAGACGCCTCCGACGTTTCGAGGCCCTCAAAACATCGAAGTCGGTCCGCAGTCCCAGCAAACGGCTGCAGAACTCACCGCATCAAAGCCCTCGAGGCATCCTCATGAAGGTCACCACCTTTTCGCGGGCGGCGGATGGATCCAAATTCAAATTCGATTCAATGCTGATCCCCAAAAAAGAACACCGATTCCAGGTCGCATACCACCGCGGCGTCCATTTTCGGATTTTCAGCCCGCATGTTCCTCATCAGAAGTTCGCGGATCCTTTGCCGGCCTGATGAAAACACGACCGCCGTTTTCGACGAATGCTCTCGCCATCATAAAGCCTGTCCCTCGCGATCCACCCGTAAATCAGTACCGTTTTGCCCGCAACGGAAAACAGATTTGAGGTTATCGGCCAAACTTCCGAACTCGCGACCAAATTCATCACGTTATTTCCCCTGAAAAGCGAACTTGCCTCTGAAGTTGCGCGAGCCATGTTTTACAACTGCTTGCACCCCAGCCTGCATATCGTGCGTTTCCAATAGGGGTGCGCCGACCAGGCCGACAAGGCGATCAGCAGCAGAAGCACCGCCTTCAGCAGCAGCCCTTATCAGGCGTTTGGTCGCTTTCAACGCCTGCGTCGGGCCCTTGGCCAGCTGTCTCGCGAAATTCATGGCAGCATCGTCGAGTTCCGCGTCCGGAAAAACCTTGGTGACGATGCCCCATCTCTCAAAGTCAGCAGCACCGTACAAGGACGTGGAATAGCAAATCTCCGTTGCACGTGCGGGACCGGCACGCTCGCTTAGAATCTGTGCGCCTCCAAGCAACGTCGTGGCGCCTATCATGGCTTCCAATTGAGCAAACTGTGCCGTTTCGCTGGCCCACAGGATATCGCAGCGAAGTACAATCTCCAGGCCGGCCGTCAGGCACATTCCTCGGACCGCGGCGATCGTAGGAATTGGAAGATATTGCAAACGTTCCATTAGCGGGACTTGCTTGGCAAGTTGGGCTTCGGCAGCGTGTGCCGACAGACCTTCGAACATGGCTGGGACATCAGCTCCGGCGCTGAAATGCGGTCCGCTCGCTTTTAGCAACAGGGCGCGCAACGGAGCTGCGGCAATCTGGTCGATCGCGTCACTTAACTCGTCCAGCATCTCCCATGTGAACAGGTTAAGCGGAGGCCTGGAAATAGTGACGACGCCGAGGGCATCATCGATCTCTAGTGTCACGCTGGCCATACCCGCAAGCTCCTCTCAATCCGATTTGTTGTTTGACAANGTTACAGACCTGTCCGTAATGTCAAGTGACTATAGGTCCGTTACCAGGAAGCACCTGCAAACCCCCGGAGATATGCGGATGACCGCCCTCGACCAGTGGCGCGACTACATGAAGTCTCACGACCATAAAGCGCTGTGGGACCTGCTGCATCCCGACGCCGTGTTCGAGAGCCCCGTCGTACTCACGCCGCAGCGCGGGCGTGAGATCACGTTCAAGTACCTGGCGAGCGCGGGAAAGGTGCTGGGCGGCCCCAGCTTCAGGTATGTCGGCGAATGGCGCAGCGACAACAGCGGTGCTGGAGTTCGAGAACGAGATCGAAGGGGTCAGGATCAACGGCGTCGACATCATCACCTTCAACGCGGACGGAAGCCTGATCACGCATTTCAAGGTGATGGTCCGCCCGCTCAGGGCGATCAACCTGCTGCATCGGTTGATGGGCGAGCAACTGGCGAGGCCGTAGGGCGATAAGCGCGCCGCACGGCCAGAGACGGGCCGCGCTTGATCATCCGGCAGCTAAGGCGACCCTCGCCAGGGCGGGTCGAAAGCAGACACTGTCCCTCTGGTAATCACCGGAAATAACGTCGATCTTCCAGCCCTTCGCGGTCAGGCCGGAATCCTCAACCGCCATTTGGGCAGCCAGGGTCGATCCCGGTCCTCCGAGATCGGGCATAAAGTCCCGGATTGATCGCTGAGCGCGCCGATTTTGACGGTCTTGTCCTGCGCGAAAGCAAGATCCTCGGTAGCGAGGGTCAGCGCCGTTCCAACCAACAGCGCCGAAATGTTGATCTTGATTCCCGGATTAGATACACTGCGTTGTCCGTTCCCTACCATCTCGGCGTCGCATGGTTCGGCGGATTGGCTGCACTCGCCCGGCTTAGGAGTTCATACACAGTCGAGGCCGAAGAAGTGGAACGAACGCCGGCGATTTCCGAATCCATGGAAACTCCCTCCCTTTTTGTCCTTGCCTTTGCGGCTTGTTTACTTTCCGTCCTGATTGCCTCCCGATCACGCATCGGCAATCGCTTCGAAGGCCTTTCTGCGCCGGCGCTGGACTTTACAGATCAAGCCACGTCCCGAAACATCGGCAACGTTGTGACTTTAAAGTCCGCATCGGCACGCTGCGGAAGCTGCAAAAACGTTTCTTCTCCTACCTTGAGAAACCGGTCATCAGACGGCTTACGTGTTGTTGAGCGGCGATGTTCAGTTTGGCCGCCAACCTAGTTCCTTTCGGCGTCAACCAAATGCGTCGGACACGATTGTCGTCCGCATCCAAGCGACGCTCGACGATGAGCCTCGAAAATCTGCCNCAGGGCGCGCCACGCATCCNCAGCGAACTGCTTAAGCTCGGGGTTAANGCATCTGCTTTCNACCCGATTTGGCGAAGGTCGCCTCAGCTGCCGGATGATCAAACGCGGCCGGCCTCTGGCCGTGCAGCGCGCTCATCGCCCTACAGCTTCGCCAGTTGTTCGCCCATCAGCCGGTGCAGCAAGTTGATCGCCTTGAGCGGGCGCACCATCACCTTGAAATGCGTGATCAGGCTTCCGTCCGCGCTAAAAGTGATCATGTCGACGCCGTTGATCTTGATCCCCTCGATCTCAGTCTCGAACTCCAGCACCACGCCATTATCACTGCGCCACTCGCCGACATATCTGAAGTTCGGACCGCCCATCACCTTGTCTGCGGTCGTCAGGTATTTGAATACGATGTCGCGCCCGCGCTGCGGCGTGTGCACGACGGGACTTTCGAACACGGCGTCGGGATGCAGCAGGTCCCGCACCGTTCTATCGTCGTGAGACTTCATTATGTAGTCGCGCCAGAGGTCGAGGGCGATCATCCGCATATCTCCGGGGTTTACAGCACGGCCTGATAACAGACCTATAGGTCACTCAAATTACTGACAGGTCCGTAACTTTGTCAACTGAGAGATAGAAATCAAAGGAGCATCCGTCTCGCCCTTTCTGCGGAACTTCGGAAAGCCCGCCCGACCCTCGAAGAAATTCTTGAACGCCTTGTGCAGGTCCATGACCGATTGCACCAAAGGGTGGCGTGGTATCTCCCGCAAAAACTCCGCGTCGCACTTCAGCGCCGTCAGTTCCTTGATCTGGTCGAACGCGGTCAGCCTGCGCGGATCGCTGCGCTCCCGCTCCAGCTTTTTCTGGTCCAGGCACAGGTTGTAGACGAGCCTGCGGCATCCGATCGTCCGACGGAACAGGACTTCCTGTTCCGCGGTCGGGTAGATCCCGAACCGATAGGCTTTGTGCGTAAGCATCGATATTTTGAGGTTGCTGAAGTTGTTCACCGACCATCGCGGACATATCTTCTGCAAAGCGGAAAGTGATTTACTGACTTTTAGACGACGAAGCTGGGGACATCGCCCGTCATCGGGAAGCTATCTCGCGTTAGCTTCCCGATGCGCTCACCCGGATGCCAAAGACGCGCCTGGATCCGGCCCTGAAGGGCCAGGGTTGCGGCGCGAAAGCGGATCAAGACCTAGACCTAACGCCAACCTTAATGCTGGCGCGATGTCTTCAGAAGCGGCTATCGTTCAGTACTCGATCAGCATACGTGTCTTTTTGTCCGCCCCGGGCCCAGGACGCACCTCGACATCCCAAGCCTTGAGTGGCCGGCCGTCATGCGCCAGAACTGCGACCCGCTTTACCGGTTTGCCCGTCGATTTTTCATGCAGCTTGATCCGCACGCCACGTCCGTTGGGAATATGCTTCTCACCCCAATCAATCATCGCCACCAGCATTGGATAAAGATCAAATCCCTTCGGAGTAAGACGATATTCAACCGAGCGGCCGTCTTCCGGACATGACCTCCGTTCCAGAACTCCGTTATCGGTCAATTTCTTTAATCGATCCGCAAGCACACTGGAGGACAGGCCAAGTTGATCCAAAAAAGCATCGAACGTCCTCATGCCATGGAAGGCATTTCTGATGACCAATAATGTCCACCGGTCACCGATGACATCCAAAGCTTGAGCTATACTGCAATCTATGTGGTCGTATGAGTTACGAGACATCGTATCAGGCCCTTGCAGACCGGTTGAGCGTTGGAGAGGAACCATCCAATCGCGAACGGCCAACACGATCCCCGCTCACGAAGCGTAAACTCTCCACGACATTACTTCGTTGTAGCCACGTTTCTTACAATCCGCCCGCCAAACGATCTGCCCGCGACAACAGCTCTCGATAGATCTTTTCGGCGCGGCCTAATGGCTGGATTTTGGCGCTTCATTTTTCTAGTGACGTGGACGGATCCGTTGGATTCGACGATGTTTTGGACACCGAAGAGNCATCCAGACTCGACTAACTTCTGATATCAAAGTATTTTGGTCCAATGCAATAGCTTGAGTCAAGAGGGATGGTGGCGCGCTGGCGGATCGTCGCCATCATGGCGAAGGCGAGCATCACCAGAGAAACGTGGCGATGCCAACCATGCCAGGACCGGGTCTTGTTATGATCGAGCCCGTACTTGCTTTCTGCGGTCCGCGACTAGCGTCTGAAGCCGCCGACGATCGGACTGTGACGCAGTGATCAAGATTCCATTGCGCATGCCCCAGACTCGCATGGGCTCCCCCCAAAAAGGGACTCCGGGAAGGATTCAACCGTTAGACTTCATCCACAAGGTACTAGGCAGTTTTCTCAGTTCGAGGCGTGCAGCGAGGAAAAGCTTTCTCCCTTTCCCGAGAAATAGAGCGGGCCGCAATGTGGTATCGCCGCTCCCGTTCGGCATAAAAGGACCGCCGATCGGCGACGCGCTTGGGCCCATCTGTGTAGAACATCGGACCGCCCCCGTAGATCAGCCGACCGTATCCATACAGCCAGACGATATCGATATCGCTGGGAAGCACGGCTATCCTCCTTCGAGAAGGTGGCGCCTTCCGATCATCGGATATAGCAAGCGCTCTTGGATTTCAAAGCATCTGGACTACGCACGCGTACCTGTATCCATGGTTAGAACGAGTTTCGAGAATTGTTTCGGTATCGTCGAAGTACTGGCCTTGAGTTTCGCTGTTAACCCAAAAGCCAGCACTTCAGTGGAGGTCCTGGCTCAAGCCGCGCTGAAGCCGGCGATCGATTTCACTTCGAGATACTCTTCGAGACCAAATTTTCCCCATTCGCGGCCGTTACCGGACTGCTTGTAACCGCCAAACGGCGCGGCCCACTCATTCGGTACGCCGTTGAGGTTGACGCTGCCTGCGCGTAGTTGACGCCCGACACTGCGAGCGCGATCGACGGTACCGGCCCAAACATAGCCGGCGAGACCGTACGGCGTATCATTTGCGATCCTTACTGCCTCGGCTTCATCTTTGTATCCAATGATGACGAGAACCGGACCAAACACTTCCTCACGCGCGATCGTCATGTCATTGGTCACATCCGCGAACACCGTGGGCCGGACATAGAAACCTTTGTTGACCCCTTCGGGAAGACCAACGCCCCCGGCGACCAAGGCCGCGCCCTCGTCAATGGCTTTCTTAATCAATCCCTGAATCTTGTTCCATTGAATGCTCGAGACGACCGGGCCGATATCGGTATCGGCCGCGCGTGGATCGCCAGCCTTGGTCTTTTCGGCGACGCCCTTTGCGATTTCGCCAACTTCCCTCATCTTGGACAGCGGAACGATCATTCGTGTCGGCGCATTGCATGACTGACCCGAATTGCTGAAAACCTGCCTAACCCCGCTGGTCACCGCCTTAGTGAGGTCTGCATCTTCGAGAATGACGTTGGGTGATTTCCCGCCCAATTCTTGGCTGATGCGCTTCACTGTTGGCGCCGCACGCTGCGCGACGTCGATACCGGCACGCGTGGAACCAGTGAACGAGATCATGTCGATACCAGGATGCTCGCTCATAGCAGCTCCAACCTCGGGCCCGAGCCCGTTGATTAGATTGAATACGCCTTTTGGCACACCGGCTTCATGAAAGATTTCAGCCAAGATCAGCACCGATGACGGTGTAAACTCCGAAGGCTTGAGGATCATCGTACAGCCGGCCGCGATCGCGGGAGCGACCTTGCAGGCGATCTGATTCATCGGCCAGTTCCACGGCGTGATCATGCCGATGACGCCGATCGGTTCACGCACCACCATCGCGGAGCCGATTGACTCTTCGAAATGGTAGGTCTTGAGCACCTTCAGTGTCGATGAAATATGGGTCAACCCTGAGCCAGCCTGAAACTTCTCGGCGAACGGAAGCGGGGCACCCATCTCATCGGAGACCGCGGCCGCGATATCTTTCATTCGCGTCTTGTAGACAGCGATAATTCGTTCCAGTAGAGCGACGCGATCCTCGCGGCTGGTTTGCGAGAACGTTTCGAATGCGCGCCGCGCAGCAACCACCGCATTGTCGACATCTGCTTTCGAGCCGAGTGCGATGTCATACATCGCCTCCTCGGTCGCTGGATTGACGACGGGGTGCGACTTTCTGACGACGGGATCAACCCAAGCGCCATCAATGTAAAACTGCGTACGATTGACCATGATGATTCCTTGCTAATTACGACTATGTGTTCTGTTGGAGGCGAGTG
>JGI25616J43925_10000563_pt1 | contig 13404 bp, 10 predicted proteins | sample GraSoi2013_100cm_FD_43925 | JGI IMG/M metagenome (IMG submission 43925) | reverse complement strand
ATCCCGCCGAGCCCAAAAAATCCAGGCCTCCGATATTCTGGAGGCCTTTTGCTTTTCCCGGCTCTACTTTTCAAAATCTGAACACGATTCCGCCGCCGGCAAAGATATTGTGCTGGCGTTCGGGAGAAACCTGGGCGCTGAAAGAGGACCTCAATATTCCACGGGCCCAGAAGTCGCGTACCTCTGCCCTTACAGCAAGATGCGGTATTGGCGTTTTGAAATCGACGCCGCCGCCGAACTGAAGCGCGCCGGCGTTTTTACTGCTGCTGCCTCCGGGAAAAAATGATTCGCCGGAATGCGCCAGACCGCCGCCCACACTCACGAACGGAGATATGGGGCTGGAATGAAAGAACTTGACCCGCGCTGATGGAGTGAAGAACAACGATGAGACTGACGGCGCAAACGAGTCAATGGGTATGGGCCCTGGGCCAAACCGGACCGTCGAGTTCCGACCGAGCGTGCGCACTACCGGAACTTCAAGGTCAAGGGAAGCTTGGCTGAAGGTGAACAACTGGCGCGTGTAGGTTCCCTCAAAAGCAACTCCCACATCTGTGCTGACCTTGAAGTTAAGCAAATTGTTGCAACCGGGAAAAATGGCAGGACAAACGATCGGTGGAGCAGTTATCTGCTGGCTGGAAGAATGTATAGCGCCAAGCGTAAAGCTCAGTTCGTTTTTCTGCGCGGAAGCGCAGGTTGTTAGTGCGCACAAGAAAATGAAAAGAATGAATGGTCCCGCAGTCTTTCTGTGCATGAAAACGTTCTCCTTAGCTCAACCAGGTCCTTGAGATGGACTCCGGTTTCACTGATTCCACTTTGAAGGAGCACGGACCACCCATACAAGCGACATTGTGCGGCAAGAAGCCTTGCCATCCAATATCGCCACGCGCCGGAAGAAAGAAGGGACGCTAAACCAGCGCAATAACGTCGATTTCCACAGAGACGTCCTTCGGCAGTCGCGCTACTTCAACCGTGGAACGAGCAGGAGGAGCATTCTTGCAGACTTTTCCGTAGACCTCATTCATCTGTCCGAATTCGGACATATTCTTCAAAAACACCGTGGTCTTAACCACTTTCTCCCAACTGCTGCCCGCAGCCGCCAGGATGGCCGCCAGGTTCTTNAGCACCTGCTCNGTCTGCTGTTCNATNCCGCCGCTGACGATGGCGCCCGTCGCCGGATCGATGGGCACCTGGCCGGAAATGAAAACAAATCCGTTCGCCTTGATGGCCTGTGAATAGGGTCCGATTGCGCCGGGCGCGTTGGAAGTGGAAACGGCGTCGCGAGTAAAGCTCATGAGTGCCTCTGAGTTGGCAGGATAAATGACTTAGCAGAATATCAAAAGAGCATTCAGCAGTCAGCATTCAGTCCCTGAGCATTCTCAAAGCCCGCGTCACACGAAGAATGAGCTCAGTGATAAACGAAAATGTTAAGGGGCTGAGTGCTGAGTGCTCTGGGCTACGCCTTATTCAGTCTCTGCACATCATGTATCCCGGGAATTTTGCGCAGGCCGTTGATTACGCGCTCGAGGTGTTTTACGTCTTCAATGTCGATCACCATGTCGATGGTGGCCTGGGCGTCGGCGGTGCGGGCTTCAATGTTGCGGATGTTGGTATTGTCGTCGCTCACTACCGCGGTGAGTTGCTTGAGCATTCCCGCGCGGTCATCACAAAACACGGTGAGCTTTACCGGATAGGTGCCGCGGCCATCTTCTTGCTTGCCTATCTTGCGCATGATCGCCGGCTTCGCCCATTCCACGGCAATCCTGCGGTCGGTTTCATACATTAAGTTATTGACGTTCGGACAGCTTACCGCGTGCACCGCCACGCCTTTCCCGCGGGTGACGTAGCCGACAATGGCTTCGCCGCGAATGGGATTGCAACATCGCGCGCGATAGACCAGGAGATCGTTGTAGCCTTTGACCTCGATGGCGGCGGTTTCCGCGCTCTGTCCAAAGACCCGCCGGATGACTGTTCCCAGAGTGCTGGTGTTCTTGGGCTGCTCATCCGTGGTTGGTGTTTGCTCGCTGATGCTGGGCGCCAGCTTGCCGAGGATCTGGCGCGCGGAAAATTTTCCGTAGCCAATGCCGGCCATCAGGTCCGCTCCGGAAGAAACGCCATATTCTTGCGCGATGATTTCAAGCTTTTTGTCGTCAAAATCCTTCATCGCCAGGCGGTACTTGCGGGCCTGCTTCTCGATCAGCTTTTTGCCGATCTCAATGGCCCGCTCGCGCTGATGTATGTTGAGCCAGTGCCTGATCTTGTTGCGCGCGCGTGACGACTTGGTAAAGCCGAGCCAGTCGCGGCTGGGATTGTGCGCCGGCTGCGTCATGATCTCGACCACATCGCCGTTGCGCAGCTTGTAGCGCAGCGGCACGATGCGTCCGTTGACCTTGGCGCCAACGCAGGTGTGTCCGACTTCGGTATGAATCGCGTACGCGAAATCGATGGCGGTGGCATCGCGCGGCAGAATGACTACCTTGCCTTTGGGCGTGAAGGTGTAAACCTCTTCCGGATAAAGATCGACTTTGAGAGACGAGAGGAACTCGCTGGGATCTTTTACGTCCTGCTGCCACTCCACGACCTGGCGCAGCCACGAGAGGCGCTGCTCATCCTTGGCGCTGACCGGGCTGCCGTCTTTATATTTCCAGTGCGCCGCGATGCCGTCTTCGGCCATCTTGTGCATCTCTTCCGTGCGGATCTGCACTTCAAACTGGTGGCCGCTTTCCGTGATGACCGTGGTGTGGAGTGATTGATAGAGATTCGGGCGCGGCATGGCGATGAAATCCTTGATGCGGCCCGGCACCGGTCGCCACATTTGATGAATGGCTCCCAGGGAGGTGTAGCAGTCTTTCACCGACTTGGTGATGATGCGGACCGCGAGCAGATCGTAGACCTGGTCCACGGTAATCCGCTGGCGCAGCAGCTTCTGATGGATGCTGTACAACCGCTTGATGCGGGTTTCGACTTTGGCCTCGACGCCGTTTTCCTTGAGCTTCTTGTTGAGGATCTTGATGATGCCGGCTAAAAAAGATTCACCCGCTTTGCGGCGCGATTCCACGGCGGCCCGCACCTGGTCGTATCCAATGGAATCGACGTAGCGGAACGCCAGGTCCTCCAGCTCGCCACGCACTTTGCCCATGCCGAGCCGGTGCGCCAGCGGCGCATAGATTTCCAGGGTCTCGCGCGCGATATGCTGGCGGCGCTCTTCCGCAAGATGCTGCAACGTGCGCATGTTGTGCAGCCGGTCCGCCAGCTTAATGAGCACCACGCGGATGTCGTCGACCATCGCGAGCACCATCTTGCGTACGTTTTCCGCCTGGCGCTCTTCGCGGCTGGCAAAATCGATTTTTTCGATCTTGGTGACGCCTTCAACAATATGGACAACCTGGTCGCCAAACTCGCGGCGGATGTCGTCGTTGGTAACCGGAGTGTCTTCAATAGCGTCATGCAGCAGGCCGGCGGCAATGGCGGTGGAATCGAGCTTCATGTCCGCCAGCACGATCGCAACCTCGAGAGGGTGAATCAGAAATGGTTCGCCGGAAGCGCGAAGCTGGGCGCCATGGTGCAGGAGGGAGAATTCGTAGGCCCGGCGGATGATTTCAAGATCGTCCGATGGACGATTTTGGGCGACCTTAGCCAATAGCTGCTGGAACTTGGCCGTCAGCAGCTTACCCGATGGACCTGGGTGCGGTTGTGTCGCCATATCCGATTATAGCTTGAAAAATCAGGTGGTTCCGCAGGATTGGCCGCGAATGTACGCGAAGAAGCGCGAAAGATCAGGCATACAGAAAGCAGCTCTGCCTGGTTTCAATTCGTGTTCATTCGCGTGCCTTCGCGGCTACTCCGGGCCGGGACCCGCCAGTGTGCTTTCCGGTGCGGAGATCAACTTCAAACGGGACATCTTTATCTGTGATGGCATCCCAGCCGAGACCGTACAACGTCTGTCCCTCGATCCGTGAAATAGAAACGCCTTCCCAAGAAAGCCGGCCGGTGGTCCAAGCCAAACCGGAAGACCCGACTGCCGAGATATTGAGAAATCCGGCGAACAAGAGCAGGTTCTGTTCCGGCAGGACTCTCACATCCACCACTGGTTGCTGCTCCAAACGAAGCCACTGGCTGGGGTCCACGGTGTTGACCAGGTACCCGTAGCCGCCGGCAACCACGCACAACCAGTCGGCATGGGGAGACGAGAAGACGGCGTTCACCACCTTGTCGGAATCGTAGCCCAGCGAGAAGAAGCCGATCCACGCGCTGGCATAGCTGGGCGCAACGCGGAGATAGACCCCGTGGCGGTCCGCTTCTTCCAGCTCTGAGGGAAACTGATGGAAGCGCTCCAGAGGATTCACTAATCCATAGCTTTCCAGAACTTTGATCTGGTACGCGGCCGGAAAAGCGAACTCCTGGCGAATTGGCGGCGATTTCTTCACGTATACGCGCCTTGATGGTAACAAAGGCCAGCAACGAGAGCCGCTTAGCAACACCAGAAGCTCAGCTTTCATCTGAAACGAGGTAAGCAGACCCTGTACTCAGATTCAGGTTCACCCCATGCCCGTCAGTGCTGTCGGCCCTCTTATCTTCTTTCTATCCATTCTTCTGACCGCCGCCCATTTGCTGGGATATCTGTTTGCCAGGCTGCGCCAGCCGAGAGTGATTGGTGAAATCCTGGCTGGAATTTTGCTGGGACCGTTTGTCCTCGGCAAGTGGACATTCTTTACACGCTGGCTGCAATTAAACGCGGATGCTCCGCAGAAGCAATCCGCTTTGGATTTCCTCTACTGGCTTGGCCTCCTGTTGCTGATGTTTCTCTCCGGCGCTGAGACCCGTACTCTGTTCCAGAAGCAGGAGCGCAAACAGATTGCCTGGCTGGCGGCGCTAGGCACCGGTCTGCCCTTTTTCGCCATGCTGCTCTTCTCGTCATTGTTGCCGCTGGCGTGGTTTATGGGCGCGAAATCAAATCGCGCGTCGCTACTGTTGGTAATGAGCATTGCCGTGGCGGTCACCTCCATCCCCGTGATCTCACGGATCTTTTTCGACCTCAGGATTCTGCATACGCGTTTTGCCCGCCTGGTGCTGGGAGTGGCTGTGCTGGAAGATATTGGACTGTGGGCGGTGCTGGCCGTGGCCACGGCGCTGGCCGAATCCAATGGATCGCCGACGCGCAAGATCGTAAGCCATATTGCCGTAACACTGGCATACTTCGCCGCGGGTCTTACGCTGCTGCCACGCGCGACAAAACGCGTGTCGAAATCGCGCTTCAATTTGCTGGCCACGAATTCGCCTATCACTTACACGCTGTTGATCGTCTTTGCCTACGTTGCCGTCGCCGGCTTGCTCGAGGTGAACCTGGTATTCGCCGCTTTTCTTGCCGGCTTTGCCGTCTCACGCAAACGATTGGGCGAGGCGCTGGAAAATATCCGGGACTTTTCCTTCGCGTTATTCATTCCTGCTTACTTCGCTCTGGTCGGTTACAAGCTGATCTTCGGCCAGGCATTCTCCGTGATCATGCTGCTGGCATTTCTGTCAGGCGCATGCGTGCTGAAGATCGTCTCGGTATCGGCGGGAGCGCTGTTCGCCGGCTTCAAAGGGCTCGACATTGTGAACCTCGCCATGGCTACGAACGCTCGCGGCGGCCCGGGCATTGTGCTGGCCAGCGTGGCCTATGAAGCAGGAATCATCAGCGCGGCTTTCTATACCACACTGGTCCTGGTTGCAGTGCTGACATCGCAAGCGGCCGGCGCCTGGCTGGAATTCGTCATGCGCAAAGGCTGGCCGCTGCTTTCCGGGGAAGACGAGACTATCGTTGTAATTCCCGAGCCCGTTCCCGGCACTCTGGCAGCGTGAGCAAGAGCACTCAGCATTCAGGTAGTGCCAACATCCTCTCCACAACATCTAACCAAGCAAGATTGAAACACAGCCGAGGACGGCTGTGCCACACGAGTCTCGTTGTGCTCTCGGGATTCTCAGCACTTAGTGATCCGCCTGGCTATTTGCTAATTGCTATCTGCTAATTGCTTCCTCAGATGCGTCTGNGTCATGCGGTCGTGCCAGCCGAGGCGGTCTTCATCAAAAAGGGCCCAGGCAAATCCCATCCCTAAGGAAACAGCGGACAGCGTACTGGCCAATGCGCGATAAGCTCGTGGAACAAGCGGAACCGGCTCTCCGCTAAAAGTGCAAAGCTCCAACTCAGCCATGCGCATTCCCGGAGTGGACTGCCCATAGACGAGGAAGACACACTGAAACAGCAGCCATAAGAAAGTACCGGTAAGCAGACCGCAGAGCAGCGCCTGACGGGGAAGTCCGGCGAAGGCGAGAAAGATTCCCGCAAAAAGAATGGTCGCGCCGAGAACGATACTGGTATCGACCATTCCCGAGAAAAGCCGCGGCATAAGAGGCGCGGCTTGCGGCGGCAGGTCCATGGCATCGGAGCGCCTGGGCTCTTCCGCTTGCAACTCGATGTCGGCGAAGGACGAGAGCAGGTCCAGTTGTTCGGCTTCCGGCGCGTAGAGAATTCTGGGCGACTCAATCACCGGCGCGGCCAACTCGAGGTCTTCCGGTCGTGGCGCCGGCGGGTGCTGTAATGGCGGAACCGTGCGGGGGAATTGAATAATCTTGGGCTGCTCGGGACGCACAACGATCGCCGGCGCTGGCACCGAAGTCCTCAGAAAGGCCGTGTCTTCGGGAAAGGCAAGGCTCAGGCTTGCATCGGAATCGCCGCGTCTGCGCCTGCGCGCGCGATGTTGCTGCACGCGCGACGCCACCTCCTGGCGCCACGCCTGTTCCATCGCACGTTCCGCCGCGATCCCCGACGCCGGACGCTGCAAGGAAAGAGCAAATCGCTGTTCGCTATCGTCGGCCAATTCAGGATCAACAAGCACAGCGACGCGCGCATTTTCGTGCGCGCAAGGGGACGGCTTACCGCAGAGTGGGCATGCCATAGGTCGGGTTGTGAGTTCGCCAGAGAGCGGCGGGAAGCGGCCACGCTGCAAGACAATCTTTGCCTTTCGAAAACCGGCGTGTTAATTTGCCAGAGCCGGTTCCCTTACAACATGTCTTCCCGACTTAAGTTAGTTATCACAGCCACCATGCTTTGTCATCTGTTTATGGCGGCGCCGCTAGTTATCAGCCAGGCGCGCCCTGAAGCCGGAGACACGCCCAAGACGGCCCAGGCGCAGGCCGAGACGCGCAGCAAATTCGCCTTGAGCGCCAGTGAAGGCGAGCCCATCAACGCCACGTTCAACGAACTGGAGCGCAAAGGGGACCTCTATACGCTGCGGGGGAACGTGGAAATCGATTTCCGCGACTACGTGATGCGCGCGGACACCATCACCTACAATTCATCGACCGGAGACATTGAAGCCACGGGCAACGTGCAACTCGACGGCGGCTCGCGTGACGTCCACATCACGGCCACGCACGGCACTTACAACGCGCGTACCCGCACCGGCAAGTTCTATGACGTTGCCGGGACCACCGGCGCGCGCTTCAAAGGCCGCAACGTGGCGTTGACGTCGTCCAGCCCGCTGGCCTTTGCCGGCAGGGAAGTCGAGCAGACTGGACCGGACCAGTACGTGATCCATCATGGCTCGGTCACGTCGTGTGAATTGCCGCATCCGAAATGGACCTTTACCGCGGAGCGAATTGTGGTTGACGTCGGCAATTCAGCGCATCTTTTCAATACCGCGTTTCGCTTGAAGGGCGTTCCGATTTTCTATCTTCCATATGCCTCGCCGCCGGTCGAGCAACTGGGCCGTCAGAGCGGATTCCTGATTCCCAGCATCGGTACTTCCTCCCGCAAGGGTACGATCCTGGGCGACGCTTTTTATTGGGCCATCAATCGCAGCATGGACGCCACGCTGGGCGCCGAGTATTTCTCCTCGCGTGGCTGGGCGCTGCACGAGGACTTTCGCGCGCGGCCGAGCGAGAAATCTTCGCTTACCTTCAACTACTTCGGCGTGATCGACCACGGAATTGCCGGACGCGTCTCCCCGCAAGGCGGCGAGGACATCAAGCTGAACGGCGAAGCCATCTTTCCCGGTGACGTTCGCGGCGTGGTCTCGCTGAATTATCTGAGTTCATTGGTATTTCGCGAGGCGTTTACGCCCAACTTCTCGCAAGCCGTGGATTCTGAAGTCCGCTCAACCGCGTTTCTTTCCAAGACCATTCAGGGCTTCTCCCTCAATGCGTTCTCTTCGCGTTACCAGAATTTCCAAAGCACTACGCCGGGCGACGTGATCTCGATCCTTCATGCGCCGGGGTTTGAGGCCGCCAGTGTTGACCAGCCAATTGCCTGGACGCCGATCTACTGGTCTTTCGACGTTGCCGGCGAGGGCCTGCGCCGCAGTGAACCTGGCTTTGACACGCCTAATCTGGTGGGAAGATTCGATATTCATCCCGACCTGTCACTGCCGGTTTTTTATCATGGATGGACGTTCCGTCCGGAAGTCGGGCTGCGCAACACTTTCTACTCGGAAGAGCAGTCGATCACCGGCGCGACCATCACTCCTATCCAGAAAATCCTGAACCGTCACGCGCTGGAAGGCGCGATCGAGTTGCGTCCGCCCACAGTGGCGCGGATCTTCGATCGCACTCTCTTTGGACGCAAGGTGAAGCATACGGTTGAGACGCGCATGGTTTACCGCAACACCAGCGGGGTAAATAACTTTGCCAACATCATACGGTTTGATTTTCGCGACATTCTGAGTGATACCAACGAGGTCGAGTACAGCACGACGCAGCGGCTCTTCCTGAAACGCNCTGATTGCGATGACGATGTGGATGCCAGCGCCGCGGCAGCGNCGGGACCGTCAAACTGCGCGCCCGCCGGCGCCAATGAGTTCATTACCTGGGAGGTGAAGCAGAAATATTTCTTCGACCCCACCTTCGGCAACGCTGTCACCAGTGGAAGACGCAACGTGCTGACCTCCACGGTTGACTTCACCGGCATCGCCTTCCTGACCGAGCCACGCCGCTTTTCTCCCTTGGTCTCGCGGTTGCGCGTACGCACCAGCCGCAACAGCGAACTTGCGTGGCAACTGGACTACGACACCAAAAAAGGCCGGATCAACGCCAGCAACTTCTATTCGCGGATGCACTTCAAGGATTTCTTCGTGGAAGCCAGCCACGCTTACCTGCTGGTGCCGGGCGAAGTAGTCATCAACTCGTCCGGAATGCAGCTTCCGGTGTGTGGTCCGAATGTTTTGGCCACGTGCGTCCAGACAAAATTCGACCAGATACGCGCGCTCATCGGTTACGGCAGCCCCAGTAAACGCGGCGTCAGCGCGGCGGTGAGTGTTGGCTTCGACTCCGCCTTCCATTTCGTGCAGTACTCTTCCAGCCAGGCGTCCTACAACTGGGACTGCTGCGGCGTCAGCTTCGAATACCGCCGCTTCGCTCTCGGCCCGGTGCGCAACGAGAACCAGTACTTCTTCGCCTTTACGCTGGCGAACATCGGGACCTTCGGCAAGTTCAAGCAGCAGCTGCGGCTGTTCTAGACGGGCGCTTAGCCGCGAATGCACGCGAAAAAAGCGCGAATTAGTATCAGACCCGATCTGATTTTGATTCGTGTTCATTCGCGTACGTTCGCGGCTACTTGCCTCACAAAATGTGGACCAGCACGCAAGTGACGTCGTCGGCGAGGGGAAGATTGTCGCCGACAAAGAGATCCAGCCCGACCATGATCTGGCTTATCACGCTGGTGGCCGAGGCCGAAGCGCCCGCGCTGCCGGAATGAAGAGAGGCAATCACACGCTCCTCGCCATACTCCTCATCACGATCGTTGGTTGCTTCCACCAGGCCGTCAGTAAAGATGGCCAGCCAGTCGCCGCCTTCGAGCGTGACGCGGCCTGACTGATACGCTGCGTTCGGCTCAATGCCCAGGGGAAGTCCGCCGGTCTCCAGCCTTTCGATCGTGCCCGCGCGGCGACGCAATAAGGGCGGATTGTGGCCGGCATTGATGTAACTCAAGGTACGGTCCGCGGCAACATATTCGCCCAGGAATGCCGTGACGAAGCGGCGTCCGCCCTGGCTGTTGCTGCAAACGTAGCGGTTCATGCCGTCCACCAGTTCCGTGAGCGAACAAGGAGTAGTGGAGAGCGCTTTCAAGCTGGCCTGGACGCTGGCCATCAGCAAGGCCGCCGGAATGCTCTTCCCGGCAACATCAGCCACGGCAAAAAGGAAAGCCCGGTCTGCATTGGACGCCGCACGCGGAAACACATCGTAGTAGTCGCCAGCCACGGTGTTCGCGGGACGCGCGGCAAANGCGACTTCCAGGCCGGGCACGTCCGGCGGACGGGAAGGCAACAGCCAGGTCTGGATTTCGCGTGCGATCTGCAAGTCGCGCTTCATCACCACGCGGTCCGACACTTCCAGCATCAGCAGCAGCAACAGCAGCATTGCTCCGGCGAAGCGAAAATTAAAGTCGAAGATGTGCGAGTGCCCCTTCGCGTCCTCCGCCGCAACCTCACCGGTGAATATGACCAGCGCCATCGCCGCCAGCAGAAGCACGCGCCGCGCCGGTGACAGTTGCTCCAGAATGGCCCAGAAAAATTGCCGCACTACACTGAAGAAATGCTGCCCTTTGCGAACGCCCTGCGGCCGGTCGAAGTCGACTTCCCGCGAATAGAGATGGTAGCTGGCGCGAGCGTCGGCGTGAAACTGCGACCAGAGCTGNTTCAGCTCCAGTCCCTCGGTAATACGTCGCCAGACTCTGAAGGGATTTTGCCGGTGCGGATNCTGAGAGGCCATGGGAGAAGCTGCAATTATAGAAGCAACTCAGTTTGTTCGGCGATGCTGCGTTGTACCGGTAACGCAATCCGGAGCCGGCTGGAGCGGAGCTTCGCATCCTGGATGAACCAAGTGGTCTATGATGTATCTTCGACGGCGCATTCAAAAAATGCGCTTTCCGATCCTGTCGTCAAATCCCCGGCGTTCACTTGCGGAGGACCCATGATTCCACGTTTTGTCGCCGTTGCCGTGCTTGCTCTTGGAGCAGCTCTCAGTCAGGCTCAACCGTCCTTGCCCTCCGGTTTTCAAGCCAGGACGATCCACAGCCCTGAAGGGGCCGACATCTTCGTGCGCTGGGCCGGAAAAGGGCCCGTGGTCGTGCTGCTTCATGGATACGCGGAAAACAGTGACTCCTGGGCGCCGCTGGCAGCCGACCTCGTGAAGGACCACACGGTCGTTGTGCCGGACCTTCGCGGCATCGGCCGTTCATCCAAGCCGGTGGGCGGGTACGACAAGAAAACTGAGGCCAAGGACATTCGCGCTGTCGTGACCGCGCTGGGATATGACAAGACCGTCGTTGTCGCGCACGATATCGGCAACATGGTGGCCTACGCCTACGCTGCCATGTATCCGGACAAGGTTGAGCGGCTGGTTGTAATGGACGCACCGATTCCTGGGATCGGGCCGTGGGCCGAGATTCTCCAGACGCCCGGGGTTTGGCACTTCAACTTTCATGGACCGGATGCCGAACGGCTTGTCGCCGGCCGCGAGCGCATCTACCTGGACCGCATATGGAATGACTTCACCGGCGACCCCGCGAAGCCCGATGAGGCGACCAGAAATTTCTTTGCCGCCACCTATGCGCAGCCGGGAGGAATGCGGGCCGGATTCGCCCAGTTCGCGGCGTTCTCCCAGGATGCGGCGGACAACAAAATCTTTGCGCAAGTAAAGCTGACCATGCCGGTACTGGCCGTGGGCGGAGAGAAGTCGTTCGGTCCTTTGCAGGCGGTCATCATGCGCAACGTGGCCACCGACGTCCAGGAGGCCGTCGTCCCCGGCTCCGGACATTGGTTGATGGAAGAGCGCCCCACCTACACCGTGTCCCTGATTCGCAAGTTCATCGATTCTCCGCCGGGCTCCGGCGCAAGAGCCGCTGGCTCAAATGGCGTCGCTACCGGCGAAGAGCGTCTTACCTCCGCGGAGTACAGGTTCCCTCAACACGGCAATCCCGGCACAGGCAGTTCCGGAGTCGGCGGAATTGAGACGGTGGTACTCAAAGGCAATCCCGATCAGGCAGGCGTGTACACCATCATGCTTCGCTTGCCTGCGCACACGCGCATCGCCGCGCATTCCCATCGTGATGACCGGGTCGCAACCGTAATCTCGGGCGCCTGGCACATCGGATACGGAGACAGCTTCGACGAGTCGAAACTTAAGGCGCTTCCCCCAGGCAGCTTCTATACCGAACCGCCCGGCCGTCCGCATTTTGCGCGAACCGGCGACGAGCCGGTCGTGGTCCAGATCACCGGATTCGGCCCCTCTTCAACCGACTATGTGGACCCGGCGCAAGACCCGCGCCGGCCCCACTAATCCCCGAAGCAGCGCCAAGACCTACTGGAAACGCAATGGTGACTTTGGAGTCAATGTGACTTGGTCACGAATGCACCATCGTGGGTTAAAATGCCACAGCCCCGAAGGAGTATCGTGAAACGACTAAAGTTCCTGGTTTGCCTGCGAAAGCAGGAAAGCAGCTATCAGAGGCAGAACGCTGCCGCTGCGCAGGAAGCCGCAAACCGGCTTGGCGTGGACGCACGCATTGAGTTTGCCGGAAGCGACGCGATTGAACAGAGCGACCAGTTGCTGAAAACCATCCACTCCGCGCCGGATTTGCGGCCTGACGGAATACTCTGCGCTCCCGCCGGGACCACGATGATGCAAGTGGCGCGCTCGGCCGCTTCCGCCGGCATTGGCTGGGCGGTCCTGAGTCGTGAAGTCGCCTATATTGAAGACCTGCGTCTCGGCTGTCCCACGCCCATGTTTTCCGTACGCATTGACCACAAGGAGGTCGGGCGGATACAGGCCAGGCAAATGGCCGCGNTACTTCCTCAAGGCGGCGTGGCCCTGTGCCTGCTTGGTCCCACCGCTCATCCCAATACGCAGGAGCGCTTGAATTCTTTGCTCAGCGTCAAGCCCGCCAACATTCAGTTGAAAACACTGACTGCGGATTGGACCCAGGAGGGCGCACGGAAAGCCGTGTCGCGCTGGTTGCGGCTGAGGACCCGGCACGACCCGCCGGTAAATCTGGTTGCGGCACAAAATGACGAGATGACAATCGGCGCGCGCGCGGCCCTGAAACAGGAAGTGCCCGCGGCGGAACTGGGCTCATGGATGCGGCTGCCTTATCTCGGCTCCGTCTGCAGTCCCGATACCGGCCCGGAGTGGATCCGCCAGGGTTTGCTCACAGCCTCGATCGTTAATCCGTCAACCGCCAGTGTTGCGCTGGAGATGATGGTGAAGGCAATCAAAACCAAAACCCAGCCGCCGGAGCGCACTCTGCTTTCGCCCACGTCCTGCCCGGAAATAGAAAAGTTACGTCCGCGATGATGTGCGGGGCTGCCGCCCGGCAAGCCCGCCTCCCTCTGTCGGTGAATGTCGCGATTTCGACCAAGATGTTGGCAATTCGCC
>JGI25616J43925_10000560_pt1 | contig 13420 bp, 19 predicted proteins | sample GraSoi2013_100cm_FD_43925 | JGI IMG/M metagenome (IMG submission 43925) | reverse complement strand
AAAATTGCTTAACAACCGGCCAAGAAAATCCTTGAAATACCAAACTCCGTTAGAAGTCTTTAAGAAGGGCTGTTGCACTTAGTTGTTGAATTCGCGAATATGTTAAAATTATAATATGGGAAAAGAAACACCAAATTTACTGGACGGCTTGAGTGAGATCGATGATAGTCCGTGGGCTGAACGGAAGGCCCGACGAACTAACTACGACGAAATTCGCCGAAAAGAGAGGGCCCAAGCCTCTCCTGGAACTGACGAAGTCATTGACAATCCTGAGAAGGAGGAATTGCCTGAGCTTAGCGGAGCTGAACTCTTTGAGGCTGCGAAGCGTGCTGGGGCTGGTGAGGACTTTGCCGAGGTGATCAAGGAAATGCGACTTGCAAAAAAACAACAATTGCCTGGCCCGCACACAAAAACCGCCTAACGAGGCGGCTTCCGACCCTTTGGAACCCAAACTTCAAAGGGTTCTTTTTTTATTTAGTAAATTTAAAGGTGGAAAGGATTTGATTATATACCCCAATATTAATATCAGGATCAATACTATGCAGTGACGATCGCAGGCAACCTAAATCACTACCGCAACTACCGAGAGACGGAATAAGGTCATAATCCCCAGCGCTTATATGTTTTTCAATAATTGGGTTGAGGCCGAAAATAAAAATATTATCTCTCGTCATCCAGTAAAATTGATCCCGATAATAAGGGCTCTCGTAAGAATGATATATTCCATAAACCTCAAGGCCGTCCATACCATATAGATTACGCTTGACGGTTTTAAGGTCGCGATCGCGATCGCCGACGGTATTCGATTTAAGATATTCTTCCAGGGAAGGAAATTTTTTCTTCTCAACTGTAAGACCAAAATATTGAATGTTTAAAGACGGGTCAAAAATCCATAGTGAGTAGTGTTGAAGTATCTACGTTAAAATTCAGATTGACTGTTTGGCCGGCTTTTACTGTGACCGATTTTACGAAATATTTGTTTTTGGAACTTTCGCCATCACGGAAATAATAAATTTCATAAACTCCGGGCAAAACTTTTACATTATAATGACCCGAAGAATCTGTTCTACCTCCGTTGTGAGCGTTTTTACTTGGAGAATAAACGTCAATGTTTATCAAACTTCCGTTCGTTGCTGTTCCCTGCAGAGTTCCGGTTATTGGAACTATTTTCTCAGAAAACTTAAATGTATCTAAAATTGATGTAAAGATAGGATTTATATTAGCTGTGTCATTTGGATAAAGAGTAATCTGATAGTATTTATTATTGTTATTATTTTTCGTCGTAATCGATAACGAATCATGCGGTGGACAGCTACCCGGAGAACAATCAGAAAACTTTATAGCTTTCCAACTAACTCCTCCAATCTTCGCGTCAGTACTCGGGTCAGCGCCGAATGACGATCCTTGCAGTAAATCTTCGTCCGCTGAGAAAAAATCTATTCCAATAATATCTTTATCTGATCCATTTTTTCTCAAATTAACACCTGTAAATGTGGGCGGGAATACATTCCTACTACCATTACTGATATCTGTCAGCGTCCAATCATTTGGATATTTGAACGCAAAACCATACTGATCATTTGAGTATGTTTTCCAACCTGCTGTGGGATTTGTGACCACTTGCTGACTCATTTTCGGCGTTTCTTTTATCGTCTTATACCAGGCCACACTGCCAACTACAACAATAAACAACAAAACCCCAATAATGCTCCTGAGCACTTTTGGGGCGAAAAAAACGAATTTATGTGATTGATCGTTTGTTTCCATTTAGTTTTATAGACGATTTAATCATAGCACCAGCAAAAAAAGCTGTAAATCCGTCCATTGCGAGAAGTCCCGTTTTTGGGCGAATGCTTAAAGTGCGGGACGACGCGGCAATCTCTTCTCAAGATCGCCACGCGACTGCCAGAACTTAATCCTAAAGTGTAAAAGCAGTCGCTCGCGATGGGAATTATTTTCGGGGCAAATCCCAGTTGTGCCAGATGAGCAGGATCGGGCTGGCGATAAAGATCGAAGAATAAGTGCCGGCCGCGATACCGATTAGCAAAGCCAGAACAAAGTATCGGATAGTTTCCCCGCCGAAGAGGAATAATGACAGTAAAACAAATATTACAGTTAAGGAAGTGTTGATGGATCGAACCAAGGTTTGATTAATACTGCTGTTTATAATTTCAGCCAGAGACTGGCCCGCGCGTACCCGCAAATTTTCGCGGATCCGGTCAAACACTACGATGGTATCATGCACTGAAAATCCTAAAATCGTAAGCATGGCTGTGACGAACAAACCATCAACTTCTATGCCTTTAAACTTGCCCAGGATAGCAAATACACCCAAAACGATAAACAAATCATGAAGCAGGGCCAGAATGGCTGCTATGCTAAACCGCCACGAGGAAACCGGTCTGGTAACCTTGCGGAAAGCATAGGCGATGTAAAGGATAATACCCAGAGACACCAAGATCAGCTGCACGAACGCGCCGGAACGCAATTCTTTGCCTATAACAGGTCCGATAGAGGTATACTGCTCTTCTGTTACTCCGCCGAATTTATCTGATAATGCTTTGAGGAGTTTGTCATGCGCTTCTTTTTCCTCGGGCCCGGTGCGGATAATCACAGATTTATCCCCTGCCGGCTGTATATGCGCGTCATTAAAACCTTTTTCTCGCAATGCGGATTGAATATCAGTAATCGTCGGACGGTTGTTTTTAAACGCCACCTGGGTCAAGGTTCCGCCTTTAAAATCAATTCCCAGCCTCAGTCCAAAAACAGCCAGACAAACAATCCCCACGATCAATAACGCCGCTGACACTCCCATCCAAAATTTGTAGTACTTCATTATATTAAGCATTGGGTTTTTCCTCCGACATTGTCCGCACTCCGTAGAGCCAGTGATGAATCAAAATATTGTGGCCGACCAAAAGACGCAGGAAAGTCCGGGTTACGGTAATGGCCGTGAACATGGAAACTAAAATACCTAAAGCCAGGGTAATGGCGAATCCACGGACAATACTGGAGCCGAAATAAGCCAGGATGGCTGTAGTAATCAAGCTGGAAAAATTGGAATCTCGGACAGAGAGCCAGGCGCGGTTGAATCCGTCTTCCACAGCCTGAAATAATGTCTTGCCTTTGCGCAATTCTTCTTTCATGCGCTCGAAAATCAAAATATTGGCATCCACAGCCATACCTATAGACAAAATAAGGCCAGCGATTCCAGCTAGCGTTAGTGTTATTCCAAATAATTTAAATATGGCCAGGGTCAGGAAAGTGTAAATAGCCAATGCTATAACTGCCAAAAACCCGGGCAGCCGATAGTAAATAATCATAAATAAAGCCACGATCGCAAATCCGATCAAGCCCGCGGCCACGCTTTTCTGTACGGATTTCAGACCCAGAGTCGCTCCGACATTCTGCTGGGAAATCAGCTTGATAGGCACTGGAAGCGCGCCGGAGTTCAATCTTGTCACCAATTCTTTGGCTTGAGCCACGGTGAATTGACCGTTGATCACAGCCTTGCCGTCCGTAATCGCAGTTTGGACCGTAGGCGCTGACAAAATCTGTCCATCGAGAAAAATAGCTACCCGTTTCCCCACATTGCGCGTGGTAATTTCTGCAAATAGTTTGGTGCCTTCCGCGTCAAACTGTAAAGATATCTGTGGTACTCCGGTCCGCGGATCAAATTCCAATACTGCGCGCTTAAATTGTTTGCCGGAAAGTCCTGTGGGTTTAAACATATCATTCGCGCCTACTACCACTTTACCAGTGGCATCTGGTTTAGCAGTAGGGTTGGCATTTTCTTCCCGGAACTCTAAAAATGGCGTCTGGCCGATCAATGCGATAGCTTCTTTGATATCTTTCACGCCCGGCAACTCGATAATAATTCGGTTATTGCCGGAAACTTGGACCAAGGGCTCAGACACACCAAAAGCATTAACTCGTCTTTCGATCACGTCGCGGGCGGAATTCATGGCATCCCTCTGTGCCTCAGCCGGTATGTCTTTAAGATCCCCCTCGTATACCAAATGCGTGCCGCCTTGCAAATCCAAACCAAGCTTTAAATTAAGCGGCTTTACATAGTTAATTTTCAGGGGTTTCAGATTGATTTTACTTCCCTGGGGAATAACTATATAAACTACTTCTGCCGTAAGCAAAGCAATTAGTAAAAATGTTATGTAAAGTCTTGATTTACGCATTTCAGGCAATTAAAAAAGAGGTTTTCCTCAAGTCAGATTGTAGTATATTTTGCTGGAAAACACAAGCGCGAAGACTCATTAATTAAAATTTTTATAATAGCTTTCCACTGTGCCAAAACAAGTTGGTTGCATGTCGGTTTCGAGAGCAGCACATAGTTTTTTCGCCTGGACATCCGAATGATGGTAAGAAACAAAATCCTTAACCGCACCCACGATGCAGTTTGATTTCTGATCATAATTTTTACCCAGATAACAAGTGGCTTTGGTGGCCTCGACATTGCTGATGCTGCGCCCGGAAGCATCTCTGCCCAGGCTTTGGTAACAAGTGGTGGCAAAATTCCCGACCTGGCTGCAGAGCTCAAACACCTTGCTAAAATCACTGTTCGTGACCTTGAGCATATACGAAGTTTGCATCAGATAGCACGTGCCTTTGTATTTATCAGCCACAGCGGTGCAGGGATACAGAGGTTCTGCCTGCCTTAAATATTTTGTGAAATGATTTTTGTTATCGACTATGACGTTTTCCATAAAAACGCCGCCATGACAGGAGGATTGTTCCCAGGTCCCTACCAAATTATCGCAGAGAATTAAGGATTCAAATAATTCATCCTGCGTAATAGCCATTACGCCATGCCCTAAGCCGTGCACGCAGTTATAATAATCAAAACTATATGCCGCTTTGCCCGGAATACTGTCGCATATTCCATCCATCTTGCTGGCCAAAGCTGAACGGGAAATTTTTCCAATAATACCTTCCATCACGCCGTGATAATAACCGGACCAGCAAAAACTGTCTCCTTTCGCATATGCCTTGCCCACGTCCGAATATATTTCGACTGCGGCATTGCCGATCACATGGGTTATGGGATGACACTGGGATTTTATATAACCGTTGCTATCATACCTGGCTTTCAGATCAGCGAAGGCCGCGACCACACCTTTATTTTTTACCAAAAGTTTATAATGATCTTCATAACAAGTAAATGTTTGGTCTCCGACGCAGATATCTTTTTGAGGTTCAGTGCTGATAGCATTTTTTGCAGACTGCTTGGGCGGCGCTTCTTGCCTGGAGCTTTGTTTCACCAAATCCTCTACTGGTGGCGGTGGGTTTGTTTGCGATGTTGTTTGGGATGATTGGGCCTTTGCTGTGATTGGGACTGGAACTTGCGGTTTTTGCTGATTGTGATAAAGAAAATAAGCCCCTGAAATTACAAACAGGAAGAATATAATGCGAATTAAAATAAGTTTATTCATCTTGAATATTGTACTACAAATAGTTGTGAATTGGCCATGAGACTACTTCCATAACTCTCTCAAATACAGGCCTCTTTTCCCAATCTTTAAGCATAATTTGGCGGCAATTTTTAAGGTTTTCAGCGAAAAGATGAGCAACTTCCGATACAAACTGTGGCTCTCGGGAAGAGATGTTGGCCTCCATGTTGTAATAAAAACTGAATTTATCAAGGTTGCTGCTGCCGATAGTGGCCCACTTCCCGTCCACGATCGCAGTTTTGGCATGGATAATAGCCGATTCATAACGATAAATGCCGATGTTGGCCTTCAGGGCTTTATGAAAATAAGAAGTGGAAAATCTGACTGGCAAAAATTCATCGTCTTGCCCGCGCAGTATGATTTTTACATCCAGGCCGGACCGGGCTTTATCTAAAATCAGCTGGAAAAAATTACGATCCGGAAAAAAATAAGAAGTCGTGAGGTAAATACTTTTTTCCGCGTTCTGAATATTTTGTCGCATCTGTTCATAAATCTCTTTTCGCCCGTAACCACAATAATTCACTAGAAATTTCAGATCCTGGGATTCGCGTATCAACTTCGGGCTGTGATAATAATTTTTTTCCTCGACCGCCCGCCAGACGGTTTCAAAACTTTTCAAGATATCGGCCACTACCGGCCCTTCGAGCCTGGCCATGGTATCTTTAAAATTCATAAATTTATTTTTCAGTCCCAAACCTCCAGTCCAGGCTATTTTAGAATCCAAGATTAAAGTTTTTTTATGCAGATGGAAAAACCAACTCGATGGCCGCACTAAGCTTACGGGATTAAACGGAACAATTTCCACCCCGAGTTTGATTAATTTTGCCACATAAGCTGAATTAAACAATGGATAACTGCCATAGCCGTCGCAAATTAAACGAATCTTAACGCCTTGATGATGTTTTTTTTCAAACATTTTCAAAAACTTGCGACCGATCGTATCATCCCAAAATGAATACTGCTCAAGTTCTATTGTATCTTGTGCTTTATCTATGTCATCCAGCATCCGGTTCCAGATATCTTTTGTTTCCGTAAATAACTGCCAGGAGTTCATCTCTTTTTTATTTTGACGTTTACTTTTCGAGGCGCGGCTTTGGTCGCCTTATCCACCAGCTCCGAACTGGATTGAATTTTACCGCCTTTGCCCACGTTAAAAACCATTTTACATCCGATTCGTTTGCATACCGCGTCTTCCGGCACGTTTTTACGGGTCCGATCGCCGCCATTAGCGAAAATATCCGGACGCAGGCGTCGCAATTCTTCGGTCACGCTCATATCCGCGGCATCGTGTTTGTGTTTGGAGATAACCACCTCATCTACATATTTAATCGCTTCCAAAACTTCCTTGCGTTCCCGTTCTTTCATAAACGTAAATCGCTTTTTTTTCTGAAGCCAGTTATCGTTGTTTAAAATCACGACCAATTTGTCACCCAAAGCCTTGGCATCCTTAAGCAGACGCACGTGTCCGGGATGTATAGGATCGAATCCTCCTGAAACCGCCACTACAATTTCTTTATCCATATTATTTTACAAATACTGTTACTAATACTCCTGCTACCACTAACGCTCCGCCCAAGACGTTGCCGAATGTCGGACTTTCACCCAGGAATATAAAAGCCAAGAGGATAGTTAAGCCGACGCTTAATTTGTCTATGGGCGCCACTCTCGATGCCTGCCCTAACTGCAACGCTTTATAATAAAACAGCCAGGACAACCCTGTGGCAATAGCTGACAAAACTATAAACAAATAAGAATATTTGGAAATTTTTGTCAGTTGGCTGGCTGTGCCTTCCAAAAGCACTAAGGCCCAAGCAAAAAACACGATTATGATCGTACGGATCGCAACCGCCAAATTACTGTTTACCCCCTGGATACCGATCTTCCCAAAGATAGCAACCAAAGAGGCAAAAAATGCCGATAAAATTGCGTAAATTGCCCAGTTCATTACTGCTTTATTATAGCAGTTTCCCCTATATTCTTGTAGTACCAGGGTTTATTATGAACGAAGCTTATACGCGGAGTAGCTTAGATAAAGTGCCACCACCCCTGCCACCCAGGACACCGCAACCGGTACGGCAAAACTGCCCAAATTCACCGGAATTTGGTTTAGAGCGCGCCAGAGGTGAGCCAGCCCGATAACCAGGAAAATAAACATGGAAACGGACATGTAATCTCTATGCTTCATGGTTTTTTTGTTAGTTTCTTTAAGCGACCTTTGCTTAAAACAATTATATCAGTTTTTTAAGCTTTTTGAAATCATCTGCAAACACGCTTCGATATTTGGCAAATCTGATCGCAGCAGCCGGATGAAAGGAAATAAAATAAGTTTTCCCGTCTTTGTTTAAAGTTTGGCCATGCATTTTTGCCACAGGCACGAATTCTCCCAACACTCCTAGAGCCGCGACGCTTCCCAGGAGCACAATAATTTTAGGGTTAATAACGTCGAGCTGTTTTTGAAGATGAATCATGCCGTGAGCGATCTGTTTTTTATCGGGCGTTCCTCTTTTTGGTAAATATTTTACCGGACTGGTGATAAATACGTCTTTAACATCATCCAGACCGATCTTATTTATATTTTCGCGAAGAAATTTGCCGGAACGCCCGATAAAGGGCCTCCCGGATTCGGCTTCTTTTTTCCCAGGCGCCTCGCCGATAAAAATAACTTTGGCATTCGGATTCCCCTCTCCTGGCACTGGCTTGCCGATTGAATTTCTTTTGCATATTTTACAAACCTCAATTTCGCGAGTAATCTTCTCAAGCTCCTTTGCTTTGTTCATAAAAATTTAGAAAAATCGTAAGACTTATAATATTTATGCTGCGCCATAATTTTACCTACTGCCCGGTCGTCCCCCGGTTTAATGTGTCCAAAAACTTTTACCAGTTCATTAGTTGGCAAATGCCCGCGTTTATACGAAGCCTTATTCGAAATATAACCAAAATTAGTTCCATCCGTCAGATACCGGATGGAGTAATCTGGGCCTAAAACAAGTTTGCAACAGAATTTAGTTTTTTCCAAATGATCGGAATGCGTGATCAATAAAATTTTACGGAAACTCTGAGATTCTAAAACTAGCTTTTTGGTAAAATAAATATTACCAAGAGTGCTTTTTGCTTTTTCCTCAAGCAAAAGGTCTTTTTTTGGGACTCCTTTTTTTAGAGCATAATTGCGCATTCTTCTGGCTTCGGAAATTTTTGGTAATTTTTTAAGCCCGCCCCAAGATCGTCCGGTAAAAATAATTTTAGGGGCAATATTGTTATTATATAATTTGATCGCCAAATCAACGCGTTTTTTAAATAGTTCAGCAGCCCCTGTTATACCTAAAACTAAAATTGCATCATATTTTTTCATGTTATTTATCCCAACTAAAACCGCGGCCGAAGTGACCCCAATTGGAAGTGTCGGCATAGATCGGCTGATCCAGATGCAAAAACTTTTTTATGCCAGCCGGGGTCAAATCATAGCCTGCAACCTGGATTTCTTTGCCATCAATTAGGGCGACTGCCATTACGGGCTTTGGTTTCCCTATGGCATAAGCTAATTTGACCAGAACTTCGGAAGCGTTTTTTTGCTTCAATATATCAACGGCAATTTTGCGGGCCATGTAAGCGCCGCTGCGGTCGACCTTGGTATAATCTTTTCCTGAAAATGACCCACCACCTACGGGCACATTTGGCCCATAAGCATCAATCACTAGTTTACGGCCAGAAAGACCGGAATCAGCATCAAAACCGCCAATAGTCCATTCGCCGGCCGGATTGATCAAATACTCATCAGCGTTTATAATCGATCTCACTAATTTTTCTAATTCGATGGTTTTGGTGTTTTGGAAAGACGTGACCACAGAGACAATCTTGCTACCATCAATAGTTACTTGAACTTTTCCGTCATAAGAGTATTTTTCGTAAACTTGTTGGCACAAAAAGCGCGCCAATTCATACTCCCGCGGCACCAAATTTTCACTTTCAGTGCTAGCATATCCCATCATTATCCCCTGATCCCCGGCACCGCCGACATCGACGCCAGCAGCGATCTGCGGACTCTGGCTTGTGGCGTGGACTGCAACTTNAAAATTTGGTCCTACAATTTTTCTTACGACATTTTCTATATCAACCTTGGCACTGCTGGTAATCTCGCCGCTGACCGTGATGTATCCATGGCCGCCCATAACCTCCACTGCTACTCGCGAATCTCGATCCTGCGTCAAAAAAGCGTCCAGAATAGAATCTGCGATAAAATCACAAATCTTGTCCGGATGGCGAGGAGAAACAAACTCTGCGGTCTTAATCATGTTGTCTCCACTCATATTGCAAATCATTTTATAAATTTTTGAATTTCTTTTACTATCAGTTCCGGTGTTACTGAAGTCTTAACTAAATAATCGGCTGCACCCAAAAATTTGGCGCGGTTGATATCTTCCATGCCTGCTAAATTCGATGTGATGATAATCGGAGTTTTGAAATTCTTGTTCTTAAGATCTTCCAGTACTTGAAAGCCGTCAAACCAGGGCAACTGAAGATCCAGGAGCACGATACTGAAGTTTTTTTTATCCAAAACATCCACGGCTTGCTGACCGTCTGACACATGGGTGGCATCAAATCCATTCAATTTTAACTTATTGGCCATCACGTCGGCTAAAACAAAATCATCCTCCACGATTAGAACAGATTTTTTTGTGTCCGCCATAATGTTTGATATCTATATTATAGTCCAAATATTGTGCAAGTAAAGCTTCTGTCTGTAGTTAAACCCGAACATTTTTCCTGTGTTGGCAGTTTTGCGGGCGAGATCGTTCTTAAGATCTCGCCCTTTTTGCTGTCAAAAAGGTAGCGAATAATAAAAAATCGGGTGGAAAGAATCCCCGAAGGAACTCATTCCACCCGTCACCGTCGCCCCATCGACTTGTCAGGCCCGAAGCACGCGGTGCCTGAACCCGAGACGCGCGATTGCATTCGCCATGCATGACCTCGCGTGGACGTAGCCCGCGGCAATGTCCGTCTGCTTCTGCGTCACCTCCGAACGCTTGTTGGGTTCCCAGCTATTGGTCATCGCCCTGATCGCCGCGTCGCCGAACATCGAGTTGAGGTTGACCGTGGCCGTCGCGCTGCCCATGGCTTCCGCGTTCTGCTTCACGTATTTTGCGGATAACATCATCGGGGGTGAGTTGGCAGGAACCATCTGATCCTGACCAATCGCCTGCGCGACGTCTTGCACTATCACGGCGTTCACGTGACTCGCAGCGGTCGGCAGCGAATTCACGCGAGCATGGTATGCGCCGATCGCCAGCATCGCAGCCATGGCGAGAACGCATACTTTGGACCTACTACCCGTCATTGGTCCCTCCTTCGTGGAGCCTCCAGGCACACCATGCGCCTTTTGGCTTTACAAAGAAATTATATACGAAATTGCTTCCGTTGTCGAACGAATGGTCAAAAAAAAAACGGAACCAATCTTAGAATTCTGGTTCCGCTTGCAAGTGGATGTCTACTCCACCTCTTTTTTTTCTTCTTCCGAAACGATGTGCAGAGCACGTAGGAAGCGCTTGTCGTTCGGGCTGATCTCGAAGTTGCGTTCACCAGCACCAGCCAGTCGGTCAAGGCCTGATCTGTTCTTCACCGACTTGCCGCCGTGATTGGTCCTGTTCATGAACTGGATCACAGCTTCAAGCGAAACTTGCATTTCGAAACCCGCAGCCCGCGCCCTTTCCCGGCAGGCCTCGACACGAGGATCTTCGGCTACAGACGCGGCAATCGCGCCTGTCAGTTCACGAGCCAATATCTTGACTGGGTCGTCCATAGGTCCCTCCCACAGCACCAAAGCGCCGTAAACCCTCCCACGCGCGGAGGAGCACAAGACGTTGTGACATCCTCCCTTTTGCTATACCAATAGTTTACTCTTCTAAAAAGCAAAAAGTCAAAAGCAGCAGCAGGTAATCTGTCAATTGGTTGTGTAGTCTAATAAATTTAAAACGCCTCACATGATCTGAAGCGTTTTTTAGTTATATTGTATTTATTCTTCATCCCGCAGCCACACAAACCTAGGCCCTTTATATTCATCCCTCTCTATTTGTTCTGTAAACATTTGTAGCGGCCGGACCCAATATCCTCGTTCACCATACAAAGCCTGATACACAACCATGTCTTCCTTCGTCTCCGAATGTTTAGCAACAAATATAACTTTGTATTCGTTACCTTTGAAATGTTTATAAATTCCTGGTTTAAGCATTAAAATAATACTTATTTTTGCGCCATATTTTACGTATGTTCCGGGGCTGACCAGTGTATGTTGTAATAGTTTGAATTATATACCAAAATGTTTGATCAAATATTTTTTGATTTGGTCCAAGGTTCTTTGATCTAGTTTACCGATTTTTTTTATGAACCTGCGTGGTCAAAAGATTGAATATGATGCACCTTGACCAGCGAATCGGCAAAAAGTTTATTCGAATTATCTGCTTTAACCAAAATATCATCGGAATGCGGTTTAGTGGTCTGCGAAGTTAGCGGCATCACAGTTACTAAATTATTTCTTTTGAGTTGGTTATCAATTTCGATTACAACGGCCGGTCGATTATGCTGATATTCGTGCCCAACACTGGGTGTAAACGAAACCAAATAAACCCCACTGTATTCTATGTTTCCATTCATAGCTTTTCGTAATATTCTGATTCTTCCTTGGATATTTTACCTAATAATTTAATAGAGTCGGCACCGGCGGCGTTCTGCCACATATTTTCTTTATCAACACGGCTAAAAGGCGCGGTTCTTTCGAAAACTAAGCGGTAATCTATACTCTCTTCCATTTTACAAAGTTTCCAAGGCATATCTTCGTGGGCATATTCTGTTATTTTTGTAGCCGACATATCAGACAATCTGTCAACTACATTATTAATTAGTAATAGTTCTTCGGTAGAAAAAACATTAGTATCGGCATCTATAAAAGCTATATATTTTTTCTGCATAAAACCAGCATAATTTTGTTTGATTATTTTCAATTCGCCGTCATCTTGCATTTTTTCGATTACGGACAAATACTCTTGCGCGTTTGGAACTGGCCCGTATTGAAGTTTCTTGTAAGTCAAACCGCTTATTGGAGTGCCTGTCAGCTCAAAAGAATCAAAATCAATAAAATACAAAAGTTTATATAATACTGTTTCCCCGACATTGGGTTTACCCCCACAGCGTGCAAGGATATATAAAATAAGATTTTTAAGTTTTTGAGAATCGAAATTTATATGTGGTTTCTCCATAATATCCAAAACAGTATTACCAACTTCTTTGTCAGCAATCAATAAATCAATTGAAATCTTGAACGCTTCAGCGATTTTTGCCAGTTCTACGCTACCTACGCCTCGTTTGCCAGATTCCATAGCAATGATTGCTTGGCGGCTGACCCCAATTTTTTTAGCCAAAGATTCTTGGGTCAAACCAAGCTCTTCCCGCACAGCCTTAATTTTCGCCGCGAGTTCTTTTTGAGTAATCATATATTTAGGCTTAAGGATTTAAGCGCAAATTCACCAATTATAGTGTATAATAATATTACTTCATTTGTCAAGTGAGGTAAGAAAACTTGACTTTATAATTATATTTGATAAAATTTAATTATGGCGGAGGCCTAGCCGAGACCAAAACCAATAGGGAATAAATAATTAATTGAAAGGCTAAAATATATGGCAAAACCTAGACACGAAGTCCGGTTTGAGGCTAAGAAGGATGTCAAAGTCCCTACCCATGTCCACTTCAGGACAAAAGATGGCGACAAGGTTGACTTCAACGCCCACAAAACGGTCAAGAAAGAAGTTGAGGTAGACTTCTTTGCTCGTGGAAAGTAATCTTAAACCAGATTCCAAAAATGAAAACAAAATGACGTCCTCCCCGGGCTGAAGCCCGGGGTTTCCTTTGCTTGAGCTAACACCACCTCGTCTTCGCTCGGGCTCAAGCTAGGATTCATGAGAATTCGG
>JGI25616J43925_10000559_pt1 | contig 13433 bp, 11 predicted proteins | sample GraSoi2013_100cm_FD_43925 | JGI IMG/M metagenome (IMG submission 43925) | reverse complement strand
TGTTCAGTTGGCGCCAAGCGGCTGCTTTCAAAATCCTCTCGCGCGGCCCGTCGGCCGACGATGACCGTCCGAGCCATTTTCGGTGAATGGCGGCTTATGGCACAAAGCGGACAATCTTCGAACACCAATATCGGCAAAGTAATGCGAATGACGCCCACCGATGTTGTGCGCATACTACTTCCTCTCGCAACGGACACGAAGCGTTACTCCGTCCACTCGATGGCGCAGCGCCCGATGCCCGCGACGCCGCGACCCAATCGCCGCGAAAAAATTTGCGCATGGCGGATCCACCGCAGCAACGGAGGCCGACATTTTTGGCGTGGAGAAAAGATATAGCAAGCCGTAATGGCCGAGCGGTTTCCGAAAACGTCGTGCGCGCGAACCCTTTGATGATCGCCGCAAAGCCGCTTTGGCGAGAGGGCAGATTTCAACATCGCCTCAATTATTTAAGTATGGAATAAAACCGCGGCAGCGGTATAAATCGGCTGGAGCGTTGCGTCAGACTTAGATCGGAGCAACGCGTCAACTCATCAAACAATCGGGATTCGCTCCCATTTTTGGCACATCTGTTGCATAAGGCCCTGCCGGGGCGCCAAGCTCGCCGAGAGCCTCGGCAAGACAAATGCGGATTGATGTGGATGACGACCACGGCGGCGCTTGAACTGGTGCAACTTACGAAGAGGTACGGCAGTGTAACCGCTGTTGATGCTATCGACCTCAAGATTCCGGCGGGCTCCTATTGCTGCCTGCTTGGACCTTCCGGCTGCGGCAAGACATCCACCTTGCGGATGATCGCTGGCCATGAATCCGTGTCCTCCGGAGATATCATTGTCGGCCCGAAAAATGTGACCGATCGGCCCCCTGCCGAACGCAGCACGGCGATGATGTTCCAGTCCTATGCGCTGTTCCCGCATCTTTCGGTGATCGACAATGTCGCCTTCGCCTTGAAGATGCGCGGCGTCGCCAAAGCCGTACGCCATGCCGAAGCCAGGAAGCTGCTCGAACTCGTCGACATGCATGCTTATGCCGCGCGACTGCCGCTGCAGCTTTCCGGCGGCCAGCAGCAACGCGTGGCGCTGGCGCGCGCCTTGATTACCTCGCCTTCGATCCTGCTGTTGGACGAACCGCTTTCCGCGCTTGATCCGTTTTTGCGGCTGCGCATGCGCGCGGAGCTGAAACGGCTGCAACGTGAGCTTGGGATAACCTTCATCCATGTCACCCACGCTCAGGATGAGGCGATGGCCCTGGCCGATATCGTGGTTTTGATGAATGCCGGGCGGATCGAACAGCAAGGTTCGCCACGCGAAATCTTCAACCATCCGCGAACGGAATTCACGGCGAAATTCATTGGCGGCCACAATGTCATTGCCGTTGGCGACGAGACCTTCGCGGTTCGCAATGATCGTCTGACGCTGAAAAAGCCGGGCGAGGTTGTTGATGGTCCGTCGATCGCGGGCACCGTCACCGAAGTCGAATACCAGGGCACTTATGTCCTCGTAATGATTGACGCCGAGGGAGGAGCCGAGATATCGGCCCAACTGACGGAAAGCCAGTTTGACGCAGCCAACTACAGCGTCGGCGAGCACGTTGTTGCCACCTGGAACCCCGCGCTTGCGAGCTCACTGACGACCCGCAGTTTTGCAACCGTCACGTCGCCTGAAAAGGCGGCCTGACATCCTTGGAGATGACCATGACCGATCGATTGAAAATCAACGGTAGCATCAATCGCCGCACTTTGCTCAAGGGCGCCGCCAGCGTGGCCGGCCTTGCGGCGGGCTCGGGCGCGATTACTGGTTTTCCCTATGTCCATTCGGCCGAGCCGAAGGTTCTGCGCTATCTCGGCACCGCGGTGAACGAAGGCGACGATATCTCGAAGAAGTGTCTCGAAGATACCGGCATCAAGATAGAATACATCACGGCAACAACCGACGATGTGACTAAGCGTGTGATCACCCAGCCGAATTCATTTGATGTGCTCGATACGGAATATTTTTCGCTGAAAAAGCTTGTGCCGTCTGGCAATATTTTCGCGCTCGACGCCAAGAAGATCAAGGAGTTTGACAACATCACTCCAGTCTTCACGAAGGGTCAGTTGCCGAGCGGCAAGAAAATCGGCGATCAAGGCACCGCGCCATGGAAGGTGCTTTATCTTGAGGGCTCGAACTCCAAGAAGTTCTCGACAACGCCAACCGAATTCGTGACGCTGATCCCGACGGTCTACAATGCTGATACGCTCGGCATTCGACCGGACCTGATCAAGCGGCCGATCGGATCATGGGCCGAACTGCTCAACCCCGAATTCAAGGGCAAGGCCGCGATCCTCAACATTCCTTCGATCGGCATCATGGATGCCGCGATGGTCGTCGAAGCCACCGGCCAGCACAAATATGCCGACAAGGGCAACATGATGAAGGCCGAGATCGATCTCACCATGAAGATCCTGACCGAAGCCAAGAAGGCCGGCCAATTCCGCGCGTTCTGGAAGGATTTCAACGAATCCGTTAACCTCATGGCCTCCGGCGAAACCGTGATTCAATCGATGTGGTCCCCTGCAGTCACCAAGGTGCGCTCGATGGGCATCGCATGCACCTTCCAGCCGCTCAAGGAGGGCTATCGCTCGTGGGCTTCGGGCTTCTGCGTCTCGAAGGCCGTTTCGGGACCGAAACTCGATTGGGCCTATGAATTCGTGAACTGGTATCTCTCCGGCTGGGCTGGCGCTTATCTCAATCGCCAAGGCTATTATTCCGCCGTTCTCTCCACCGCCAAGGCAAACATGACGGCCGACGAATGGGGCTACTGGATGGAAGGCAAGCCGGCGGTCGGCGACATCAAGGCGCCGGATGGCACCGTTCTGGAAAAGGCCGGCGCCAAGCGCGACGGCGGCTCCTATGACGACCGCATGGGCGCCGTCGCCTGCTGGAACGCCGTCATGGACGAGAACGACTACATGGTCCGCAAGTGGAACGAATTCATCGCCGCTTGATGCCATCGCAAAACTTGCCGCGCCTGACCGGCGCGGCAAGTCATCTGACTAAGACGCCTTTCCACGACGCCTGCTCAAGTCGCCTTCTGATGTACCGCAGATCGGCTCTTCCATGATGCAAGACCGCAAATCCAGCATTGCTTGGCTTCAGGCCGGGCCGATGATGCTTGTCTTCGCGCTGTTCTTTCTTTTCCCGCTGGTCCTTGTGATCATCGTCAGCGCGTGGGATTACAATGAATACGAGATGATCCCCGCCTTCAGCCTGCGCGGCTACACCGACACCTTCGAGGGATGCATCGCCGGTCTGCCCGAGCTGTGCACGATCCTGAAAACCTATCTGAAGACATTGAAATTATGCCTGATGACATGGAGCCTGACACTCCTGATCGGTTTCACCGTCGCCTATTTCCTCGCCTTCCATGTCCGGTCCAAGACCTGGCAGATCGTTCTCTCCCTGCTCTGCACCATTCCGTTCTGGACCTCGAACGTGATCCGCATGATCGCGTGGATTCCGCTGCTTGGTCGCAACGGCCTGGTCAATAAGGGCCTCGAGGGCGTAGGACTGATCAAGCAGCCGGCGGAATGGCTGCTGTTCTCGGAATTTTCCGTCGTGCTGGCGCTGGTTCACCTATTCACTTTCTTCATGGTGGTGCCGATCTTCAACTCGATGATCCGCATCGACAAGAGGCTGGTCGAAGCCGCCTATGATGCCGGAGCGACCGGCTGGCAGACCCTGGTGAACGTCATCATTCCGCTGGCGAAGCCTGGAATCGTTATTGGCTCGATCTTTGTGATCACGATCGTGATGGGCGATTTTGTCACCATCGGCGTGATGGGTGGCCAGCAGATCGCATCCGCCGGAAAGATCATTGAGTCGCGCCTCAGCGCCCTGCAATTCCCGGCGGCCGCGGCCAATGCGGTGATCCTGCTTGGCATCACAATCTTGATCATTTCCTCGCTGACCCGGATCGTCGATATCCGCAAGGAACTCTGAGATGGGCGAGAAGCGGTCGCAATCCTTCTATGTTCTTGGGGCATTCTTCATCGCCTACGTCCTGTTTCTCTATGGGCCGATGTTTGCCATATATATTCTCTCGTTTCAGGGACCGGATGGCGGCCTGACCTTTCCGATGAACGGCGTTTCCCTGACCTGGTTCGGCAAGGTGTTCTCCGGCGCCGGCATCGTGGATATCGGGGCGGCCTTCCGGCGCTCGCTCGAGCTCGGCCTTGTCGTCATGCTGCTGACGGTTGCGCTCTCGGTTGCGGCCGGCATGGCTTTCCGCAGATCGTTCCGCGGCGCGACCGTGTTGTTTTATACCGCGATCGCGAGCCTGATCATGCCGTCGATTATCACCTCGCTCGGCATCGCCCTGGAATTCCGGCTGCTTGACGATTTCATGATCAAGCATGGCACGGACTTTGGACTCGGAGCATGGGCGGGGGGCTGGACCACGGCCATGGGGCTTTTCACCTCGGGCCTTGCCGCGCATCTTACCTGGACCCTGCCGTTTGGCCTTTTGATCATGTTTGCGATTTTCAACCGCTTCGATGCCCGGCTCGAAGAGGCCGCGCGCGACCTTGGCGCGACGCCGTGGCAAACCTTCCGGCATGTCGTGCTGCCGATCATCCTGCCATCCGTCGTGGGCATTGGGCTGTTTGGCTTTACCCTCTCCTGGGACGAGCTGGCGCGGTCGAGTCAGGCCATCGGTTCGGTCAACACCCTTCCGCTTGAATTGCAGGGCCTGACGACCACCGTCACCAAGCCGGACATCTATGCGCTTGGAACACTGACCAGCGCCGTATCGTTTCTGGTTATTTTCTCTGCGTTGATTATTATTCTTGTGCTCCAGGCCCGACAACGGCGCCACGGGTCGGATGCCGGCAAGGGCATGGTGTAGCGCGTTTCAAGCGACGTATGACCCGGAGTTGATCTGGCGCACAGAAAACGCGCCAAAACCAAAGTATCGAGCGCAGTCGATGGGATTGCGCGCCAGGAGCGGATCGCGTGCGCATTCTTGTCGTCAATCCAAACACCACGGCCGCCGTGACCGAGACGGTCGGTAAAGCCGCGCGTGCGGTAGCGGCCTCGGGGACTGAGATCATCGCAGTCAATCCGCCGGATGGGCCGGTCTCGATCGAGGGTTATTATGACGAGGCTTTTTCGGTGCCGGGACTGCTGGCCGAAATCGCCAAGGGCGAGGCGCTCGGGGTTGTCGCGCACATCATTGCCTGTTTTGACGACACCGGCCTTGAGGCGGCGCGCAGTCTCGCGTCAGCGCCCGTCATCGGCATTGGCGAGGCGGCATTTCACCTGGCCACGATGCTGGGCCATCGCTTTAGCGTCGTCACGACGCTGTCGCGTTCGATCGCTGCAATCGAAACCAACCTGATGAAATACGGCCTTGCCGGCCGCTGCGCCAAGGTACGGGCTTGCGAAGTGCCGGTGCTTGCGCTCGATGATCCGGCATCAAACGCCTCCGCGCAGATCAGCGCCGAAATCGAACGCGCCAAGCTTCATGACAGCGCCGAGGCCATCGTTCTCGGCTGCGCCGGCATGGCCGACCTTGCCGCGCGTCTCACCGAGCAGCATGGTCTTCCCGTCATCGATGGCGTCGCGAGCGCGGTCAAGCTGGCGGAAGCTTTCGGCGCTCTGGGCCTTAAAACATCAAAAATTGGTACCTATGCGCTCCCGCGGCCGAAACCCTATCTCGGATCTTTTGCATCCTTCGCACCGCGCTAGGGACCCTCGCAACGTCTGAGCGCTTTCTCGCTTCGCTGATCGTTCGTGATGGTCAAGATGCCGCTCCCAGATCGATGGGACCTTCGCAAAGCGTACGATCGAACTCTGTCATTTGGATCGGCGAACGGCGGCTTATGGCGCAAAGCGGACATACGACGAGAGACTAACGTCCGCTAAGCGCCGATAGTGTTGCAAAAGTCCCCAAATGCCCTGCGACTAATTTTTCGCTAAAAGGCGAAACAGGCGACGATCGATATGTCGTCAAGCGCGCTACCGAAGTCGCCAGTGAGTTCATCGCCAATTGATGTGGTCCCTACATCATTATTTGATCGTCGCGCCTACTGGCCGGAAAAATTGTGTTCGGTGATGCAAGACTTTTGCAACACTATCTGCCATGAGCGGACTCATGCAGCGCAGAAAACGACATCATCTCTAATTCGATCACCTCATGCCCTACTCGCCGACCTCGCTACTGATGACATCGCCGAACAATTCCCAACGCTCGCCGCTGAATTTCTTGAGCTGCATTTGTTTGATAGGGGCGAAGTCAGTCGCGCTGGTGCTGATCGTGACGCCGGGCAAAAGACCCTCCTGCGTCAAACCCCTCATGCTCGCTGCCTGCCTCATAATATTTTCGCGGGTAAGATTGTCACCGCAGGCTTTTAGTACATGAACCAAGGTCTGCGCGAAGTTGTAACCGCCCAGCACGAGCCCGATTTGGGTGGACTGCATCACCAATATGCTCGGGCTTAATTTGCGGTAGGCACAGGTAGTAAAATCTCTAGGCGGTGTTGGCTGCGGACCGGTGGTCCTGGTTCATACCCAAAATCTTCGATTTTTTTTAAAGGAAAAGCCCACCTTGTAAAAAGGTGCCCAAGTGGCAGGACATCTAGCGGAGACGTCCGGACATCTCGTTCGCAAACGACGACGTTTTCTGAGGCAGGATCCCTTGGTCATGGCGCTCTCTGGCGGGAGCGCTGAGCTTCCGATGACGCTGAAAAAAGCGGCAGCGCCTTGCCGCCTCTCGCGATGTCCCCGTTATGCACAGCACCATTCCTGTAGATATGACGAGTGTGTGTATTGACATCCTCGAAAAAATTTTAATCGAGAGTCGGAAATCGCACGGACAGTACCCCTTTCGTCGGACATGGTGGCATCGGGGCTTGGTTGAAGCTCATCCAAAAGCTGGTCGAACACGGAAGCGGGGACAACTCTCCGCCTCCACGAGGTCTTGTGACGCAAGCCAGCGTCTCGGGAAATGATTTCGCTTGAGAAGGGTGATGGTGCCATGAGTGAAAGTGAAGTGAAAGCAGGACTGAACGGAACGAACGGTTTCGGGATGCCGTTGTTTGGATTCCCGAGGATCGCGTTGCCCGGCGTATTCGGCGAGCTTTCCGAGCAGGGGGCCGCCCGGGCACAGGAAGGCTGCGAGAAGATCAAGGCCGCGTCGGAGGAGATGGCGGAAGCGCTGCGTGAGACCTATTCGAGCAATGCTGGGAGCGCGACCGACTACGGGCTCAAGATCATCGAGATCTCGAACGCCAATACCGCCTCCGCGATCGATTTCTTCGCCCATCTCTTGGGCAGCAAGTCGGTGACTGATGTCTTCACCTTGTCCGCGGCGCAAGCGCGCAGGGCTTTCGACACCGCATCCGCCCAGAACAAGGATTTGTGGGAACTTGCCCAGAAGCTTGCGACGGAAACGGGCGAGCCGATCAGGAAGCATGTCGCCAAGGTTCTCCACCAAGCCAAATAGAAAGTGGCATTAATTCACGTCCAGGGTTCGTTCAAGAGGGCGACCCGGCCGGTTAGAACAAGCCCAGCCACGAGCATGCGGCCCCATGCTCGATCGAACAAAGGGCAGGTGCGCGATGCCCCCAAGTAACCGCACCGACAAAAGGCTCAATCCAACCGGCCGGCTTCTTGCTTCAAAAAGCAGCAAAACCAAATCCAGGAGAGGCTCACATGAGTATGGTCATGGTCAAATGCCCGCAAACCGGACGTGCGATCCCCACCGGCATCAAGTCCGATCGCGAGAGCTTTCGGCGCAGCTCGGTGTTTTTCGGCCGCACCCATTGCCCGATCTGCCACGTCGATCACGCTTGGTTCGCACAGGAAGCCTGGGTCGACGAGCCGAACGCTTGGGCGCGTCGTCGCAGCGCGGGCTCTCTGGCCTGATCGTGCACACAGCTCATCGATGATAGCGATGGAGGGACACCATGGCGCACATGCAAATCTCCACTGAAACGTCCTCTATCTGGCTGCTGCAAGCCAAGGACTTTCTTGTCGAAGCACGACGGCTGAAGCCGGGCCCAGCGCGCAACGACCTGCGCCAGGTGGCGAAGATCCTGCGCGAGATTGCGAAGGTCGAGGGACGCTCCGCCGGAGAGAACCTGATCGGGGCGGAACGAACCGCTATTTCCTCTCCGGCGAAGCGGCTCTGATTTCAGCACCGTCTTCGGGCATATCGACCATGAAGGCGATGGCGCCGCTGGTCGGGCGCCCCGTCACGGAGTCCTTCCGTGAACGAGCAACCAGTGCACCAAAGCATTTGTGGCAGCAGGGATGAATATTATTTTGACTTAACGGAACGCGCGGCGTCCGATGCTTTTTCCAGATAGGCGGCCGCGCGGAAAGGGCTCACATAGCATCGCCCGATTCATCTACGGCATCATCCGCCACAACCAAAACGCGAGATCGGGCCGTATTCATCGAGAAGATCTCCTCGACTTCGAGACGCATGTTGCGGTGGCATTCGCAGGCCGCGGCCGCGAGCCGCGATCGGTCGATATCGATCTGGCCTCGTCGATCAGATCTGATCGCTCCGGACGCGCGTAGATTGCGCATCAGGACCGTCACCGTCGTTCGTTGTACACCGAGTATTTGCGACAGCGCGTCCTGGGTGAGCGGGAGGACGTCGTGGTCAACGCAGTCGCGAAGATGGAGCAGCCAGCGTGCCATGCGGGCTTCGGCCGGATGCAGTGCATTGCAGGCCGCGCCGAGCTGAAACTGTATCAGCATCGCCCTGATGTGAATCTGGACCGCGTGCCGGATCGCGGGGCTCCGGTTGAAAGCGGCGTGAAATCGCGAGGCGGGGATCCGCGAGGCGCTGCCGGCCGCACGAATGATGGCGGTGCTGGCCGAAGGTGACGGGCCTAGCACGGAAAGAATGCCTACTGCCCCCTCCCGCCCAACTGCGGCGGTGGCAACCGTCTGCCCGTCCGCCATGTCGATCATCAGCGAGATGGCGCCGTTATGAGGGAAGAAGACATACTCGATCTGGTCACCCTCTCGCGAGAGGACCGCGTCCTGATCGAGCGCTACCGTCTCTAGCTCGGGCACCAGCAGATCGAGGTCCGCTGGCGGCAGTGCTGCCAAAAGGCGGTTACCAATTCCGCCGGACCCGCTATGACGCATCCGCCGCCTTCTCCATTCCGAGCGGCGCGGGCGACCTTAACATTTGTTTAAATCTGCTTTCTTTCTCTACGCGCACCGATATCCAATTCACTTGGAAACGCTTTCGCTCTCAACAATCAAACTCCAAATGCTCGCGACCGCGAGGCGGATTTTCTGCTCTCTGCATCGTTGGAACGTAGACCAAGTGCGCTACGGGAAACAATTGCAAAATGCGTATGGGTAACACCGTAGGGCGTGCCGCGGTCGCACGAGTTCCAACGTCGTCGAGACGACCAATGCGCAGCATTTCCCCACGTGCGACGAGGTGATCGAGTGGGCGCTTTTGCCACAGTGAGTCCGAAAGTGTGAAGGTTTTCGGATGCCGGCCCCCATGGAGGTGGTGCCGCGCACGCCGGGGCCGGCGTCCGCAAACCTCCAAGGGAGGAAACCGCGGGGTGGCGGGCAATACGGAGCGTCAGACGCTATGGGGATTTCGGCGCGCGGTCCGTTTCCCGCGTGGGTTGACCGGCTGTTTGGGAAGCGGTCGATGGGGTGGCGAAACAGGTCGACCGATCGCGACAGGCATAACCGGCGTTGCGCGGTGCAGATTGATCGACAAGGCGGTTGTCCAGGGCGACGCGCGGGCGAGCATGGTCATGGCCGGTCGAGAGGCGGCGAAGCAGAAGTGCAGTACTGGTCGCTGCGAAGAACCGACTCTGATCATGATGTGTCGATCCTGATTACGATTGGGGATGTTGCCGGCCGGTGGCGCGGCGAGGAGCCGCGCTTGAACGTCTCGATGATGATCATGCGGCCGCCGCAGCACGGGCACGGATGCGAGAGCGGCTTCGGCTCGCTGGAGGTCGTGGCGTCGGCGGTCCTGGACGATGCCATTGATGCGTCGAGTAAGCGGCGCGCCCGGGCGATGTTGTCGGCGCGTGTGCCGCTGGCGAGCAGGCCGTAGTGACGGATGCGGTGGAAGCCGTGCGGCAGGACGTGGATCAGGAAACGACGGATGAACTCGCCGATGGCGAGTGTCATGAGCTTCTGGCGATCACGACCATCGGCACGATAGTCCTTCCATCGGAAGGTGACGCCGGTGCGATCGCAGGCGATCAGCCGGCTGTTGGCGATGGCGACGCGGTGGGTATAGCGCGACAGATAGGCCAGCACGGCCTGTGGCCCGCCGAACGGGCGCTTGGCATAGACGACCCATTCGGTTCGGCGCAGCGGTGCTAAGTAGGCCGCGAACGCCTGCGTGTCGNCGAGGGCGGCATGATCGCCGAAGAACTGCAGACGGCCGGCCTTGTGGGCGGCGTGCAGCATGGTGAGGAACAGCCGNCGGAACAGGCGCGAGAGCACGCGCACCGGCAGCAAGAAGCCGGGCCGGCACGCCACCCAGNGCTCGCCGTTGAGCGAGATGCCGCCGCCCGGCACGATCATGTGGAGGTGCGGGTGATGGGTCATGGCCGAGCCCCAGCTGTGCAGCACCGAGGTGATGCCGATGCGGGCGCCGAGATGCCGGGGGTCGGCGGCGATCGTGATCAGGGTCTCGGCCGAGGTCTTGAACAGCAGATCGTAGATGACGGCCTTGTTCTGGTAGGCGATGTCGGCGATGGCCGCCGGCAGTGTGAACACCACGTGATAGTACGGCACCGGCAGCAGATCGGCTTCGCGCGCCGCCAGCCAGTCCTTTGCCGCGGCACCCTGGCACTTCGGGCAGTGCCGGTTGCGGCAACTGTTGTACGAGATCTGGGTGTGTGCGCACTTCTCGCAGCGCGCGACATGGCCGCCGAGCGCCGCCGTGCGACAGCTCTCGATCGCCGACATCACCTTTAGCTGACCGAGGCNGACATGGCCGGCATTGGCTCTGCGCCATGCAGGTCCATGGTCGCGGAAGATATCCGCGACCTCCAGTGCCGGACGCGGCACGCGCCGCGCTTTAAGCCGGCGGCTCGGCCCTCTCGACCTTGCGGGCGATATGCTCCAGCGGGCTCATCACCTCGCGGATGGTCTTGGTGGCGACGCGCGTATAGAGCGCCGTGCTGTCGAGCCTGGCGTGCCCGAGCAGTCATGCGGCATAATACGCATCCTCCTATCTCATTGATATTCAAAGGTCTGCTGCGCGGGATTTGGTGTTACCGACCCTGGTGATCGCTTTCGGGCGTTGAACGCGGCCACGTCCTCCGCCTTGATGACCCAGGGCGCACCCTTGCAAACCTTGACGTCGCCCCGCCGGATCATGCGTAGAGCTGTCATCTTGCTGACGCCGATGATCTGCGCCGCGGCCTCGAGTGTGATCTCGCGGCGCGCGGCCCATTCGCCGTCACGGTAGACTTCGATTTCGTGGTGTTTTCGGAATGAGCGAACGCGCTGCTCGGTCCAGCCGTTGCCTTGTCCCGTCGGCTTGTCAGAACGATTGAGAAGCCGTGCGATCTGCCGATCGGGCATCAGGCGGGCCAGCTCGCGAACCAGCGACATCGTATCCTCGGGAACGGGCCAATGACGCCTGCCGACCGCATTCAGCCTTAGCTTGAGCTGCAGCGCGGTATGGTCTCCGCTCTGCCAGTGCAGGACCATGTCGATGACGGCCCCTTCCTTTTCCTTGCGAACGACGATCTCATTGAGTGCTTTGCGCAAGATCCTCTTGCGTGTCGCGGCTGTCGCGGCCGGATGCGACCAGGCGAGGTCAAGATCGGCACCGAGCTGCATCAACTGCTGACGCTCTCGCTCGCCCAGCGGCGCTGGCTTCCGCGCCACGATTGCGGCGATCTCGCCTTCATTGCGATGCACGGCCTGCAGCGCCTCGTTCCAGCGCCGCTCAAGCTCTCCGGCCACCAGACGATTGGCGGGATCGACCGCATCGTATTGTCGACGGGCATGGGCGGCCTCGTACCGCGCCTGCTGCAGCGCCAGCTCGAGCTGTCTTTGCGCGGCTGACGTCTCGGTCGCCTGAGCCTCGAGCGCCTTGACCGCGGCATCGATGCCGAGTGGCCGCAGGATACGCAGAACCTCTGCGCTGACTGCCGCGTCGATNCCCAGTCCGCCGATCGAGATGCATCGCTTTGTGCCGTGGTTNGCGCGGGCTCCGTAACAGTTATAGCGGCCAATCTTGCCGCTATAGGCCACATGCAGCTTGCGGCCGCAATGACCACAGCGCAGAAGCCCGGCCAACAGCAGNTCGCCGCGCCGTACCGCTCCTTTGACCGTGGCNCTGCCCTTGCCCGTCGCGTTGTCGGCAATCACGCGCTGGTTCCTCTCGAACTGCTCCCAAGTGATGTAGCCCNCATGCTGATCCTTGAGCAGAACATCCCANTCCATCTGTGGTCGCCGCAATCCGCGCCGCACGCGCTTACGGCCGTTCTCGACGCTNACCCTGCTCGTCGTGCGCCCGAAGGCATAGGCGCCGGCATAGANCGGGTTGGTCAGAATGTTGTGTACGGTGTTGTATGCCGGCAATCTCCAGATGATGCCGCGCTCCTCGGTATTGTGGGATTTGACGGGCAATACGATGCCTTCGTCACGCAACCAGACATGCACCTGACGAGCGCTTTGGAACTCGGCGAATTTGGCGAAGACGAGCTTCAATGCGTCCTGGACCCTCTGGTCCGGGTCCTTCTCGATCCGGTCGCGCCCCGCCTTCACATAGCCAGCCGCAAGGCGGAGGAACAGCGCGCCGCGACGCGCTTTCTGCTTCAGCGCCTCGTGCGAGCGTTGGCGGAACAGCGACAGCTCCAGCTCACTCATCGTGCCTTTCATCCCGAGCAACAGCCGATCATTGGGATGCCGAGGATCATAGATTCCGTCCTCGTCCACGATGATAGTCCCGACCAATCCACAGAACTCGATCAGCGTATGCCAGTCGCGGCCGTTGCGCGCCAGCCGGGACGCCTCGATCGCGAGCACAGCCCCGACGCGGCCTTCGCAGATCGCCGCGAGCAGGCGCTCGAAGCCCGGCCGATTGATGCCGCCGCCCGAGCGACCCAGATCATCGTCGATGACCTCTACTGCTGTCCAACCGAGCTGCCGGGCACGATCGGCGAGCCCATATTGCCGACGCCGGCTCTCGCGATTGTGCGCGAGCTGATCGGCCGTCGACTGACGGATATAAACGTATGCGCTGCGCGCGAGATGGTCAGCCGTGATCTTGGTCATCGCCGGTCTCCCTGTTTGCCAGTGCTGTCGCGATCTCGAGCAGCAGCGCTTTCACCAGCGTCGCCAGCTCGATCTTCTGTGCGGGCGCCAGCTCGACGCGAGGCTCGTCCTCGTCGAACAGGCTGGGCTGGGGATTCTCGAATTGGCGCGTCATTTCCG
>JGI25616J43925_10000555_pt1 | contig 13492 bp, 10 predicted proteins | sample GraSoi2013_100cm_FD_43925 | JGI IMG/M metagenome (IMG submission 43925) | reverse complement strand
GGATTGACTCCTCATTTCGAGAGTGAGCACCGCGTGCTGCATAAAGATGGCAGCTTTCGTTGGATGCTGAGCCGCGGGGTCGCCGTCCATGACGCTTCCGGAAATGTTTTGCGTATGGCCGGATCACAGACCGACATCACCGAAGGGAAAGTCTCCGACCCACTGACGGGCTTACCCAATCGGCTGCTGTTTATTGACCGGGTAGGTCGGCTCATCAAGCATACGAAGCGCCGCAAAGACCAATTGTTTGCGGTTCTGTTCCTAGACCTTGATGGGTTCAAGATGATCAACGACAGCATGGGCCACCTGGTTGGAGATCAACTTCTGCTTGGAGTAGCCAATCGGTTAGAGAAGTGTTTGCGGTCAACGGATACAGTCGCGCGTCTAGGGGAAACCTTCACCGTCGCGCGCCTAGGGGGAGACGAATTTACAGTCCTGCTCGACGATATTAAAGATCCGAGCGATGCCAAGCGCGCCGCGGACCGCATGATGAAGGCTCTGGCGTCGCCATTCATATTGGGCGGGAAAGAGGTGTTCACCTCCGTGAGCATCGGAATTGCGTTAAGCAACTCAGCTTACGACCAGCCGGAAGATATCCTGCGAGATGCCGACACGGCAATGTATAGAGCCAAGTCTCTGGGCAAGGCCCGTTATGAGGTGTTCGACGCGGATATGCGAGCCAGTGTGATGGCTCGATTACAGCTGGAGACTGATCTGCGTCACGCCCTCGAACGNGGAGAATTTCGCAATTTCTATCAACCGATTGTTGCTCTCGTTTCCGGAGAAATTGCCGGCTTTGAGGCTNTGTTACGATGGCAGCATCCAACTCGCGGCTTGCTCGGACCAAATGAATTTATCCCAGTTGCGGAAGAAACCGGTCTCATTCGCGAGCTCGGGTGGTGGAATTTGCGGCAGGCCTGCCAGCAAATCAGTGAATGGAGNGCAGGTTCAATCGCCCATCATCATCTGACAATTAGCGTCAACCTGTCCGCCAAGCAATTTCTGCAACCCAACCTGGTCGAAGACATTAGAAAGCTATTGGGTGAACTCGCCCTTCCTCCGAAAGCTTTGAAGCTGGAGATCACGGAAAGCACGGTGATGGCAGACCCTTCGGGAGCCGTGGAAATGTTGCAGCAAATCAAATCCCTAGGTATTTGCCTGGCTATCGATGATTTCGGTACAGGCTANTCTTCATTGAGTTACCTGCACCGTTTTCCTCTCGACACATTGAAGATTGACCGCTCCTTCATCAGCAGCATGGGGGACGATGGAGACGGTATGGAGATTGCACGGACCATATTGCCCATGGCCAATAATCTTCAGTTAGACGTAGTCGCCGAGGGAGTAGAGACACTTCAACAGGTTGCCTTGCTGAAAAAACTGCAATGCAAATATGGCCAGGGATATTATTTTTCCAGACCGCTGTCCGCCGAGGGGACCACGGCATTATTGGCAGGAGACCTGACGTGGCAAGCGTGCGAGCAAACCAAGTAGCTCAGGTGTCAGTACAGGGAGAACATGAACAGAGAGCGCCGCTCGGCCGCAGCGCAAAAGCCTTGACCGCTGAATTACATAACGTACTCTTTGCTCTCCAAATTTGTCGGTAGCGCAGCTCTTATGAAACTTGCTTGGCAGAATATCATTCACGATCGAGCCCGCTTCTCTGTAACGGTGCTTGGCGTGTCTTTTGCCGTATTCCTGATGGTTTTTCAAGGGAGTCTCTTGGTCGGCTTTTTGCGGGCAGCATCTAGGCTCATAGATGCCAGCGACTCCGACATCTGGATTACTGCGAGAGGAGTGCAGGCCTTTGAGTTTGGAACTCCAATCGAAGGACGAGTGAGGGAAATGGCCGCCGGCGTACCAGGTGTGCTGGAAACAAGCAGAGTTTGCATGGCTTTTGCTGTGTATCGCACACCGAACGGAAAGCAACAGGTTGTAGCTCTGGTTGGTGCGGATCGCAATGTAGGAAAGCGCTTCCCGGTTCCCAACGCCCCTGGTTCAGCCGAAGGGATGTCGCCTGATGCGGTGCTCTATGATGTAAGCGACCGAGACCTGATTCAAGTGACGGCAATGCCGGCAGAAGTGGAAGTGAACCGGCACCGTGCCAGTATCGAGCGTCAGATCGAGGGTTATGGAGCATTCCTTGGTGTCCCCTTTTTGTTTACTTCGTATCGAAATGCCAGTCGATACATGGGGGTTGGTCCTGAAGAAGCTATGTTCGTCCTCTTGCGCGTCGACAAGGGATATTCAACATCCGATGTGCAGCAGAACCTTGGGCAGCGTCTTCCAGAGGTCGATGTTCTCACACGGGACGAATTTGCGCGGAAATCTCGCGCGTACTGGACGATAAAGACCGGGGCCGGAGGCGCGATTCTAACCGCGGCGGTTCTGGGGTTTCTCATAGGTCTTGTGGTTGTATCCCAAACCATCTATGCGAACACAATGGAGAACATCGAGGAATACGCGACATTAAAAGCTCTTGGAGCATCCCAAGCTTTCGTGGCGCGCATTGTGCTTACGCAGGCCCTGATTTGCGGAGCGGTCGGCAGCATTCTGGGGCTGCTGGCGGTTGTTCCAAGCATTGGTTACGCAAAATCTCTGATTCCTTGGATCTACACTCCTTGGTGGTTGCTTCTAGTCATGGTCGTGCCAAGTTTGGCCATGTGCTCATTGGCGTCTATTGCTTCAGTTCGAAGCGCCCTCACGGTTGAGCCAGGGAGGGTGTTCCGTGCCTAATCACTTCCTGGGCGTTGAAGGTGCGAGTGTCTCGTTCGGCAAGCGGGAGGCACAAGTCCGTGCGCTGCGGGGCGTTTCACAATTCTTCGAGCGTGGCACGCTTTCGCTAGTCATGGGACCCTCGGGCAGCGGGAAAACCACGTTATTGTCTCTNCTTGGCTGTTTGTTGTCGCCCGACGAAGGGATGGTGTTCATAGAGGGTATCGCGGTAAACGGACTGAGTGAAGCAGAGAGGACAACTGTTCGTCAAAAGAAAATCAGTTTTGTTTTTCAAGCTTTTCGACTTTTTCACTCTCTTTCCGCGATTGACAATGTCGCACTTGGCTTTGAACTTCGTGATGCAGCCTTGCCTGGCCGAATGGAAATGGCTAGAGATCTACTCGTTCGATTCGGTTTGGGAGACAAGCTCAATCAGGAACCCAACGAACTCAGTCCGGGTGAGAAGCAGCGGGTTGCAATTGCACGAGCCTTGGCAGGAAATCCTCCCATTCTTCTCGCGGATGAGCCGACTGCATCTCTGGATGCCCAGGCCGGAAGGAACATCTGTCAAATTCTCCGAAGTCAAGTTGATGACGATGGGAGAACTGTTGTTGTCGTTAGCCACGACCCGCGTTGGCAGGAGTTCGCCGATTGCACCGTCACTCTCTGCGATGGCCAAGTTGAGCAAGAGGTGAAAAATCGATGAACGCCCAGCGCAGATGGGTACTTGGTGGTTTGGCGGTTCTGGTGGTCACTGCCGGTGCGGTGCTCTTCGGGACTTCGAGGAACCGCAATTCGGTGCAGGCTCGCGGAGCATCCCCCAATGACGCGATCGGGTCTGTTATATTCGCCTCCCCAGGAAGGGTTGAAGGCGCTTCGGAAACCACGCAGGTGGGAGCTGCTGCCGATGGCATCCTAAAGGCCGTGTACGTGAAAGAAGGTCAGTTCGTAAAACGAGGCACGTTACTCGGCGAGATCGCCTGTGACGACCTGCAGCCCGCGTTACAAACCGCTATGGCGGAAGCGGATTCCGCCCGCCAAGCACGCGCCCGGATTTTGCGAGGCGCGCGTGATGAGGAGAAGAAAATAGCGAGCGAAAAGACCGCCGCCGCCCGGGCCACCTTTGAAGAAGCTAAATCACGAATGGACATGCAGCGCGCTCTTTACCAAAAGGAGCAAATCTCCCGGGCCACTCACGACCAAGCTGTCCGCGATCTCGGGGTCGCGCAGGCCAACCTGCAGGCGGCCCTTCGCACTGAAGAGCTACTCGCCGCGCCTCCATTGCAGGAAGATAAGGCGCGAGCTGATGCCGATGTACTTGCGGCGGAGGGCCGTGCGCGAACCGTCCAGGAACGCATCGGGAAGTGCTCAATTGCGGCGCCGATTGACGGAACCGTTTTGAGGGTCTACGCGAGGCGCGGAGAGTCCTTTAGCACAGTCACACCCCGTCCTTTGTTCAGTCTTGCTGACACTTCCGCTCGGCACATAAAGGCGGAAGTAGACGAAAGAGACGTAGACAAGGTGTCCGTTGGGCAGACGGTGATTATCCAAGCCGATGCACTAGAGGGCAAGAAGCTCCGCGGCTCGGTTTCCAGGTTATCCGCGATGATGGGCCGAAAGAGTATCAGCACCGGTGACCCATCTGATAAAAGCGACCGGGATATCCTGGAAGCAGTGGTCGACTTCGAAGACAACTCGAGGGCATTGCCAATCGGTCTTAGGGTGACTGTGCAGTTTTTGACGACCAGCCCGTTGAAAAAATAAGAAGAACTGTAGCGAATGACCTTAGTAGTGCTGCTGGAGAAAAAACGGTTGTTGTGGCGGCGCAACGGAGTAAGCTCTCTTCGTCCCCGCTGAGACCAGTAGCTGCTAACATTCTGCAAGTCGCGTTCCCAGATTTGTTTTACCGGCCGTAACGTTGAGAGTCTGTTAGGGCTCGCCGGGGCGGTGCCACCGGTCGCTGTACCGCATACTTAAGGTGACGCGAAACTGCCCGTCCGACATGCGGCGCCAGTGGCCCACGTACTTGCAGCGATCTATGTCGGAGGACGCTGACTTGGTGGGAATTTGCACGCTATAGCGACCAACGGCCAGTGCGATGTCGCCCGAGTGCTCGATTCGCTCCAACTCGACGGCAAAGTTGCAATAACCGACCGCAAGGAGCGATTCAAAGAGTTGGCGGATGCCGAGTAAGCCCTGAAGTCCTGAAACCAAAGGCAATCCAACGAAGCAAAAGTGAGATATGATATTTTCTCCTAGCCCTTATCCGAACTCAGTCCGGCCACCCCCTAACGCAGACCGTGCCACAGGAGTCAGTGTCATATTGCCGTGCCGGCTGGTCGGTCCGTATGGCAGTGGTTCACGCTGTCTTCCAATGCCGACAAACACGCAGAATATCTTCAGGATGAACTTCCGCGAGCCTATCCGAGTCTGTCTGGCAATCGCCGGGCTTGGTGTCTTTGGTGTCTGTCTGGGGCCGAAATTGGTGCTATTTATGCGGAACGGTTGAAGTAGTTGCAGAGTGCGACATCGTAGAAATAGCCAATATTCATGCGGTTTTCATGCAAGTCGCTGAAAAGATGATAGGATACGAAAAGCGGCTAGGTGAGTATCCCACCCTCTCCGCCAGATGTTTGATGAGCCGCGGGCGGAGTGAAAATCTATCCGCAGATGCAGAGACCATCAAAAGTGCAAAACACTTTCCAGCAGCCCAGTAGAATAGCTCGGTCTGGACCGGCGCGGTCTAAGCGCTGGGCAGGTAACCACTCGCGCGTATCACATCTACGGCTTCGTAACGGGTTTGTGCATCCACCTGTCTCAAAATGCGGCGGATGTGGTTCTTCACTGTGAATTCTGAGAGATTCAGGCTGGCGGCGATCTCCTTATTGGTCAAGCCTTTCGCGACAAGAAGTACTAGCTGGCGTTGCCGATAAGTCAGCCCATAATTACTGCCGGCCTCGAGCTGAGCCCTCCCCGATCTCTGCCGAAGCTCCCGTGAGACAAATTGAAAGAGCGGGGCGCAGAATCTGGGGGGGCAAATCGCTTCTCCCAGTGCGACGCCGCGAACCGTAGCGATGATCTCAGCAGAGGAGGCGTCCTTCAGAAGGTACCCGCGAACTCCTGAACGCACCGCTCTCAAGAAGGAGTCGAAGTCTTCGTCCATTCCGAAAAGAACGACATTGATCTGTGGAGCGCGCTCACAGAATTCATCGACCAGGCTTGTNTGCTGGGTCGTCATCGGCGAATCCAAGAGTAATACGCCGCATTGAGACGCGGCTATCTGTTCCATCGCCAATTCTGAGTAACGGCTTTCTCCGACAACGGAGATACCGGCGCGCTTCTGAAATAGTCGAACCAGCGTCTCACGCAGGAGACGGTTTTCGGCTACCAGAAACACCTTCACCGCACAAGAAGACACTTCGTTTTGGGCATTCTCCATTGAAGACCCAACCCAGAACATAAATTGAGAGGGATTGCGAATCAGGACAACAGCCCAAGTCTGCGAAGTTCCTGAGCCGACACAACTTTTATAGATGTGCTTGCCTCATTGGTCAAATAATATTCGTAAGAGAGTGTCCAATCGCAACATTGGTGCCGGCAGGCCTGATTAGCACTAACGGAGACACTCTCGATCGCGTGGGGGCGTCCGCAGCGGCACCTTCCCTAGAAGTGGCACGAGGCCGCGCCGCGCTTCTCCAAATACCGCTGGTGATATTCCTCCGCGCGATAAAACATCCCCGCAGGCGTAATTTCCGTCGCGATCGGCCGCTTGAACTTCCCGCTCGCCTCCAGGGCGGCTTTCGACTTCTTCGCGATCGCTTCCTGCTCCGGCGAATGAAAGAATATCGCCGATCGATACTGCTTGCCGAAGTCCGGCCCTTGCCGGTTCACCTGTGTTGGGTCGTGCATCAGCCAGAAACCCTCGAGCAACTTCTCGTAGCTGACCTTCTCAGGGTCGAAAATCACTTGCACCGCTTCCGCATGTCCCGTCTCGTCCGTGCAAACGTCTTTGTAGGTCGGATTCGCCGTATGGCCATTTGAATAACCCACCGCGGCGTCCACCACACCGGGAATCATCCGGAATTTAGCCTCCACGCCCCAAAAACATCCTGCTCCAAACGTTGCGATTTCGGTCATCTCAGTCTCTCCGCCTTCGCCCCTATTCTACCTCGTCTTCGGCAATTGTTTAGATGCCCGATAGCCCTGCCGCGATTCCCTCCTGCAATTCCTCCCAACTCGTTGACGACACGCCCCATTCCGCGAGAACATGTGACTTTTGAATGTTGCGTGTGAGGCGACCTGAGGCTCCGTGATCCGTATTTGGCTTACGTATTCCGCAAGTCCCTCGTCTAAGATCTTTGCCCTCACCATGGCCAAAGATTGGCGCGCCTCGGTCCGGAGCCTCTTCTAGCTCAATGAACATCGCCCCTCGCCGCCTCGAACTCAGCCTCTTGCCCGGGCGCTTCGCCATTTCAAAGTTGCCGCCAGACGCCCACCTTCCCGTCTGGGCGGCGCGAGGTTCGTTCTATTCGGTTACGCGCACGCGTGACGAGCTTTCCATTATTGTCGAAGAAGCCCACGTCCCTGCTGGGACCCAGTCCCAGTTCGGTTGGCGCGTTCTCCGAGTTCACGGACCCTTTGTACTCTCCGAAGTCGGCGTGTTGGCGTCACTCACCGCGCCGCTCGCCGACGGAAGAGTAAGTGTGTTTGTAGTCTCGACGTTTGATACGGATTACCTGCTTGTGACCGAGGAGCAAGTGACCTCAGCCATTGCCGCGCTCGACCGGGCAGGACACTCAATTCACGGGAGCGAACACGAATGATCACTATAACGGCTGGTGACGCTAATCGCGGCCGAACCCGCCAGGCGATGCTCAGCGTCGCAAGCCTGGTCGTCCTTTTTTTCGCCGTTTTGCAATCTCGCGCGGATGAACCCTATGCCCGCAGTCGCGATTATGACTTGCAACATTCGAAGATTGCGTTGCGTTTCGATCTCGACCAAAAAAAAGTTCTCGGTGACGTCACCCACTCACTTTCCATCCTCAAAGATGGCACCGCGAAACTCGCCTTTGACTCCGCGGGCCTCACCATTCAGAGCGTCACCGTCAACAGGACCACGGGTGACCGTAGGTCGGCCGGCGCCGCTGCCAAATTCGAAATCATTTCCGACAAACTGATTGTCCCCCTCCCCGAAGCGGCCAAAGCCGGAGAAAAGTTCGACGTTCAAATCCGCTACGAAGGCAGGCCCAAGAAGGGGCTCTACTTCATCCTGCCCGATAAGGATTATCCTGATCGGCCCAAGCAAATCTGGACGCAGGGCGAATCTGAGGATACTCGCTACTACCTTCCGACGTATGACTATCCGAACGATCGCCTTACCACCGAAACCATCCTGACCGTCCCCGCCTCCTGGATTACCGTCGCCAACGGCAAACTTATCAGCGTCACCGACGCGGCCGGCGGGATGAAGACATGGACCTGGAAGGAATCACTTCTCAGCTCCACCTACCTCATCACCATAGTAGCTGGAGAATTCGAAGAAGTGAAAGATTCCTGGCATGGAATCCCCGTCACCTATTACGCTCCCAGGGGTCGTGCCGATCGCATCCCCATCAATTATGGCCGCACCCCCGCGATGATCGATCTCTTCAGCAAGAAGCTTGGGGTCGACTATCCCTGGGAAAAATACGCGCAGTCCATGGTCGATGATTTCGTGGCCGGCGGCATGGAGAATTCCAGCGCTACCACCAACACAAGCAGCTCCCTCAAGCATCCCAAGCTCGCGTCTGAATTCACAACCGGCGAGGACCCGCTGATCTCGCATGAGCTCGGCCACCAATGGTTCGGTGACCTGGTCACGTGCAAAGACTGGGGCAACATCTGGCTTAATGAAGGTTTCGCGACCTTCATGGAATACGTGTGGATCGAATCTCATTTCCCGAAGGACCAGGGCGAGTACGAGCGATGGAGTAATGCGCGCGAATGGTTCCAACAAGCGAATCTCTATTCCAAGCCCATCGTGCGTCACGATTTCGATGACTCCAGCGAATTCGACGGCAATGCCTACGGCAAGGGTGGTTGGGTGCTTTACATGCTCCGCCATCAGCTTGGCGAAGATGCTTTTTATCGCGGCCTAAAGCACTACCTCGAAGTAAATCGCGGCAAGAACGTTGTGACCGCTGACCTGGCCAGAGCCATCGAAGAAGCCACCCACACCAACGTCGATCAATTCTTCAGCCAGTGGATTTATGGTTCAGGCGCCCCGATGTTTGACCTCAGCTATTCCTACGACGATGGGAAGCACCAGGTGGCCCTTACGGTTAAACAGACACAAAAACGTGAAGGCCGCGTTGGCCTTTTCCGCGTGCCAACGGAAGTCGAAATCACCACATCGTCGGGTGCGAAGCTCTATCCCATAACCGTTTCGAAAGAAGCCCAAACCTTTCCTTTTCCATCCGATTCGGCCCCTCTTGTGGTCCTCTTTGACAAGGGCGGACACATTCTCAAGTCCGCCGAATTTCACAAGGAGAAGAAGGAGTGGCTTTTTCAGCTGAAAAACGCCGACGATTTCTCGGATCGCGCCGACGCGGCCATTGCCCTCGGAAAAATCAAAAACGATGAAGAAGTCGTCGCCGCTCTTGCCGAAACGCTTCGCAAGGACAAGGCTTGGGGCATCCGCGCCACTGCCGCTGAGACGCTTGGCCATCTCGGCGGTGCTTCCGCTTCGAAGCAGCTCCTCGATGCGTTAAACACTGCGAATGAGCCGTGGGTGCGCAGCCGCCTCGTCTCCGCTCTCGCTAATTTCAAGGACGATGCTGCCGTCGCTGCGAAACTGGATTCTATCGCCCACCAGGACGGTTCCTATCGTGCTCGCGCTGCTGCCCTCCAAGCGCTTGCCGGCCTCAAAGCACCCAACTCTTTAACCGTGCTCAACGCCGCGGTTGCCGCCGATTCTCCCGACGGCTTCCTCCGTAATGCCGCCCTCCGCTCCATGGGCACTCTTGGTGACGACAAGGCCGTGCCGCTGCTTCTCGAATGGTCCGCGCCAGGCAAGCCGATCGATTCGCGGCAGGCCGCCATCGGCAGCCTCGCGCGCCTTCAGAAAGACAACAAGGACATCACGAAGCAAATCGTTTCTTACCTCAATGAGCCACACTTCCCCATCCGCATGTCTGCCATTTTTGCGCTCGGCTTGCGAGGAGACGCTTCCGCGATTCCTGCGCTCGAGGCCCTGCTGAAGAGCGGAGACCTCAGCATCGAAATGTCCCCCATGATCAAGCAGCAGATCGCCCGCTTGAAGAAACCGCAGGACGGGAAAGGCAATCCGGAAGCCGATGAAGACGGAGAGGATGGCAAAAAGGTCGGCGCAGAAGAGGGACAGGCGGCGGTCGCGCAGCGTCTCGACAAGCTCGAGCACCTGATCCAGGAAATGAACGAGCGGCTCAAGGCGATCGAGATTCGTCTCCCGCCGCCAAAACAGTAGCGTTCAGCACATTACAGAGAAGGGGCTCCTACGTGCCCGGTCCCGTTTTCGTTCTGCAGGAATCGAACGCGGCATTTCATGGCTCCGCGATCAGGATCCGCAGATCTCGCAAATTATTTCCCGTCGGCCCGGTGAGAACGGTATCGTCCAATCGCGCAAAAAATGTGTGTGCGTCACTTCGCCTGAACGCATCTCGAGGGTCGAGCCTCGCCGCGCGGGCGCGCGCCAGCGTCTCTCCATCCGCCACCGCTCCCGCCGCCGGACTATTCCCGTCGATTCCGTCTGTGCCCGCGCTTAAGATCGCGACGCTTTTCCCGTCAATTCTTTCCACGCAAGCCAGCACGAAGGCGGAGTTCCTCCCGCCGATTCCATTTCCAGTTACCGGCGAGCTTAGTTCTCCATCCGCAATCAGCGCCACGCGCCGCCCTGCATGCGCTTTTCGCAACTCTTCCAGCTGTCTCAGCAAATATTCGGCTGCCTTTTCCACAGGCCAATCATCCGTCGTGTTGTCACAAGTGGTTCTGAACCCCTCCGCTTCCGCTGCGTGATGCGCTGGATGAAAGAGATCGTCCATTCCCAGCAGGAGAAAAAAATGGGCGTTCGCAAACGTTGCGTCGCCAGGTTTCGGCGTCTCCGGCATCTTTCCGTCGTCCAGCCATCGTCGCAGTGCCACCGTAAATTTTCCCCGCAACGCAAACTCTCTGATGATCTGCTCCGCATCGAATATCGTGGTTGGATCGGGGAGCGTCGGCCCGCTGGCGAGCGCTGATTCGCCGCCAACCGGCACATCGCTCACCGCCAACGTAAGCTTGGTTGCCCGCCCTGCTGCCGCGGCCAATCTCCCGCCCTTGACCGCTGACAAGTGTTTCCGCACCGTGTTGATTGCTTCGATCGGCGCCCCGCACGTCACCAGCGCGTGGTGCAGCGCTTGCACGTCTTCCAGTGTCTGCGCCGGATCGAGCGGCAATTCCACAAGCGCGGATCCACCGCCGGACAGCAGAAAAAATACCAGCGTCCGGTCATCGCACCGATTGAGCAGCGCAAGAATCGCTTTCGCCGCCTCCCAGCTCTCCAGATTGGGCACGGGATGACCCGCCACGAAGTAGCGCATCCCCCGCACGGCATTCCGCGGCGCGGTGGGAGCAGCCACCACGCCTTCCAGCGGAACGTCGGGCGTTAGGACCAGCGTTAGTCCCTCTGCCATGGCGTGCGCTGCTTTCCCGATTGCCACCACACAAATCTTGGAAAATCGTCCCAGATCCAAAGTGGTGCTGTTGCAATGAAGAAGCGTTCCGCGGCGCCGCAGCTTCCGCTGCATGGCCACCGGAATATCAATCGCCATCAGTGTTTCGTGGAAAATACGGCGGGCAAGTTGCTTCAGATCTGCCATGAACGAGTTGCCGTTGGAGCCTCAGCTGGCTTTCAGCACGTCGGGATTCAGCGTGTTCGGGGGGCGCTGTCCCGTAAAAAACGCCACCACATTTTCGGCAGCGATGCACGCCATCTTCGTGCGTGTCTCCAGCGAAGCGGAAGCGAGATGCGGAGCCAGCACCACATTAGGCCGTTTCAGTCCCGGATGAATCAACGGCTCGTTCTCGTACACGTCCAGCGCCGCGCCCGCGATGTTTCCGCTTTCCAAAGCATGCACCAGCGCGGCTTCAGCCACCACCGGCCCACGCGAGGTATTTATCAGGAACGCCGTCGGCTTCATGCGGTGGAACCTCGACGCGTCAAACAGCCCGCGTGTCTCCGCCAGGAGCGGCACGTGTACGCTCACGAAATCCGCTTCCGCCAATAGCGCGTTGAAGTCGCGATACTCCGCCTTCAGCTCTTTCTCCACTTCTTGCGGCGCGCGCACTGCATCGCTGTAAATCACTTTCATTTGAAATCCTGCTGCCCGCCGCGCTACGGCGCGCCCAATTCTCCCGAATCCCACGATCCCCAGCGTCTTGCCGTACACATCGGTGCCGACGAGTTGGTCCAAGTCCCAGCCTTTCCAATTTCCCGAGCGCGCCAGCGCTTCGCCTTCGCCCAGCCGCCGCGCTACGGCCATCATCAGCGTCCACGCAAAATCCGCCGTCGTCTCATCCAGTACGCCCGGCGTGTTCGTCGCCACCACGCCGCGCTTCGTGCACGCCTGGAGATCAATATTGTCGAATCCTACCGCCACGTTCGCCACAATTCGCAGCTTTGGCGCAACCCGCAGCAACTCCTCGTTCACCTGCTCGGTCAACAGGCAGATCAAACCCTCTTTGTCCTTAATGCGGCGAAATAATTCGTCCTTCGAAATTCGCTCCGGCTGCTTCCAGTATTCCATTTCGCAATGCGCGCTCAGAATCTGCTGCGCTGCCGGAAATAACGGCCGCGAAGCCAACACTCTCGGTTTCGGCATCTTGGGCCCCTTGGTAACTTTCGGGAAAGTACACTAACACAGGTCACCGTGGACGGCGCACTTGCGCGTGCCGCGCGCATCCCAGGTCTCACTCTCGCGGTGTCAACCTTCCTAAACGGCGACGCCCCTTCCGCGGCGATGGGGTTGCCGCGAAAAGGGCGTGCCGTCTTCAGGAGAGAAGAGCGTTGTGATGCGTATTCAGTCGTTCGGTGCCGGCGGAGGAGGTGGTGGCGCTTGCTGGAACATCATCATGCCGTGCTTGCCTTGCTTCACGGTGTAGTCCGAAGGCACCACGAAGAGTGAGGCGTCGGGTTCGGATCGTTGAATGTTCGTCAGCGTGTACGTCGTATCGCCAAACCGGGGATCGGAATGCGTGCTCCTGACGTCCATCTGCAAGTCGGTCGAATACCATCGCTCCGACACGATCGTGATCGGCTTCTCGTTCCCCATCTCTCCTGCGGGAATCGTTCGCGCGGTTCGCGTTCCTTCCGCATTCACTCCTTCGATCGTTTGCGTGCCGAGCGATTCCGTTTTGGCAGTTGTTTCTACCGATTCCTTGAAATGGCGATAGAAGACATTGCCGTTTGGCCCTACTTTCGTCCGCACTCCTGCACCCATGGGATCCGGCATCTGCCGCGCAACTTTTTGTTCAGATTCCAGCACGTAGGCCGTCCCCGCTACTGGATCGCTAATCTCCACGAAAGAGTGTGGCTGCCCGGAGGCCGTCAATGGACCAATCGCCGGCAGCGTCACCTCNCTGCGAANCCGGCCCTGGCTGTCCCGATACACATTCGTTTGTGTCTTCCGCGTGATGTGATTGCCGTCCGCCAGCGTCTGCGTCGTCTCCGAGGTCGCAACTGCACTGAACGGCACTCCCTTCACTACTTTCCCGCCGTGCAGCT
>JGI25616J43925_10000554_pt1 | contig 13497 bp, 13 predicted proteins | sample GraSoi2013_100cm_FD_43925 | JGI IMG/M metagenome (IMG submission 43925) | reverse complement strand
GCCACATCAAAAGCATTCAGGGCAATACCCTCGACCTGGGAACCGGAGAAGTCATCATCAGCCAGAATTACTACGATCAGGCGATAAAAGAAATCCTGAAAGACGGAATGATCAAAAGATCCTGATAAGGTTAGGGCCCTCCAATTCTCTACTCTCCAAAAGGCGTCCCCAGGGGCTGTAAAATCCCGGATTTTTCTTATGATTAAAATGAAAAAGCCCANCTGGGAGCTGGGCGACATCATCAAAATTTTGATGATAGTTAAGTTAGTGATTACCATCCTTCATTTATTAAGGTGAAGTGATGGAAAGAGTCGGGGTTAGCGGCCCCGGCTTTTATATTACAAAGGTAATAAACAATATATGAGATAAATTCATTTTTTTCTTCTATCAATAATCAATTGATTATAAATAAAATATCCACCCGGCTCACTATGGATGTTTCTATTACTCATGCTAACGCCTGTTAGTTTTTTTCTTATCTTTATCCCCTTAATTTTAAAATGACCATATGGCTAATAAAGAAGTCGTTATTGTTGCCGCCGTCCGGACGCCGATCGGTAGTTTCGGAGGATCGCTGAAAGAACTGCCTGCAACCCGGCTGGGCGCCATTGCCATCAAAGGGGCCTTGCAAAAAGCAGGCATCCGGGCCGAACAGGTGCAGGAAGTATTGATGGGATCCGTATTGCAGGCCAATCTGGGACAGGCGCCAGCCCGACAGGCAGCGAAAGGAGCGGGTTTGCCGGACACCGTGGTTTGCACGACCGTGAATAAAGTCTGCGCCAGTGGAATGAAGGCCGTCCTGCAGGCGGCCCAGGGAATAACACTGGGGGACATAGACATTGCGATAGCCGGCGGGATGGAGAGCATGAGCAATACTCCCTTTTATGTGGAAAATATGCGTTGGGGAAATAAATATGGGAACAGCTCTCTTATAGACGGACTGGCTAAAGATGGCCTGACGGATGCCTATGACGGAAAAGCCATGGGCAATGCCGCGGAGTTATGTGCTTCTACCTGTGGCATCAGCCGGGAAGACCAGGATGCTTTCGCTATTGAAAGTTACCGGCGTTCGCAGGCAGCCTGGGCCGACGGCAAATTCACCGCCGAAGTCGTTCCGGTGGAGATCCTGCAGCGCAAAGGAGACCCTGTCGTATTTGCCAAAGACGAAGAGCCCTTCAATGTGAAATTCGATAAGATACCGACTTTGAACCCTGTGTTTCAAAAAGGCGGCACCGTAACGGCAGCCAATGCCTCTACCATGAATGACGGCGCGGCGGCCCTTGTCCTTATGAGCAGCGATAAAGCAAAGGAACTGGGATTGAAACCACTGGTAAAAATTATTGGTTATGCGGATGCCGAACAAGCTCCGGAATGGTTTACCACGACACCCGCCATTGCGGTTCCGGCAGCTGTCGCCAAAGCCGGCCTTAAAATGGAAGATATCGCCTACTGGGAATTGAATGAGGCTTTTGCCGTGGTGGGAATCGAAAATACCCGGAGAATGCAACTCGACCCCGCCAGGGTCAATGTCCATGGCGGAGCCGTATCGATAGGACACCCCCTGGGCGCCAGCGGCGCAAGGATCCTGGTATCCCTGATTCATATCTTACAGCAGAATAAAGCCAGGTATGGAGCCGCCGGTATTTGTAATGGGGGAGGGGGCGCTTCGGCCATCGTCATCGAAAACCTGCAGGTATAACCGGTTAACCATAAGTTAACGGATGATTTCTTTTTAATATTTAAACGAGGGGAACGTTTTTAAGTCTGATACTTAAACTTAAAATCGCTACAATGAAAAAACAACATCCTTTGTTTTTGAAAGGCCTATTCTATCTATTGGTCGCCGTTAGTTTCTCCGTATCAGCCATGGCAGGTACTTCTGCAAGACCGGCCGGAGATCATCCTTATTACCTGCATGCTTTGTCCGATCTGCGGGCAGCCCGCTGGATGATCGAACATCGCCCGGGCAACTGGCAGCAGACCGTAGACGAGGTCGATGCTGTACGCCGGATCGATGCCGCCATTGGCGAAATTAAGAAAGCCGCTATCGAAGATGGCAAAAACCTGGAAGATCATCCCCCGGTCGATGAACGCAATGACCACGACGGTCGTCTGCATGTAGCCCTGGATTTCCTGCGGAAAGCACGCCAGGATATCAGCCATGATGAAGACAATCGTTTTGCCGAGGGATTGCAGGGGCGCGCGTACGGGCATATCGATGGAGCCATCAATGCCGTTAAAAAAGCTATTCACGCCTAATACGTAGGGGATACCGGATCGCGCAGCGAATACCGGATTAAATTCTTGGGGGTGTCTCAAAAGTAATTTTGAGGCACCCTTTTCATTTTTCATTTGCCGGCCGGCGAACGGGTAGTCCGCCAGCCCCCTTCTATTCCTGCTTCCCGCCCGCCTGGGAGCCTGTCCGGGAACCTTCCGGGGCCGCAACAACCCCCGACGCCTGAACATCCGGCAGAAGCGAACCGATCCGCGCTACTTCCTCGCGTAGCGCCTTGATTTCCTGTAAAACATAAGAAAGCCCTTCATCCACCTGCTCGCTCACCACCGACACCTCTTCAGCTGGAAAATACTTCACCGGTGGCTTGTGGCCCGAATCTCCCTCCTTGCGTCTTTTCTCTAATTGATAATTCGTTTTGCCCAGATCCACCTTTATTAAAACATCCAGTGATATATCAAAATAATTGCTAAGAATAAGAAGCTCTTCTATACTTGGTTCGCTGATGCCATTTTCCCAATTGCCGATAGTCGTTTGCCCCTTTCCGATCAGAGAGGCAAGCTGAGACTGCGTTACAGGAAATTGCTTTCTCAAATACCGGATATTTTTACCTAAAAATTGCATAGTAAGAAATGGGTGGCCAAATAAATTAGTATTACCAAATTAATTGACTTAATTTTGAATGGAGTAGTCTCCAGACCCCTAAATGTAAGCCAAATAAATTGCTAAATGGATGCAAAATGCCCTTTCATGCAAAAAACTGGCCTAACCAATGACGAGTAATAAATTTTCGAACCCTTTAATTATTGTCATGAACACTTCATTAGAACATCTACCGCCCCTTAAACGGGAACAATTAATGATCCTCTCAAAAGTTATTATACAAGCCGTTCGTCCTGAAAAAATCATCCTTTTCGGAATGCATGCCGCTGCCGGGGGAGGCTCCGATCCTGTCGCCGACAGGCAATTGGCCGCCTTTTTAGGAGGTTATGACCTGCTGATCGTCACCCCGCGGGGAGAACGCCGCAATGATCATGAACTGCAGGACCTCATTGAGAATCGTTGTCGTATGTATTATCCCGTTACTGTATTGATACACGATATCAACTATGTGAACAGCCGGCTGGCGGAAGGTCAATATTTTTTTTCCACCATGAGCCGGGAAGCAATCCTCTTATACGATGCGGGCTCCATTCCCCTGGTAAAAGCCGCCCACCCTAACCTGGTGCATATCAGGGCCGTCGCCCAAAAGGACTTTGAAAGATGGAAACTTAATGCGGAAGCCTTTTTCAGAAGCGCCCTGTTCAACAAACAGCAACGGGAAAGGAAAATTGCCGTATTCCTCCTGCACCAGGCGGCAGAGCAGATTTACCAGGCCATTCTGCTGGCCTTTACCGGCTATAAGCCCTGCACCCATAACTTAGACAAGCTCAGGCGGTATACCAACCGTTTTTCCATCGAACTGGCTTTTTTGTTCCCCCGTAATAATGCAGAAGAAGATCACCTGTTCAAATTATTATTGCAGGGATATGTAGATGCCCGGTATAAAGAAGACTATGAGATTACGGAGGAAGAACTGGACCAGCTCACGGAGCGCATCGGTAAACTCCTGTCTATCGCTGAACGCGTATGTAGCAACCGATTTATCAGCCTGATCAAAATGGCAGCCGCGGGATAAAACCGGCTGTAGCGTTAAAGTCAGCCCCGGAATAAAAACCAGCCGGGGCATAAGAGCCGGCGATCAGTGTTTAGTCAGATCTGCAATAGTCTTTTTTTCAAGGATCTTCAGGTTGGCATCGCGCACCTGTGACATGACCATGTGGAGCCCGCACCCTTTTTCGTCACAATTCTTACATCGCTCGTAGAAATACAAGCTGACGCAAGGCAGCAAAGAAATGGGACCATCGAGTAGCCGCATGATCATTGCCAGTGGAACATCTTTGGGGTTTTTGGCAAAAAAATAGCCGCCACCCTTTCCCTTTTTACTTTCCAATATCCCGGCATTTTTAAGCTCGAGCAGGATATTCTCCAGGAATTTCAGGGGGATCTTCTTCTTTTTTGCAACCTCTGCGATCAATACGGGGCCCTCTTTTCCCTTTTCAGCGAGATACATCAGCGCCTGGAAAGCATATTGGGTTTTCTTTGACAGCATTTTTTATCTTGTTTTGTAATGTTTGTTTAATGGTTTAGAAGCCCAGTACGTCCTTCATACTGAAAACCCCTTTCTTATTGTGAATGAATTCAGCCGCCAGCACAGCGCCCGATGCAAAACCCTGGCGATTATGGGCTGTATGCGTTATTTCAATAGTATCAACAGTTGAGCGGTACGTAATGTTGTGTGTGCCGGGAGCAGGATCTATCCTTTCACTGAGGATCGATAAGTTATCAAAGTTATCGCTAATATGATTTACCCATCCTTTTTTCCGGGGAATTCTTTCCAGGATCTGCTCCGCCAGGGTAATGGCCGTGCCGCTGGGCGCATCCTTTTTTTGTGTGTGATGGATCTCCGTCAGACTTACATCATAGTCGGGGTGGGGGGCCATCAGTTCAGCCAGGCGCTTGTTCACCTCGAAAAAAATATTGACGCCGATGCTGAAATTACTGGCATATAAAAAGGTCTTACCTTCCGCCAGGCAAAATTGCTTCAGCTCCTCATACTTCTCCAGCCATCCGGTGGAACCGGCAACCACTGGCACCCCTGCCTGCAGACAACGCAGGATATTGTCATAGGCGCTGTCCGGTCCGGTGAACTCTATAGCTACATCTGCTTTCCGGATATTCTCCTCCAGATTGTCAATGCTGTCCCTTCCGACCCTTAATACGATCTCATGTCCTTTCGCCAGCGCGATCTCTTCTATCGCTTTCCCCATCTTGCCATAACCAATAAGAGCAATCTTCATGACCTGCGATTAATTTTGCGCCAAACCTACATTAAAATGCTGAGACCGCCAATGGGCGATCCACCGAGACCATTGAAGAGACATTATTGTTCGAAGTAGTCCACCATTGGGTGGATCATCGGGACCAATAAAAAGATATGGAAACCCGAGATAATCAGGGAACAAATAACGTCTTAAACCGGGGCTTATGAATATCAAAGGCCAGGCCGATACCCATCGAGGTATTCATGCCCCCCAGCCCCGCAAGCCCTCCGGCGGAGGCGGAATTCGACCCCTCCTGTAAATGAAGGCTCAGCTCAGGGGTCACATCGAAATCCATTAAATGAGCATCCACGGTGGCGTCCACAATTTGCAATCCCCAGAACAGCACGAAGAAGATCACCGAATAATCCTGGTACTTTCGATACTGATTACGGGCGCTTCGTAAGGCATTGTCATCGCCGGCGGTAACAAAGGGCCTTAATTGGGGGTCGACCTTAGCCAGTTTGGCGGCGGTTAAAGGAGTATCCAATATGACGGCCAGGGCGAATTGGCATTTTTTGTACCAGTTCTTATTATCGAAATAAAGATAGGCCGGAATTCCCACCGCAGCATAGACCAGCGGCAGCTTCCAGTACTTATGGTTGTATATCTGGCCCAGGCCCGGGCAAAAAGTCGAATACAGCGTAGCCTTGCGCGGATCATGCTTCTTGCGGGTGGCGGAATCGACCTTATAAGGATTGTCCACTTTCGCACTTTTGTGACGAAGCAGCGAATCTTTTGGATGAGGCTTCAGCGTATCCGCTACCGGATAACCTGAGCCCTGCTTTCCTTTAATGTAAGAAGGGATTGTATCATTCTGCTGGCTCCAGGACACAAAATGCCCCCCCAGTAAAATGCCGACTGCTAATAAATACCTGACCATCTTCATGCTTGGGATACTTGGTTACTTCGAATCACAATGTCTGTTATCTCGGGCCCCGCGCATGGCGGCCTGCCTTCGATCACTGCCCTAGTTGACAGAGACACCCAACTGGTCCAACAGTTTGTTTAATTCCTGAAGGGAGTAATACTCAATGGAAATATTTCCCTCACCTTTCTTGCTGTGATTGAGCTTTACCCGGGTGCTGAAATGTGATGCTAAGTTATCTTCAATTCTTTTGAAAGCTTCGGGCAACGTGGGTTTTACCGAATTTTTAACAGGGATGTTCTCTTTATACAACCTGCGCACCAACTCTTCCGTTTGCCTGACGGAAAGTCCTTTATTCTTGATCTCCCCAAATAGATAAAGTTGCTTATCGACCGTATCCACATTGATGAGCGCACGGGCATGTCCCATCGATAGCTGGTTACTCCTAACGGCTACCTGTATGTCCGGCGGGAGCTTTAATAACCGGATATAGTTGGCCACCGTACTACGCTCTTTCCCCATACGTTCCGCCACCTGCTCCTGCGTATAGTTCAGCTCCTCCATCATACGTTTGTAGCTGAGAGCGATCTCCATTGCATTCAGATCCTCTCTTTGAAGATTCTCCAGGAGCGCCAATTCGAGCAATTGCTGATCATCGGCCTGCCGCACATATGCAGGGATGTCTTTCAAACCGGCTATTTTTGCGGCGCGAAAACGTCGCTCTCCGGATATAAGCCTGTATTTGCCCGAAGGTAATTTAGATACCGTGACCGGCTGAATAATATCATGCAGCTTGATGGAATGCGCCAATTCCTGCAAGGCCTGCTCATCAAAATCATGACGGGGCTGCCTGGGATTGGTCTCGATCTGATCCAGTCCGATGCGCAGCATGTTGGTAACCGCTTCGACAACAGAGGTCTTCAGATCGCCGGAGGTCGTCTTCAGATCGGCATCGATACTTTGCAATAAGGACCTGATCCCTTTACCCAGGGCCTCTTTATTTTTGTTACTCGGATTAGTATTTTTATTGTTGGGAGTAGTCATAAATTGGGCTTCAAGCTTCAGGCCGCAAACTTAAAGTGGGTGTTTATAAGTGTAATATAATAATAATGTTGCGTTCATACAGATCTTCGATTCTATTCATACCATTCCTCCTTACTCCAATATCCTTTCTTCCTGCCGGATCCGGGTCATATTGTTCTTCTGCAGGATCTCTTTGGCCAGGTTGAGATAGTTTATGGAGCCCTTACTGAGCGCATCATACAGGATCACGGGCTTTCCCACGCTGGGAGCCTCGCTGATCTTGGTATTGCGGTGAATGATCGTATTAAAGACGATCTCATCGAAGTGTTTGCGTACCTCGCTCACCACCTGGTTGCATAAACGCAACCGTCCGTCATACATCGTCATCAGGATACCCTCGATGGCCAGTTCCGTATTAAGACGGCTCTGGACGATCTTGATGGTATTCAGCAATTTCCCTAAACCTTCCAGGGCGAAAAATTCTGTTTGTACCGGGACAATGACGGAATCAGAGGCCGTAAGCGCATTTACCGTGATCAGACCCAGAGAAGGCGAGCAGTCAATAATAATGAAATCATACGCGCTTTTCACCGGCTCCAGGATGCCTTTCAGCACGCTTTCCCTGTTGGGGTAATTGATCATTTCTATTTCAGCCCCTACCAGGTCAATATGCGAAGGCACAATGTCCAGATGAGGGATCTCCGATTTAAGGATCACATCTTTTACCGGGATATTGTTTACCATGCAATCGTACAGGCTCTGCGTGACATTATGCAGGTCGAAGCCCGTACCCGTAGTACTGTTAGCCTGCGGATCTGCATCCACCAGCAACGTTCTGAATTCGAGCACGGCCAAGCTGGCTGCGAGGTTGATAGCTGAGGTGGTTTTTCCTACACCTCCTTTTTGATTTGCGACTCCAATTGTTCTTCCCATAATGTATTGTGGTCCGGTGAGCCTTCTCTAAGGACTATAGTATTTTTATTTAATATACTCAATGATCCCGGTTTTTTTGCCGGGGTTCAGGTAAAATTGTCACCAATCGGCAAAACGGCAAAATTTAGTTTTGCCCACCCCGCTTCCCCCTGAACTTCGTCGAGGCATCGTTCCTCGGTTACCTCCCGGACATTTTGACGTATACAACGCTTCGGACTCCTCTTTTAAGGCGCCAAGGTTACAAAAATACATTCTTCGGCATAAATTGTGAGAACTTTCCTTTTTCTTTACTGTTAATCAGACAAATAGTACATGTACACTATCATTTCAGGGACTAACCGCCCCAATAGTAAAACCCTCCACGTAGCGAAGCTTTATCAACAATTATTGACTCAAAAAGGGCAGGAAACGTACTTATTATCCCTCGAAGGCCTCAATGTCCTGGAACGCAACCCCGTTTTTGAAGAAATTGAACGGGATATCTTAATTCCATCTCCCCGTTTTATTTTTATTTCTCCTGAATATAATGGTAGTATCCCCGGTGTCCTGAAGGCAATGTTCGATATTTCCGACATCGACAAGGTATGGCGCGGTAAAAAAGCACTGCTGACCGGCGTATCTTCAGGTCGGGCCGGCAACCTCCGCGGCATGGAACACCTGACGGGGATCCTGAATTATATGAAAGTGACCGTGCACCATAACAAACTTCCCATTTCCGTAGTCCATACCCTGCTGAATACGGAGGGAGTGATAGAAGACCCCAGTACCCTGAACACCATTAATATGCAGTTGGATGAATTTATAGAATTTTAAAAAAAAAGGAAACTTTTCCCATTTTGATAAATAAATAGGCTGATCCCGTTAAAATAAATCGGTCTGTCATCCGTCATTCATGTGTAAAACAGATCAATTATGCGTAACTGGAGAGTAATAGGGATTGTAATAGTCCTGGTCATTTTGCTGGATTTCTATATTTTCCAGGTCATAAGATCCGTTAGCCAGGGAGCTTCCGCCCGGGCAAGAATGGTGACTTTTTCCCTTTACTGGTGTATTTCCATCGGCGCCCTGGTCATTTTTGCCATCTTACCCTTTGTAACCGCACCCGAATGGCCCAGGCTTAAAAATTATATCTTCATCACGGTCCTTTTGCTCTTCTTTTCCAAATTACTGGCAGCCGTCTTTTTCCTCCTCGACGATATTCGCCGCCTGATTCAATGGGCTGCCGGAAAATTATTTTTTAATAACACTGAGGTTTCCGCCATGAATGGGGAAGGAATTTCCCGGTCCGCCTTTCTTAGCTGGCTGGGCATCGGCCTTGGAGGCACCCTTTTCTCCTCCCTGGTTTACGGGTTCAGCAACAAATATAAATATGAAGTGCGGCGGGTACGGCTCACCTTCGATAACCTGCCGGCCTCCTTCCGGGGGCTTAAAATTGTACAAATCTCTGATATTCACTCAGGTAGCTTTGGCAACCCCCAGGCAGTGTCACGGGGAGTAGACAAGATCCTGGAGGAAAAGCCGGATCTGATCCTCTTTACCGGCGACCTGGTCAACGATGCCGCCAAAGAAATGAAAGACTATACCGCTATTTTTAGCCGGCTCAACGCGCCGATGGGCGTATTTTCCACACTGGGGAACCATGATTACGGGGATTATATCTGGTGGGCGACCCCTGAGCTGAAAAAAGCCAACCTGGAACACCTCAAACAAATACAGGCCGGCATGGGATGGAGACTGCTGATGAACGAACACGTCGTACTGGAAAAAGGAGGCGAACAGATCGCCCTGATCGGCATCGAGAACTGGAGCGCCAAAGCCCGCTTTCCCAAATATGGGAAAATGAGCGAAGCTTATGCCGGCGCAGAAAAATACCCCTTCAAAATACTGATGAGCCACGACCCCAGCCATTGGGACGCAGAAGTAAGGACTCATTATCCTGATATAGACCTGGCCCTGGCCGGCCATACTCACGGGATGCAATTCGGAGTCGAGATCCCCGGCCTGAAATGGAGCCCCGTACAATATGTATACCCGCAATGGGCTGGTCTCTATGAAGAAGGCCGGCAGAAATTATACGTCAATCGCGGATTTGGATTTATCGGCTACCCGGGAAGGGTGGGTATTATGCCCGAGATCACCGTGATCGAACTGGCTTAAAACGCCACTCAGGAATAATCCCTTGAACCATAAGGTAAAACGGGTTAATTTCGCCCCGTCATTTAGAAAGCATTAACGAGTCGTTAAAGCATTTTAACACCTCTGTTAGTGAACCAGCGTGTAAATTCATCCTTATTTTGAACCCAAAACAGTATCAACAATGAAATTGAGCAAGCAATTAAAATCGAGTAAGCCATTAATTGTTCTCTCCATCGTACTCCTGACCCTTACCACTGCAAATTCTTACGCTCAGACCTTCCAATGGGGCCTTAAAGCCGGGGCGAATATTTTTAAACTGACCGGCCGGTCCTTTGACAATAAGACACATTTTGGTTTCAATGGCGGCGCCTACGGGGAATATAAGATCAACAACCAATGGGGGATTCAGCCTGAATTATTATACAGCCTGGTGCAATCGCAAACCGGTGACCAGTTCAACCAGATCTACCCCGGCGGCATCAGCTCCAACATTTCCCTCAATTATGTAACGGTCCCGGTATTCCTTACCTTCAAGCCCGTACCTGAATTATCTATCCTGGCAGGCCCCCAATATGGTTTCCTGGTAGCCCAGACTACCGGATTATTTCCCCAGGGCAAGAACAACTCCTTTTCCAAAAGTGATTTTTCCATCGCCTTCGGCGGTCAGCTCAACCTGGGGAAAGTCAAATTTGGCCTGAGATATGTAGTAGGTCTATTGAACATTAATGGTATTAATAATAGCGATACCTGGAAGATCCAGGGTCTGCAGGCCTACCTGGGTTATAGCATTAAATAGTTGATCTTTTTGGATCGATCCGTTGAGGTTTTTTGATGAATTGGCTGAAATTAGTTAATGTATGATAGTTGAGATTATCTGAGAGAATGATTTATGTGAGAAGAGATCACTTTAAAAACTCTGGCATATAAGTTGAAACATTACTCACAAACCAGTTTTTCCATTTAATCTAAAACCATCATCATGAAGCGCATCCAATTTTTTTTGCCACTGCTGCTCATAACCCTTTCCGTTATGAGCACGCAGGCACAGGGATTCCATATTGGCGTCAAGGCAGGAGCCAATATCTTTAAGATCGACGGCCAGTCCTACGACAGTAAATTCAATTTCGGATACAATGTCGGCGCTTTTTCTGAGATCAATTTTACAAAGCAATGGGGAATCCAGCCCGAAGTAATGTTCAGCCAGACCAATTATCGCACCGGTAGCAATTTCACCGATGTTTACCCGACAGGCACCAATGACCTAAAGGGTAAATTGAACTACCTGAGCATACCCGTCCTGCTGAGCTTCCGGCCGATCCCCTTTTTGAGCATTCTGGTGGGACCCCAATATGGGATATTGCTCAACGGGGACCAACATGTGGTCACCCAGGCTAAAGACGCATTCAAGAAAGGGGACTTCTCCCTGGTTGGAGGCGCCCAGCTCAATGTAGCCAGTTTTAAACTGGGAGCGCGTTATGTCATCGGGCTGACAGATATCAATGACATAGATAATCAACAGAAATGGAAAAACCAGGGTTTCCAGGTTTATGCCGGTTTCCGTATATTTTAAGTGAATAATGCCGATTATCCACCGCCTTATTCGATCCGGCAAGGAATTTTCAGAAATATAATTCCTTGCCGGATCTTGTCTCATGTCTTTTAAGGCGGTTCCACCGCCTTTGGGTTCCTGGAAAGAATTGTCTGAAATCTAATTCTTTCCAGGAACTCATCTAATGTCTGACTTCGTCAAGGCGGTTCCACCGCCTTTGGAGGCCCTCCTGACAAAATAGGAGGGTTTTTTCTTTAAATGTCCCCTTAGGAGGCTTGGCATCAAACTTGACTTCTATATATTTCATCTGTAAAACAGTAGGAAGTTTCCCTTACAGGTGCTATTTTGTCATCGATTGAACCCAAAATTACAGGATGAAAGAAACGAACTTATTTGCGCGTGCCGAAGATGATATGGATTTTATGCCCATCATACCCCTGAACGAGAGTGATAACGAAAACCTGAACGATATTGAGATCCCCAAAGAATTACCCGTGCTCCCCCTGCGAAATACGGTGCTTTTCCCCGGGGTGGTACTGCCCATTACCGTAGGCAGGGACAAGAGCATTAAGGCGGTAAACGATGCCTATAAAGCTGACAAACTGATCGGCGTCCTGGCACAAAAAGATAGCAATATCGAAGATCCCACCGTAGTCGATCTGGAAGATGTAGGCACTGTAGCCCGTATCATCAAGCTCATTAAAATGCCCGACGGAGGCACTACAGTGATCCTGCAGGGCAAAAGACGATTTAAAGTAGGCGCTATTACTGCCGAAGACCCTTATTTCAAAGCCCAGGTAGTCCTTTTACAGGAAGAAGAAGCCCCCAAAGAACAGGATTTTGAAGCCTATGTGTCCAATATCAAGGACCTGGCTGCCCAGATCATTCAACTTTCTCCCAATATTCCTTCCGAAGCCTCTATTATTCTGAAAAATATTGAGAACCCTTCCTTCCTGATCCATTTTATTTCCAGTAATCTCAATACGGAATTGCACGAAAAGCAGCAACTGCTGGAAATACATCACATCAAATCCCGGGCTGACCTGCTGATGCAATTACTGCAAAGGGAATTGCAGTTCGCCGAACTGAAGAACAAGCTCACCAATAAGACCAAGACCGAGCTGGATAAGCAACAGCGGGAATATTTTTTACAACAACAGTTAAAAAGTATTAAGGACGAGCTGGGCGGCGACAGCAACGAACGGGAAGTAAAAGAAATGCTGAAAAAAGCCGAGACCAAAAAATGGCCGGCCGCTGCCAGGGACCTGTTTAAGAAAGGAGTCGAACGCCTGGAACGAATGCATCCCAGCACACCGGATTATTCCGTCGTATATAACCACCTGGACCTGATGCTGGAATTACCCTGGGCAGATCATACGGCAGATTCCTACGACCTGAAGAAAGCGAAAAAGATACTGGATCACGACCATTACGGCATGGACAAGGTGAAAGAAAGGATCCTGGAATACCTGGCGGTATTGAAATTGAAAGGCGATATGAAGAGCCCTATTCTTTGTTTCCTTGGCCCTCCGGGAATCGGGAAGACCTCTTTGGGCAGGAGCATCGCCAATGCGATCGGTAGAAAATATGTCCGCATCAGCCTGGGTGGTCTGCATGACGAGAGCGAGATCCGGGGACATCGCAAAACCTATATTGGCGCTATGCCTGGCAGGATCCTGCAGTCCCTGCGAAAGATAAAATCCTCCAACCCGGTGATGATCCTGGATGAGATCGATAAAGTAGGCAGCGATTTCCGGGGCGATCCCTCCTCTGCTTTGCTGGAAGTGCTGGACCCCGAACAGAATCATACCTTCTATGATAATTACCTGGAGCT
>JGI25616J43925_10000547_pt1 | contig 13545 bp, 13 predicted proteins | sample GraSoi2013_100cm_FD_43925 | JGI IMG/M metagenome (IMG submission 43925) | reverse complement strand
GCCGATACTTCTGAGTAGAGATCACGTTTCATAGCTCGCCTCGCTGTTATGGCTGACGCGACCACGATCGGGCCGCATGCCATAGCCGCGTCGGGGCAAGGGTCTCAGTTGGGCGTCAAGCTGATGGGCGCAGATTTTTCCCAGGGGGGAGCCTGGACAGGCCCCCCGTCTCGCGCGCGCGAAGACGGTGCTGAGAAATACCTAAGGCACTTTTTTGGTCGTTAACCTTTTGGTAAGGTTTGACGGCCACGCGCTCGTCAGCAGGGAGTTCCTTCGATGGAGCTCACGCAAGGTCACTTTCAGGCTTACGACTTTAACCGAATGGTCGTGTTGTTCACGATGATGAATGACAAGGTAGAAGTGCCGTGCGCCGTCAGCACCGACGCTATGGACCGCATGGAGGGCTCGACAAGAACAACATCCGACCAGCGGGAACAGCAATTCCTGCGATTGCGCGACCGGATCGAAGAACGCGCGGCGCGGAAATTTCTTGACTTCGAGTTTGAGGGCAACCCTCCGGGCATCGTTTTGCGCAGCATCGATTTTCGACCGCCCCATGCGTAACCGGGTTCAGAAGCGGGAACGTCACGAGCATCTAGATGCGGCCCTCCCTTTTATCCACAGCTTGAGCGCGCCCCTCCGACGGCCGTCGATTAAATCTATGCGCTGTGCAAGAGTGAATATTGTTGTTGAGTGGGGGACATGATGGATACGAACTTCTTGAAAGCGCATGCCGACCGCTGTCGCAGCCTCGCTGAGAACGCAGACGAGTTTACCAAGCGACGATTGCTGGATCTCGCAGCAATCTACGTAAGCGGCTTAAGGCTGCGGGGCCCTCAGCCGCCACGCGCATTCTCAGGGCGCCGCTCAATAGCAAAGACACATCAATACAAGTCTGAACGACCATGCTTTGCGGCCGTGCCGCGATAGTAAGGTGACAGATAAAACCGTCGAGCGCCACGAGCCCTAAGGTGGCTGAGAAATAGGCCTGAGCGTGCGCCGATGTCCAAGATGCGTCTGTGGCAAGGACGCGCGACGGGCGTCGAGCCACGCGTATCGTTTGACTGCAAACATTTGTCCGTTCCTTCTCGCTGAACGGAACCAATTTCACGCCTCTCGATCTGGTCCAGCCGACGAGCAGGCGCTGCAAAAATGTCACATCGCCCGGTAATGGTATCGCTTCACGTCGAAGCGCGGATTTTATTGACCACTGTGGCCGGTCGATCCTCTATGGATCGTATGGCGGATGGTATTGAACACATGGTCATCGAAATGGTTCTGTTTATCGCCTTCGTCGTCATCGTCGGGGCTGCCATTGTGAAAGCCTACGAGTGGCACCAGGACGTTCTGTACGGCCCGCACATGAAGGCGCGTCGATTGAAACAGAGGCCACGATGATAGCCATCAGCTTCACCCTTGGATTGCGCCAACTCCCCGCAACGACGACGGCCTGGCATTTATGCACGGTCATCATCCCGAGACGCACAATTACCGGCCGGCTTGTGCGCGGACAGGTTTGGCGGCGCCACGACGGCCGTCACTGGTTATACAAAAAATTCATCGCTTAGGGGTTGGCGTCGCGAACAACACGCTGGTGCATGCGATGGACGAAAACCCTCGAACGCCACGAGCATCAAGATGGTGGCCGTGTGGAAGGGTGATACCTTGAGGTTTTATCTCGGCCTTTGTAGTGAGAAGGCCATACCTCATATGTCTCGGGATTCGATGTCTCAAGCCACGGCCTTGAACCGCTCGAACCTAATCGCAAGGCGGTGGCGATCGGGATGGTCTTTCGCGCGGAACGGCAAGTGGATGGTCCCACCTTTTAAACGCTTTAGCGCATCGAGCATTGGGCCGTCGTTCTGACCAAGCAGTCGTTCCGAAACATGCAGGCGGAAGTCGGGGTCAATGCCAATCAAATGTGCGTCAAACGCCGCGTGGTGGATTTTTGAGAGTGGAATGCCATTCGGAATCACCGGCTGACCAAACTGCTCATCGTTGTCCGAAACAATGTGCGCCGCATCGAGCAACAGTGATTCGGGCAAGCCCGACAAAGCGCAGCGGCCGTTGTAGGCGGCAATGACGGCTTCGCGAAACGACGCTTGGTGCAGCCTTTGCTTGACCGCACGCAAGGCATAGCGCCTTTCGAGCGCGGTCTCCGGCGGCGCCAGCGTCCGTTGATGGGGTACGCCAAACGCCACACGCGCTTTCAGCGCGTCACCGTCCCACCCAGAGATGAAGGTTGGTAGCATAGCTTGGTAGCGGCCGGGTGTGAAATAAATGAGGGGTATTCGGTTTTCGAACGCTTCGCGAAGCCATTGGTTGTCAGCAGCATCGGGGTTCTGTCCCATGAACGCATAATCTACGGTCTCGTCTCCTTCAAAAATCTGGCGATGCACCTCGCGCTGATCGTCGTACCAAACCTTGCCACCCGGCTTCGGAAACACCGTCTTAATAGACAGCAGGTAACGCATTCGTTGCGGCTTGAAAATTCCCCGCTGCGGATTGATGAGCGGGACCCGTTCACCCTCGAAAATGAATCCCGGCGCGAGTTCAGTAGCGGTCAAATGATCGTTCACTTCGTTTAGACGTCGGACGTGCTCGAACGCAGCCATTCGCATGAGCGCGTCGCGATCCTTGTCATCCACGGGCGGCATTAACTTGAAGGCCCTTCACCAAATCGTCCAAGAATTCAGATGCGGGAACGACGCCGGAAACCAACAGATAATCTCGGGCGCGGGTACAGGCAACGTAGAGGAGATGCCGCTCGGTGTCATAGACCTCTTGCAAATCGGCGTCGTCGCCGACCGTCTCGATGCGCTCCTGCAACGGAATTATCTCGTCGTCGCAAGCCATCACCGCTACAGCCCGAAACTCCAAACCTTTGGCAAGGTGCATGGTGCTGATTGAGAGATGGCCACTAGTGGTTTCGACGTGCTCATTGAGTATCTTGAACGCCAGTCCTGCTCCGTTTACAGCGGCTTTCGCACGATCCAGTTCCGCTTCTGATCGGACGAACAAGCCGAACTCGTGCGGCATCACACCGGCCTTAGCCTGTTCTGCAATCCAGTCGGCGACTGTCTTGATCTCTTCGCTTTCGGTTTTGAGCGAGAGAACCGTCGGCGGCGGACCGTTGAATACGGACACCGTGTCGCTCCGATTCTCAGCATTGCCATCCACGTCCATCACCTCCGGGCCGAGCAGACGGTCCGCCTGGGCGCGGATTTGGTGAGAGGTGCGGTAGTTGACGCGCAGGGTTCGCGAACGCCCGCGGATGTCTACGCCAAGCGCCTTCCACGAGAAAGGTTGCTGAAAGATGCGCTGCCCAAGGTCGCCGGCGAAGAACAGAGAGTTGGGCCGACCGCCGCCCAAGGCGGCAAAGAACCGGAGGTGGGCAACGGTGATATCCTGCGCCTCATCCACGACTGCGAAGTCGAACACCACATTCTTGTTCCTCGCGATTGCCGTTGCGAGTGCGACGAAAAGCTTCGCGGAGGTGATCAGCCTGCGCGATTGCAACCCGGCACGGACGCGCTCGAAAATGGACCACAACACCACGCGCTGTGCTTCCAAGAGTCGCGTCTTTCTGCCGAGGCGAGCGACATCGCGATAAGCCTCCCAACTCTCCAACTGCCAGGCATCTACAACCTGTTCCCATTCGGTGAGTAGAAAATGCAGGCCGAATGTGTGGCCTTTGACCGCGCTCGCGACTTCCCTGACCAGCTCGCGCACAAGCTCGCGGCTGGCAAGGGAGGCTGGCCCGACATGCGTTTTGTAAAGTCGAAGGCCCACGGCATTGAGCGATTGAACGTCGATTCTTTCTGCAAGGCGCGGTTCGTTACCCAAGAGGCGTTTCAGCCTTGTTCGCAGTGCATTCGCCAACGTATCGGAGAACGTCGTCAACAGAACGCGACCGTCAGGGTTGGTCCGGGCTAGATGCACAGCCCGGTGCAAGGCCACGATGGTTTTCCCGGTACCCGCTGAACCTGAAACTCTCGCCGGCCCGGTATAGTCGCGCTCCACCCATTGCCGTTGTTCAGGGTGCAGGAAAATTGTCCACTTCTCCCAAGGGAAATCGAGCGCGCGCTGCAATTCCTCGACGTTCGTCATCACGCGGAACCGGCGTTGGGCGTCGGGGTGATCGAAAGGACTGGCTATTACCGCGGTAATGGGTGGGACGCGGGGCCTGCCGCCGGTCGCCAACTCCAGAAGGGCCTCTGAAGCCTCGGCGGGCAGGTGATCGGTCAAGGCCAGCAGCGTGTCATAGGTTGCCGCCTTAACGTCGTTGAGCCACTCGGCAGGCACGCCGTAGCCCAGCAACTCGTCATCGGACATCGCGGCAAAAAGAGGCTCCGTTTCGGCAGCCGGCGCCAAAGCCAATTCAGCCTGCACGTAAACCGGGACAATGACCTCCTTGACCGTTTCGCGCATTTCGATCAGTTGCGCCGCACCAGTCTTGGGATGCGTTTCCAATTTGCGACGTTCTGCCCAAGCATAGGCCTTGTCATGATGGTCCACGTAACAGAGCAGAAGGCTTCCGTAGCTCTTGTGCACGATCAGCCGAATGTCGCTGCTCACCCGCACCGACCAAAAATTCTTGTCCTTGACCTTATCGAGCTTGTGAAAGCTCATGCCAGGATTGGACGGGTTGATCTGCAAATCGAACGCGGTCGTTTTCACAGCTTTCTGCTCGTCGCCACTCAATCTGGCGAGGCTGTCAGTGAAAGTATCGGCTATCCGAAAGTCCGTCACATAGGCTCCCTGATAAGCGACGCGCGAGGTATGGCGATGCTCATCGTGATGCTAGGGCTGAGGCCACAAAGTGACAGCGACCTCAGCCAAGGCTAACGAACGTTTGTCGATGTCACTAAATCGAAAACTCGGAAGCTTGGTGAGTGCCTTTGTAATCAAGATCGAGGAATCTTTATAAGCACTTTTCTTTCTTGCAAATGGATTGTTGTACGCGCCAATATTTAACGGCTCAGCAAGCAACGTCAAATTGCCAATTCGATCTATGTACTTTAGATGCCGCGCCTCAGCGTTGCTTCCAAGATAAGCAATCCAGTCCCCATACTCATCCTTCGCCTTCTTTGTACGGATTTTCTGCGGCATGATATGTTCAATATGCACATCATCAGCTCCAAGAACCTGTAATTCATCATGATCACCATGCTCTGCGATCTCGATCTGCTCAAGGCAGTAACGAGCCCGATCTATTAGATTTGCTGAAAAATGCGCGCCTGCAAATTCTTCCTTGAATTTCTCATCTGATGGACACATTTCCCGATAAGCCTCTCTCGTAGACTGAACTGAAGACTTTGGGTCATTCGCACAAAGGCGAGCAAATAGCGCTTCGGTTTCATTTGCGCGTTCGCGGCATACGTGCCGCCGCAAAACGAAGCTCTCGGTTAGTTTCAGAATCTGTCGAAAGTCCTTGTCACTACAGCCGCCAACGCGCAGATGGGTCAATAAACCATACGTTTGAACCGCCTTGATCATACGCAAGTTGTTTAAGTGCCTATTGATGCGCTTGTCATCTGTGCGAGCTAAAACAATTTCACTGTAAACCTTCGCGCTCAATACCAGACGCGCAAGGAAGTTTTTGAAAGTGACCTTTTTTGGAATCTTAAGGTCGGCGTCAGCCACGTCACCCTTGGCCGCGGTATCGCCTTCCTCATCTTCGGCTTCTGCTGGATCAGAATAAAGGTGACGCTCCGGAAGCTCAGCGGCCTCTGCTACTTGAGTCACGAATAGATTCTTAAATCTCGCTATGACCTCAGATTTTTCGATCCGCGTCTTGAAGGTCGTCATAAGATAGTATCTGAAGAACGCATCTGAGCTCGTTTCATCAAGATGAGCTATTAGCTCCGTCCAGCTTTTCCGAGCTGCGTCCAGAGCTTCTTCGCTAAAGCGTGCCGCATTACCCAACAAGAAATTCTTGATGATGTCTGTGGGGCTGAGACGAAGACCGCGATTGTTTATCGTCTCAAATAACTTAAATGCATCTTTTGCTTGAGTCACATCGAGCCTTATCACAATCGCTTGGTTCCGCAGCTTGTATAAATAGGCACGAAGGTCATCCTGAGAAATCTCCTTCGCCGCGTTTCGCGCGATTTCAAAGGCTTGACTCAACTGCTTATTTTTAAAGTGTTCACTATCAGCTTGTTTGACTAGGTCATTAAACTCGTCAGCATCGATCGAATCGAGAGCTACCTTTTTTACCGCCTTTCCATTGAGGGGTTTCGCGCTCAACAGCTGTGCAACCTCTGACGATTCTTCCGAGTGGCCGTTCTGCTCCAACGCCTATCGTATGCATTCCAGCAGAATTATTACCGTCGTTAACCGTTGTTGTCCGTCCACCAACTCGAGTTCATTCAGCCCTGCCTTATGATGCCCCGCCAAACACACAATGCTGCCTAGAAGATGCGTATCCCCATTTTCAAGGAGGCTAATATCGTCAATGAGTTCCCAAATTTGCTTCTCGTTCCAGGAATAACGTCGCTGATAGGTTGGGACGACGTACTGTTCGTTGGTCGAGCCGAAGAGCTGGTTTATGGTCAAGGAAGTCGGCGTGATCTCACGCGTGATGTGCCCTACGTTGCCGTCTTTCACGTCGCGGCTAGTCGTTGACCACTGGAAATTGCTGTTGAACTTGATGCCATAGGGCGGATCGAAATAAATGCACTGAACTTTGCCGCGCAGGCCCTCGCGCTCGGCCAGGCTCGCCATGACCTGGAGCGAATCGCCGAGGATCATGCGGTTCGACCAGTTCTGGTCGTGCTGATAGAAGTCGGTCTTATCCACGCCTTTAGGGATACCGTTGAAGTCGGCAAAGAGATCGGGTGTTAGCTCCCCTCCTTCATGCTCGCGCTCCTTCGTGTTGCGCAGCAGGTCGTCAATCAACACCTTAGGATGGACTTTCTCCTGGATGTAGAGCGGCGGAGCGTGGACCACGAGGTCGCTCCAGTCCTGCTCATCCTTGCCACGCCAAACTAGCTGGGGATCAAGGTCGGTGTTGCGAGGGTAGCGGACCTTCTTTGGTTCCTGCTGTTCCTTTTCCAGAACAGACTGAAATTCCGCCGTCGGAATGTTCTTCCGCTTCGCCTCGTCATGCTTGAGCACCTCCACTGACTTTTTGGCTGCGGGTTTCTTAGCCATGATTATTTGCTCCCGGTCGCCAATGGCGCCGTGACGGACACGATCATCTTATTGAACTCACTTTCGACCTTGGCTTTGAAATCCAGCTCGATCTGATAAACCTCAGTGAACTCCGCGAACGCCCAACGGCCGTAGGTGCCAAGATGATTCACGCCAGGCACCCAGTAGGTGTCCATCGTGGATTTCTTCTCCTTCGCGTCCTCGCGTCGGTAGCCCTTGATCTCGGCCACAAGATGCAGAAGGTTATTAGGGCCATGTCCATCATCCACGTGCACGATGAAATCGGGCAGATACTTACGCGTCTCCGAGCCGTAGCGGTACGGCACTTCCAGACCAAGGTTGTGGTTCTTGGTGTAGGCGATCACTTTGGGGTGCGACTCAGCAACGCGACAAAATTCTGCCTCCCAATCGCTATCAAGCACGACCCAATTAATCTGGTTCTTGGTCGGGGGACCGCTCGTATCCCATCGATCAGCACGTGATGTGTTGAACCGAACGTGACTCGTAGATCCACTGTGATTGTAAGGATCAAGCAGCGCTTTGATTGGGCGCTCCCCGAGGAATTTGCGCGTGACGGCGGCAGTGATCCGGTTGCAGGCCATATCGGCCAGTTCCTGATACATGAGCTGGGCCGGGTAGGTGCCACCTTTGCAGACGAGGCAGGTGTCGAGCCATTGCTTGGTGACCCGCTTGAGCTGACCAAACAAATAGAGCTTTGGCTCTTCGCCCGGGTCTCGCCATTTTGTGTAAAGCAGCCGCTGAGTCAGGTTGAAGACGAGCGACGAGGACCGCATGTCGCCGGTGTGAACGAGGCTCATATCGACGCCCTCGCCAATGATACCGGAATTACGTGTGATAGAGGGGCCGACGATGTCCGGGCTGAGTACCAGAATTGAGTCGTCGTTGAAGTCTGCTGTCAACCGTTCCTCGGGCAGCTCGACGCGATAGCCTTCGACGCGGGGAAATCGGATTTCGAGCGCGTCGCGCTCGGGACGTATCGCCTTGACTTGAACCGTCTCCCGAGGGGGTTGCGGCGGTGCAATGACTGGCCTCGCGGTGAAATCGAAGGGAATGCCGAAGACGTCGGCATATTCTACGTTGAACAGCCCTTCTTCGTTGAGATCGTAAGACTGACGACGCAGCGCGCGTCCAATGACTTGCTCACACAGAAGCTGGGTACCGAAGGCCCGAATGCCGAGAACGTGGGTGACCGTGTTGGCGTCCCATCCTTCCGTAAGCATCGACACTGAAACGACGCAGCGGATGGCGCCGCCGAGCTGCCCAGGCTTTCCAACCGTATTCATGACCTCGCGGAGCAATTCCTGGTCGGTGATGTTGTCGCCAGCGCGAGCATCGCCGGTGCGCTCAACGATTTCACGGCGAAATCGCTCGATTTCGTCGGCAGCCATTCCGCGGAAGTTTTCGTCAAGAGCGTCGCCGGCTTCGAGCTGCTCGCTATCGATGAGCAGCGTATTCGGTCGCGGCAGAGGATTGCCGGTGGTTTCGTCAAAATTACGGAAAAGCCTATGCCGCCCATTTTGCAGGGTGGTCGTTCCATCAGGGTTCTTTCGATGGAAACCTGAAATGAAGTCATAAACGAGCTTAGATATCGCAGTGTTTTGGCACACAATGATAAAGCAAGGCGGCACCTTGATGCCCTTGTTCTCCCAGAGTTCGAATGTCTTGTCGTAGTGGCCATAGAGGGCCTCCAGGGCCGTCTGCAAACGGATGGGAAGCTTTAAGGGATCGAGTTCTTCACCCTGGCCACGCCCCTTCTTGGGCATGTCTTTGCGGATGTTCTCCCAAAGGTCGCGGAACATCGGCATTTCATTGCCGGGGATGTTCTCCGCCACCGGGACGCGCGGCAACTTGACGATACCGCATTCAATTGCGTCCATGAGCGAGAAGTCGCTCATGGTCCACGGAAACAACGTGCCTTCGGCGTAGCCCGAGCCGCGCAGGAAAAAAGGCGTCGCGGACAAGTCGAGGACGCGGCTGAGGCCAAGCTGCCGATTCACGGCTTCCAGGCCGGAAATCCAGAGGCGTGCTGCCTCGTTGTTCTTTTCAGCTTCCTTTTTGTCGTCGCCTTTCAGGTCCTCATCGTCCGCGTCTTTCGGCTTCTCGCGGTAGCAGTGGTGCGCCTCGTCATTGATGGCAAGGACGTTCTTCAAGCCCATCAAGTCGGGCATGACACGCTGGAGCATCTGACCTTCGGTTTCGAGCGTCTGCAAATCCTCTCCGGTGCGGCCTTGTAGGAGCTGGCGTCCGCCCTTCGAAAGTTCGACGCGTTCGCGGAGCTTGAACGCGTGGAAGTTGGTGATCACGAGCTTGGCGCGGTTCACATCGTCCAGCATATCGCCGGGAACGAGCTCCCGGCTGGCGTAGTAGCTATCGGGATCGTTAGGCTGGAGAACGCGCAGCCGGTCTTTAATGGTTAAACCTGGCGCGCAGATCAGAAACCCGCGGGTGAAATTCTTGCTACCCGGCCGTCGCACGGCATTGATCGTCTGCCACGCGATGAGCATTGCCATCACGGTGGTCTTGCCGGCGCCAGTCGCCAGCTTTAGCGCAAGCCGCATCAATTCCGGATTGGCATCCTTGTTCGCCGCCGCGAGGTGATCGAGTATGCGTTTGCCGCTCGTGGAGTGAGGCGCAACTTCGGTCAGCCAAATGGCAGTTTCCGCCGCCTCCACTTGGCAAAAGAATGGTCGGACATCCCCGAAACCACTCGACCTCCAATGCTGCAATAGCCTTGCCGTCTCGGGTGTAACTTGCCATTGGTTCGGATTGGGTAGCGCCCGCCACGTGTCCACATATCCGCGAACCTCGTTGATGATCGAAGTTGGGTCGTATTGCTGTTCCTTGGTTGAAAGCCCCTTGCCTTCGTCAAACACAAAGCCTTTCTGTGTAGCGGCCTTGCGCTTCTTCGGCTTTGGGATCGGCGTGATGAATTTAGCTCTCCGCCGTTGCTCGATGACCTTCTGCGTCGGCTGTCCCGCTTCGTCGAGCTCCCAGTGTTTCAACGGGTATTCGTAAGGCGAATTGAGAATCGGATGATCGAAGAACGGGTCAGACATCAACGGCACCAAAGCCAAGAAATTTCAACGTTCATGCTGCGCTTGGTCCCGAGGTCACGACCGGTCCACCGCTTGCTGAGCATAAGCGACGATGGTGTCAGGGGGTCGATCGAATCCCAAACACACTTTTGTGCCATTATTGCCCCAGGCGCAACCGCTTCCGAAGCAGGCATGATGGATGCAATTAGAGGATGTGGGCCCAGAAATAGAAAAGGCCCCCTTCCGGAGGCCTTTTTAAGATAAATAGTTTAGACTCAGGCAGCGTCCATTAGATGGCACATACCGCGTCGCGGCATCACGTCCGGAGTGGTGTTGTCATAGCAACTGACGAGGGGCTGTCAAGTTCCTTTTCTTTTAGGGTCTTGGCTAAATGACTGATTGTTCATACGAATTTTTAACAAAGTTTTTTTCGGATCATTTGCCATTTATTCCAACTGAGGGGCAAATAGCTGATTTTCAGGCCGATTTGGCCCTCGTTAGCCCATTTTTAATGGAAGCGTCCCTGATCGAGGTTCGGGCCGGGACACTGGGTTATGTGCTTGTATACAGGCCCAGCGAATGGCGTGCCGCCATCTTCAAGGTCTACAATCGGAAGGTTGCCGAACACGCCCAGCTGTTCCCGATATTTCATTCCTTCGAAACGGCCTTCAGGTCTACAGCGGCGGTTGCTCTAGAACGGCACTACCGTCATCCGCGATGGTGGCGAGGGGTATTCGAGGCCGTTCGGAAAGGCCAACCAGCAAAGAGCGTGACGCGAGTCGGCGACGTGCCGATGACGAAAAGGGCGGCGTTCATCATCGGGAAAATTATCGAAGCCAATGATCTGACTGCCGTAGCTAAATTCAAGAGTTATGAGTTCGTCGAATGCAGCGATCTCAGCCACATCGGGCAATTGATCGTAGAACACTGGGACGTGTTCCAAGGATTCTTCAAAAGGGCCACCCCGCCCTACACAACCGCGGACTTTAACGCGAAGTTTGACCGCGTTCGAAACGCGAGAAATGACGTTTACCACCACAAGTCAGTGGCACGAATGTCGGATGTTGTGGCGACGGCCGAGGAACTGCTGGACCAACTAGATTTCTGTCTCAGCTTTGTGTTTCAGAAAGTTTCAGGGACAACACCAACCCGGCCATCATTTTCCGTTGCGGTCGAGCCTAGGCACCGCACTTGGTGATTTCGCTTTGACATTTTTTTGAGCCGATTTGACCCCCCCTTTAGTTGCGTGCGGCCCGCCATCGCCATCAACCAGTACCTGCCGCCGCCTCGCTTACCGCGACGTCGAAGTCAACCTTGACGCCTTCAATTAGATCGCTGAAGGCCGCCTTCTGGACGGCCTTGATATGTACGAATAGGTCGTTGCCGCCATCATCCGGCCCGATAAAGCCCGAAGCCCCTTCCGGCGTTAAACCACTTCACAGTCCCGCTCGGCATGCCCACCCCTCCGAAAAAGCAGAATGGCTAAAGTTAATTCAGGCGTTAGGGATGGCGCAACTGCAAACGCTCCAACTGACCCTTAACCGGTAAGGTTAAACCCTAGATGCGATTGCGGGGATCGGTGCCATTGCTATCGTCATTCAATGAGCAGCAAGATCGCTTATGACGTGTATCGTGGAGCGACAGACCGGACGTTGCGTCTGGCGACGATGCCCGGCGCCGGGTTACCGGCTCACGTTAAGCGCAAGGATTGGGTGCTTTTGCCCAAGGGAAAGTCGCCACTTCATTCAGATGTCGATCGCGACGTTGCCGTTCAGGGCTATTGCTTTTTCCAACTCGTTGAAAATTAACAACGATGAAAAGGTCAAAAAGAAAAATTTCTCCGCGAAGCCCAAACGCCATCGACAGATACATCGGCGCTCGGATACGTGAACAAAGGCTGGCGCTTAATATGAGCCAAGAGCAGCTTGGCAGAAAGCTGGGCGTTTCGTTCCAACAAATTCAGAAATATGAAAGTGGCGTCAACCGGGTCAGTGCAGCGCGCCTCTATAGTATCTGCAAAGCCTTGAACGTCTCGCTGTCATCCATGTTCGAGCGCGACCCGACGAAGTAAATCGTTCAGTCCGCGACGGAGTAGCGCCCAGGGCGAGCAAGGCGACCTCGCCTAGCTTCGGCGAGGCACCTCCACTGGAAATCTGTTCGCCACCGCCAATGCGCGGAGCTCATTTGTTTCCAAGGCAATCTTTTGAGCAAGCACGACATCGCCCGCGACCAGATTACCTGTGGGCACGAAACACCAGCCAACGATCGAACGACCATCGCCGTCGATCTCGTGGACGTTCGTAGAGCAGCCGTAGCGGATGCGGTACCGCTTGCCGCTGTCGCAACCGATCACATCGAAATATCTGTCGGCATCAAACTGCGCTTGTTGCTCTGGCGATAGCCATTCCCTCAAAAGCGTTACGCCGCGTGCTTCCTTGGTGTCTTCGAAAAGTTCTCGATGCCGCTCGCGCAAGGCTTGAACCTTGCGTGCCCATTCCGCCAGGAGACGTCCAATAGGACGCGTCGCGGTTAACAGCCGTTGCGCGATCATGATGATTAGCCGCCGACAAGCCGTGGGAAGAACAATGTTTCTTCCGCAGCCGGATCGAACGACCGCGTTACGGTGACTTCGCCAGCGGCGGTCCGAACAGCCGCCGTAAAGCCAACGGAAGTCAACGCTTTGAAGCGCTCCTCAGCCTTGGAGAGTGCCTTTGTGTCATCCGCGTCGAAGTAGTGACGGGTGTCGCCGGTGTGATCCATCACGATCTGGGTTGCCATGCTAATGCCTCCTGGGTTCTCCCTGCCCAACCTATCTTAAGCAACGCGGGGCGCGAATGTCTCACCTAAAATTGCGTCAAACGAGATCACAGCGACGGCCTCACAGGAACGACCGGAGCTTGGAATAATGTCAGAGCAGCACTTTGCACCTTGCTACCTTGTTACGCTCGTGGGGTGCGTTGACGTTTTGCTGGCCATCGCGCGCAACAACCAATCAATGTCTGCTTCCAGGGGAAAACCGGAAAACATACGCTGGCACTGGAGGTCTTCTCAGTTTGAACCCAAAGCGGACAATCGGAAGGTCATCTCAGTCAAGGCGGGCTCAGTGTTTGCCCCTTTTATGCTTGCGGCGGTGGCGAGCAGCGACGTGGACAGGAACGCGGCGGTGGCGAGCGGCAACGTGGACAGGAACGGCAGCGGCTGTAGCAATTGTGAACGGGGCGCCAGTTGTGGCAATTGTGAACGGGGCGCCAATTGTGGCAACTGAGAACGGGTCGGCAACGTATTGCCGGTAGGCGACTTCCCAGTCGGTCGAAATCGCCACTTGGGCATC
>JGI25616J43925_10000542_pt1 | contig 13574 bp, 15 predicted proteins | sample GraSoi2013_100cm_FD_43925 | JGI IMG/M metagenome (IMG submission 43925) | reverse complement strand
AGCGTTTGCCGTATGGATTCATCAATACTATCCAGGTTATTCAAATCGACAGCCAGCGGGAGAAAACGGTCCTTGTCGATCAATCCAACCGCCTGGCTCAGGGTATGTGCATCGCGGGAACTTGCGGCAACCCGGTAGCCATTTTCAAGCAGTTTTTTTACGAGGATCAGTCCCAGCCCTTGAGAGGCCCCTGTTACATACCATACTTTTGAAGTGTTCATGATATTATGTTTTTATAGCGGTTTATTCAGACACGCTGTCTCATTTCTGCCCTTGCCATTCTTTACCAGGTAGTTGCAATTGCAACTACCTTAAACCTCCATCACTATTGGTAAGAAACACTTAAAGTAATAGGCACGCTCAGCGCTTTTGATACAATACAATTGGCTTTAGCACCTTCTGCAATTTGCTGAAAAGCTTCGGCGGATACACCGTCGATCAATGATGCTTTCAAATCCAAATGAATGCCAGTGACCTTAAGGTCAGCCATATCCAGATCGAGAATGGCTTCGGTGTTCAAGTCGTTGGCTAAGAAACCTGCGCGCTCAAGTGTTGCACTTACTGACATGGTAAAACAGCCTGCGTGTGCCGCGGCTATCAATTCTTCGGGATTGGTACCAATACCAGACTCGAATCGTGTTTTAAACGAATAGGGTGTTTGATTAAGGATGGTGCTTTGCGTAGATAATTCTCCTTTACCTTCTTTAAGGTTACCATTCCAATGAGCTTTTGCTGTACGTTTCATGTTGTTTCTTTTTATTTGATTAAAAATTTATGATTTTAAATAGTAGTTATCCGGCACATAGTTAATAGATATTGTATTTCGGAAGCTTTAGTTTGATACCACATCATGCTAAAATTTAGTTGCTGATATCAGTGATCATTTTATTGACGATCAACCAATGGTTGTCGAACGTATGAAATGAGATGAACTCATCGTATTCAAAATCGTACATCTTAACATGCAATTTGGCAACTGCTATGGAGTTGACCACATCGACCGAGATGATCGTTCCTTTAAAAGGTTTGCCGGAATCTTTCGGGCTTTGGCGGTGGACAACACCGTCAAGATACTGATCGAGGGTTTTAGCATAAGGCTGGCCTTTTACATCTCCAAATAGTAAGGTGCCGGGGTAGTAGATCTGCCGCAGGATATTAATATCGCCTTCATAAATTCCTTTGAAGTAATAATCTTCCAGTACCTGGGTAATTGCTAATGAATCTTGAGTCGTTTCCATTTTCTTTGAATTTTGTGCTTTTAATACCAGCATTGTGCACGATAAAAAAGCAGTCAATAAAAGCGTTTTCATGTTAATACAGATTGTGCCCTGCTCCCAAACCACCGTCCACATTAATAATGGCGCCATTAATAAAGTTGCTCTTGGCAACCGTATAAACCATTTCTGCGACATCTTCCACTTCGCCCACACGGTTCAGTAAATGTAAGCCTGCGCTTTGATCGGCATTATCACCATGCATTGGGGTGCGGATCGTGCCAGGCGCAATCGCATTCACCCTGATATTATCTTTACCAAACTCAGCTGCCAGCTGTATGGTAAGCGCATGTATTGCCCCCTTTGATGCCATTTGTGCGGTAATGGGTACTCCTCCCAGGCCACGATTGACCAGGGGGGTGCCTATATTGATCACTACTCCGTCATGCTGCTTCAGCATTTGCGGAATAATGGCCTGGGTGGTGAAGTAAGTGCCCTTCAGGTTTGTATTCATAAAACGGTCGAGGTAAGCTTCGTCCACTTCGAGAAAAGGCTTGGTTTCAAAGATGCCGGCGTTGTTCACCAGTACGTCTGCTGAGCCAAATTTTGCAAGGGCAGTTGCTAAAAGCCTCTCACCGGTGCTTTTATCGTATACATTGCCGGCTACCATGGCCAGGTTTTCACCTCCGCCCAGTTCATTATAAGCCTGCTCGAGTTTTTTAGCGTTTGAGGAATTGATCACTACGTTGTCACCGTTTGCTAAAAAGTGGCGGGCTACTTCTTTGCCGATGCCAGATGAGGCACCAGTAACTATTATTGTTTGCTTCTTCATTTTATTTCTTTTTGTTATTTTCTTTCAGCGGTTATACCTTTTTCTCTCAGCACGGATACCTGTTCTCCGGCATGGCCCCAGTCGTCCAGGTCATATTCCTGGATTACCACAAAGGTTAATTGAGGGTCTTTATTTAATACATCACTCACCAGGTCGGTTACCCCTTTGATCAGGGCTTGCTTTTGTTCTCTTGTAACCCCTTCGCGGGTTACTTCTATTTTAATGTATGGCATGGCTTTGATTTTTATGCTGAAACGGCTCTTTATGCAGCTTTAGCAGTTACAATTACATTTAGTTCAAAATCATTATAGATCAGGGTGTCGCCCAAATCTTTGAAGAAATTACCGGAGCGGAATTTCATTCCATATTTAGTGCGGTCGATTACCAGCTTGCCGGTTGCAGTTAGCTGATCGCCATTAACATTGACAGCTACATCAAAACCAGCAGGATGGCTAATGCCCTTAATGGTCAGGTTGCCTTCAACGTGGTTGCCTGAAACTGAGGTGATTTCCAAAGTAGCTTCAGGATATTTTTCAGTAGAGAAGAAATCATCAGAAGCCAGGTGCCCGGCAAACTGGGCATTTGTTGCAGGGTCGGTTACATCCAGTATTTTGATGGAGGCGGTATCGATAATGAATTTACCGCCGGCAAGTTTACCGTCATTCAGAATCAATTCACCTTCTTTAACGGCAATGGTACCATTGTGTGCACCGGTTACCTTTTTGCCCACCCAATCAATGTTGCTTTGGGTGCTTACAATTTCAAATTTTTGAGTTTCCATTTTCTTTGTGTTTTAATTACAAAACAAAGATGGGCAGGAAACGTCAGATAGTTATGTGACTTGGATCACATTCGAACGAGAGCGTATATTTATGTGATGTAGATCACATTTCATGATTGGTATAATCGGCTAAGTGTTTCTCTGGAAACACCCATACATTGTTAGCAAAATAACAATAGCGTATTTCATGGTTAATTTTTTCGGCTTGATGGCTTATATGCAGTTCAGGGGTTTGAGCATTCAGGGTCTCAGTATTCATCATGCATCATGAAAGACGGAAGGAGAAGATATACGAGCACTTTACATTCAAATTGAGGTCTAATTCAGTCTGAGGACTTGTAGATAAGGCTCAACTGATTTCTCTTTGAAAGTTCAACATCCAGTTAATGCCATATTTATCTGTAAACGTACCGAAGTAGGCACCCCAAAACATGTCCTCTAAAGGCATCGTAATAGTACCACTTTCTGAAAGGGCATCGAATAATCTCTTAGTCTCTTCTCTGGATTCAGGCTCGAGGTTGATATGCATATTATTTCCCTGCTCCACTTTTAAACCCATGCTTTCCGGCGAATCGGTTGCCATCAGCACATGTCCCCCCATAATAGTTAGTTCTGCATGGATGATGAGTTTTTTATCTGCATCGCTCATGGGCGGCATCCCGGCGGGCATTTCTATATCACCAAATCTCCTCAATCCAACACCGGTGAATTCACCATTAAAAACTTTTTTGTAAAAGTTGAACGCTTCTTCGGTTGTTCCAGGGAAGTTTAAATAAGTGGTTACTCTAGCCATATTGTTTGGTTTTAACTCCTTGCGGATCTTGAATTGTGTACTTAAATAATGATCAAGATTACTCAGACCAGCTGTAAAGCCTTCCTGGAAGCCCATCTTAATGATCATTGCCATATCAGCTTCTTTTGCAAAAGTAATTTCGACCCTTACCGTTGTGCCGTTGCCCGTTTGANTAAATTCCTTTCTCCAGTTCATACAAGGGAAATCCGGGTTTTTATTGCCTTCTTCATCACAAAATAAATCTGTACTGGTAATGCTCTTATTAGGTACAATTGTTTTATAATCGACCCTGCACCAGGATCTATCACCTTTTGGTCCTACCATGCAGTATAGCCATAATCCACCTTCCCTGAAATCCATTGTTTTGGTTTCTGCCCTGTAGGGTTTAGGAGCCCACCATTGATCCAATATTTCAGGGTCGGTCCAAGCTTTCCAAATCAGTTCCAAAGGCGCATCAAACTCTCTTACGACAGTAATTTTTTTGTTTTGTGAGTCTTTTGAAAAGACTGTTTCCTTTTTCGTCATGATTTTTTATTTTTTAGATTTTCTAATAGGCCATCCAACTGGTTAAAGCGATTTTCCCAGATCGCGCGCAATTGTTCGATCCATGTATCTACCTCTTTCATTTTCTGCGGGTTAAAATGATAATAGATCTCCCGGCCGGTCTGCTTCTGATTTACCAGCTTACATTCGGTGAGTATTTTAATGTGTTTGGATATGGCTTGCCTGCTGCTGTCAAAATGTTCAGCAATGGCATTGGGCGTCATAGCCTGCAGGGCTACTAAACTTAAAATAGCCCTGCGCGTAGGGTCGGCAATGGCTTGAAATACATCTCGTCTCATTTTTCTACTATTTAATTTGCGCAACTAATCAGTTGCAAATATAGATGCAACCGATCAGTTGCGCAAATTTATTTTCTGGAAGGAGAGTTTACTAATTTAGATAAGGGAATGCCGAATGAATAGTTTATTTAACTTTAGCTATTATGAATATCAAGTATAAATCCATGATGATTATCCTGATTTTTAGTACGGTACTATGCTCAGCGCAGGAAAAATGTGGGGCCAATATTCCCTGGACAACTATTGAGGCAGAGAATATGAACACAACCGGAACGGTCATGGGTCCGAAATACAACCCCTATCAGGTTGAAACAGAATCATCCGGACAACAATGCGTAAAACTCACTTCTAAGGGGCAATTCGTTGAATTTACCTCCCCTGCAAATGCCAACAGTATAGTTATAAGATACAGTCTTCCCGACAAAAAGGAAGGTAACGGCCTGGTGTCTACACTTGGAATATATAAAAACGGAAACTTTGTGCAGCATTACAAAATCACCTCACGCTACTCCTGGCTTTATGGAAAATATCCCTTTACTAATGATCCGGGCGCCGGAAACCCAAGGCATTTTTATGATGAAATGAGGGTGCCGGATCTGAAAATTGAAAAAGGCGATGTTATTCGAATACAACGTGATGATCGCGATGAAGATGACGCTGAATATTGTATAATTGACCTGGCTGATCTTGAAAATATTGCATCCCCATTAGAGGCGCCCTCTAATTCATTGTCAATTACCGATAAGAGCTTCCTGGCAGGTGATTTTACCGATGACTATACTGAAGCATTCAAAAACTGCCTAGCTAAGGCAGCGGAGACAGGGAAAAGTGTCTGGATTCCAGCCGGAACTTTTAAAATTACAGGGGATATTATTCTGCCGGCAAATGTAACCATTCAAGGGGCGGGAATGTGGTACACAGAACTGGTTGGGGATGAAATACTCTATACCAATGTAAATAAACGGGTAAGATTGAAAGGGAATGGCAGTAACATCCATATTTCTGATTTTGCCATTATTGGTAAACTGAAATATAGAAGTGACAAAGAAGCTAATGATGGTATTGTCGGGTCTTTCGGGACAAACTCAACTATTTCACGCGTTTGGATTGAACACACGAAAGTGGGTATGTGGATAGAAAATTCCAGGAACTTAAAAATTACGGGATGTCGCATGCGAAATACAATGGCCGATGGCATAAATTTTTGTGTTGGCATGACCCAATCGACCATAGAAAACTGCACTGCACGAGGTACGGGAGATGATTGCTTCGCCATTTGGCCTGCTGTATTTGCCAGCCAGCAATTTCTACCAGGGCATAACCTTATAGATCATTGTACGGCTCAACTACCCTTTCTTGCAAATGGAGCAGCCATTTATGGGGGAGAAAGCAATAAAATAAAAAATTGTTCATTTGCTGATATTTCTCAAGGTTCAGCTATCCTTATCAGCACCACCTTCCCAACCGAAAATAAAGACAGAAGCATAAATAATAACTTTAGCGGCACAACGGTTATTGAAGATTGCGATATAAAAACCAGCGGAGGCTTTGACCACGAGTGGGACTGGCGTGCTGCCGTAGAAATATGCATTGATAAGCGCAGTATTTCTGGAATTGAAATAAATAACTTAAATATTGAGAACAGTTTGTCTAATGGGTTAAGCGTGATTGCTAAAAATGAGACTGGGAAAATGGGTGTGTTATCTAATGCTGCCCTACAAAATGTAAATATTTCAAACTATGGAATTGGCATGAAAGGTAAACATGGCTTATTTATTTCCAGTGATGCACATGGTAATCTGGGCATTAAAAAATCGAATATCCCTGAAATTAAGAATGAATCTGAGAGCTTTAGCATAGTTCATTAGCCTTTCTTCTTTTTTGAAGGAACCTTCGCTTTCGGGATTGCCTTCCCCTTCGAAGGCTTCTTTGTCTTCGAAGATTTGGCGTAGGCATTAAAGTCCAGGGCCAGCTTCACCCAATATTCCAGCTGTTTTTTTGTCGTTAGCGATCCTTCATTGACAAAGACAAATCCTTGCATGATCTTGCCCGAATGAACCATCGGTACAACCCCCTCCTTATTCAGCACTTCCTCGGTCAATGCGGGATCCAGCCGTACCATAATGGAGTCCTGCCTGACTGCTACGCACATTTTATCATTCACCATAAAGCACAAGCCGCTGAAAATTCTTTTTTCTTCTATATTTGTTTCAGCCGCAGCAATCAACTCTCTGACTCTGTCAGCCATTTTTTCATCAAAGGCCATAAAAAGTTGTTTAGGTGATCCTGAGTCTGAAAATTACGGTTTTATCCGATTTCCACCATAGGATCCTTGAATTGTGCCACAAAACCCGGACAGCACCGTATAATTTTGCCTGATAAAATCAGCAAAACAATGGAACAGAGACCTCCTTTACCGCCCTTCACCTTCGAAACGGCCACGCAAAAGGTGCAGTTGGCAGAAGACGCCTGGAATAGCCAGAACCCTGAGAGAGTGTCACTTGCTTATACCCTTGATACAGAGTGGCGCAACCGCTCCCAGTTCATCAATGGTCGTCCGGGGGTGGTGGAATTCTTAACGGCCAAATGGCAGAAAGAATTGAATTACAAATTAAAGAAAACACTGTGGGCATTTACGGACAACCGGATCGCCGTCCGGTTCGAATATGAGTACTGCAACCTGAGCGGACAGTGGTTCCGTGCCTATGGCAATGAGAATTGGGAATTCGACGAATTTGGGCTCATGAAGAAAAGATTCGCCAGTATTAATGACCTGGCTATCAAAGAAGAGGACCGGCGGTTATAGGTCCGTTCGTGAGAGGGGGATTCGTGATATATTTGTTACATGAAAAACGTGATCCCGGTGTATGATATTTGCAATTTGTCGGAGTTTAAACAGAATGATATCCTGATCAGCAGGTTCTCTCCCTACCTGGCTGTTCATCAGAATTTGCGGGTAGCGCATAAACACTCGTTTTATCATTTATTATTGTTCACGGAAGGCGCCGGTACCCATGCCATCGATTTTAAGAATTTTACCGTCAGGCCCTGGCAGATCTATTTTATGATCCCGGGTCAGGTACATAGCTGGAACTTCGAAGGCAAGGTTGATGGATATGTCATCAATTTCTCGGTTCCCTTTTTCCAGTCCTTTCTGTTGAAACCGGATTACCTGGAGCAGTTCCCGTTCTTTAACGGGGGCATTGATGATGCCGTCATTGACCTGCCGGAGGCCGTCCGGCCCAAAATAGGGGAAGTTTTCGAGCAATTGGTTGCCGAGGGGGAGAACGGCCAAAGACTGGGATTGGATATGGTAAAGGCCCTGCTGCTGCAGTTGTTTATCACCGTCGGTCGTCTCAGTTTTGAACAAATATCCGGCAGCGTGACTTCCGTCAATTATACGCTGCTGAAAAATTTTCAGAAGCTTATCGAAAAAAACTGTACTACGCTAAGACTGCCGAAAGAGTATGCCGAACTCTTGTACATAACGCCCAACCACCTGAATGCCTTATGCAAAGAGGTGCTGGGGATACCGGCGGGTGAAGTCATTCGCAACCGGATTGTGCTGGAGGCCAAACGGCTCCTGGTGAACCTCAAACTTAGTATTTCTGAAATAGCTTATACACTGAATTTCGAAGACAATTCCTACTTTACGAAATTCTTTAAAAAACAGGCGGGCCTTACGCCGGAGGAATTCAGAAAGGAAGCCTTAATTATTTCCGGTTTAGCCCATAAGTAGCGCACTATTTGAGCTTAAGTTTGTTAACTTATGGTACTAACTGTGAACTTATGGAAGAATCTGAAAAACTACAACGTGTCGTAGAAGCCCGGATGAAGCTCAAAGCGAGATTTGAGGAAAAGATCAGGCTGACCCCATCCGTCTCCGACGACAAGCCTATGGGCTATGGACGACCCAACCGCCATGGAATGCCTGTGACACCTATTGGGCAGGTCCTGACGAAGAAATGGCCGGTGTTGGATTTAGGTAACCAGCCGGACATTCCCCTGGACCGCTGGAAATTGACCCTCGACGGAGCCGTCGAGCATCCTGTCAGCCTGTCCTGGGAGGAATTCCTGGCTTTGCCGCAGACAGAAGATACCTCCGACTTTCATTGTGTCACTACCTGGTCCAAACTGGACATGAACTGGAAGGGCGTCCGCCTGCTGGATCTGGCGGCCCTGGTACAGCCCAAAGAGACTGCCACCCACATCTTATGTTACGGATATGACAGCTATACCACCAACGTTGCGTTAGAAGAAGCTCTGAAGCCCGACGTTTTACTGGTACATACGATCGAGGGGAAACCCCTGCCCACGGAACATGGAGGCCCTGTGCGAATGATCACCCCCCAATTGTATGCCTGGAAAGGCTCAAAATGGATAGAAAGGATAGAATTTCTGACAGAAAACAAACTGGGTTTCTGGGAAGAAAGAGGCTATTCGAATACGGCCTACCCCTGGAGAAACGACCGGTATAGTTAAGGGCGGGCAACCTCTTTTGTCCGACCTGCCGTTGAGGCCATTTCCTCCAGGATCTCCTTTGTCGTTATTACCTGTGCAAACTCCCTGTTGATGGTAGCCAGGGACAATTGGTGCACCAGCTCTGCGTCATAGACTTCCCCGTTCAGGCCTTTTACCCGGAAGGCGGCGGTGGCATCGGAGGCAACAAAAGTTTGATAGCCATAGTTGCCGGCCATACGGGCCGATGTGGAAACACAGTGTTGGGTGATGAGGCCGGCGATCACGACGGTGCGTATCTCCTGCTCATCCAGCTGTGCTTTGAGATCCGTGCCGATAAAAGCGCTGTTGACGGATTTCTTTATCACGGTCTCCCCGGAGAGAGGCCTTACTTCTTTCTTGAACTCGTTGCCTGGATGGCCTTCCGCCAACGGTGAGCCGGGCTTTACGGAGCAATGCCTGATATGAAAGAGCGGCCATTCTTTTTCCCGCCAATATTCCAGTAACAGGCGCGCGTTCTCTTCTGCGCCGGGATTATTCCTTTCCCCGCCGAAAGATTCCAGCTGGTCAAATGCTTTCTGAATGTCAATAAGGATCAGGGCCGGTGCGACCGGCAGTTCATTGTTCATGATGGTTATTTTATGAATTAAAAAAATAGAATACCTGGGCGAAACCTCAGATCGGGTGCTGCTTCCATATCCGTTGTAGCTGTCGTTCATTTTCAAAACCGCATTGGCTGGCGATGGCGCTCACTGTAATGCCGGGTGAGTTTTTAAGCGTCCTGGCCATTTCCAGCCTCAATAGGGTGATATATTGGAGTATGCTGATCCCTGTTTGCAATTTGAAGGTCCGGGTGAGATTGCGGCTGCTCATGTTCACCATCTCCGCCATTTTCCCGATCGTCGTTTTGGTATGCAGGTTTTCTATCAGCCAGTCCTGCAGCTGATGGATACCTGTGTGCAGGTGGTTACGATAATTCAGGTAGATGCTCTCCTGCGAGTGCTGGCCGCTTCTTCGGGAATAGACCACCAGTTCCCGGGCAATCTTATGGGCGAACAGGGCGCCATGATTTTCTTCCAGGATGAACAGGGCCAGATCGATTCCCGAGCTGATGCCTGCGCTGGTATAGACATTCCCTTCTTTTACGAACAAGGCGTCATCCTGAACATGGGTCGCGGGGCGATATTTTTTCAGGTCCCGGACAAGGCTCCAATGAGTAGTACATTTTCTTCCGTCCAGCAATCCTGCTTTGGCGAGGATAAAGGCCCCGATGCATACCGAACAGATCCTGACATCGTTGGCTGATTGGGCATGCAGCCAGGCATAGAGCCCTTCCCATTGTTGCCCGCTTTCCTCGTTTTCCATCTGGGACAGCAGTGTCCTGCTGAATCCGGGAATGAAGAGGTAATCCCCTTTCTGCAGGTCCATTTGGCTATAGTGTTCCAGATGGCTGAAATGCAGACCGGAAGAATCCGACATCTCCGGTTGGAAGGAACAATACCCGATCTCATATCCATCGTTCATCTGGCCGGCCGCATAAAAGGCCTGTACGGGACCCGACAGATCGAGCATGTGGACGCCCGGAGGGATGAAAAAGACAACTTTCGTTTTTTGCGCCATAACTGTTAATTCTACTCAAAGATAGGGTAGGAGAAGCAGATGAGAAAGGACGAAGGGGCGACATATCCGGCCATATATCGACCTTCCCGGAACCGGCGATTCCTCCGCCTCCCCGGAACCCGGGATCGCCCTACTACTTAAAATTTTAGCGGGTATGCAAAAACAAAAAAATCGTATTTTCCTTCGGATGATAACTAAACGAGCTGCTGTCAGGAGCATTTATACCGGACTCTTGTTACTTTCTGTTTTTTCGGATCTTTCTCTTTTCGCGCAAAAAAAGAATGCGGGTTTCGAGTTGCATATCAGGCGGACGACCAGTCCCGTGAATATCGACGGTATTATCGACGAGCCGGCCTGGCAGCAAGCTGATAAGGCGGGAGATTTCTACATGGTGCTGCCGATGGACACCAGCCATGCCAATGTACGTACGGAAGTGCGTATGACTTATGATGACAATGCCCTCTATCTGCTGGCGGAATGCTATGATGCTTCACCGGGGAGCTACATGGTGGAGTCGTTGCGGAGGGATTTCAGTTTCGCGAAGAACGACAATTTCATTTTTTTCATGGATCCTTTCGAAGACCAGACAAGTGGTTTTACATTTGGTGCGAATGCCGCCGGCGGACAGTGGGATGGGTTGATGTATGAAGGAGGGAAGGTAGACCTTAGCTGGGATAATAAATGGAGTTCGGCGACGCGGCGGTATAGTGACCGGTGGGTATTAGAGATTGCCATTCCTTTCAGGACCCTGCGTTATAAAAAGGGGCTTACGCGGTGGGGAATCAACTTCAGCCGTAATGACCTGAAGACGACGGAGAAGTCGAGCTGGGCTCCTGTTCCCCGGCAGTTNCCTACGGCCTCTCTGGCTTATACGGGNGTATTGGTATGGGATGCGTCGCCTCCGCCTCCGGGTCCGAATATCTCTGTCATACCTTATGTGTTGGGGGGAGCGCAAAAAGATTATACCAATGGGAAGGGCGTCAATTACAGGAAGGAGATTGGAGGGGATGTCAAGATAGCGGTGACCTCTGCGCTCAACCTGGATCTTACGGTCAACCCGGATTTTTCCCAGGTGGATGTGGACAAGCAAGTGATCGATCTCAGCCGCTATGAATTATTCTATCCGGAGAAAAGGCAGTTCTTCCTGGAGAATGGGGATCATTTCATCAATTTCGGCTATTCGACGCTGCGACCTTTCTTCTCCCGGAGGATTGGGCTGGGGGCGCCTATTGAATTTGGCGCGCGTCTCAGCGGTAAGCTGGACCCCAATTGGCGTATCGGGGTGATGGATATGCAGACGGGGAAGGTAGATTCCATCGGTCTGCCGGAACAAAATTTCTCGGTGATCGCCCTACAGCGAAAGATCTTTGCCCGGTCCAATATCGGGTTTATTTTTGTCAATAAGGAGTCGCTGCATTACCAACCCGGTAAGGATACGATTCATCCGGTGTATTCCCGGTACAATCGAAATCTTGGCGTAGAGTTTAATCTTGCTTCTTCCAACAATGCCTGGACGGGAAAGGCATTACTGCTTAAATCTTTCAGCCCCGGGAAGAAGGGGGATGATTATGTCCAGGCGGGCAACCTGCAGTATACGGATCGTCATTGGATCATCGGGGCGCAGTATGAGTATACGGGGAGTAATTTTAATGCGGAGGTGGGATATGTTCCCAGGCAGGGGTATTTTAAGGTTAATCCGCAGATCTCGTATTTGTTTTTGCCTGGGGGCGGTCCGATACTTAGTTATGGTCCCCAGGTAAGCTCCACTTATTTTTATAATGAGTCGTTTCACCTTACGGATGATGAGACGGTCGTTACCTGGCTGACGACTTTCCGCAATAAAAGTACTTTGTCGGGGGTATTGATGCATGATTATGTGCAGTTGCTGCAGCCCTTTGACCCTACGAATACGGGATTGGCTTTCCTGGCAAAGGGTACCCGGCATGTCTGGAAGACGGTGGGCGCCGACTTTGTCAGCAAGCCCCAGGCGCTCTTCACCTATGATTTTACGGTGCGATATGGGGGTTATTATGCTGATGGGACAAAGCTGACGATCGGCAATGATGTGGGGTATCGGATCCAGCCTTATATCAACATTGCGTTGAGCACTTCCTATAATAGCTTGCTTTTGCCGGCGCCCTGGGGGCATGCCGAGTTCTGGCTGGTGGGCCCCCGGATTGACGTGACGATGACTAATACCCTGTTTTTTACTACCTATATTCAGTATAACCAGCAGATTAAGAACATGAACCTCAACACCCGTCTTCAATGGCGTTACAAACCGGCCTCCGACCTTTTCCTGGTGTATACGGATAATTATTTGACCACTCCTTTTTCCGTGCGGAGCCGTGCTTTGGTGCTGAAATTCAATTATTGGTGGAATTTGTAATGCTTCGTTTGGGCAATTCGGGTTAAAACCCCTACATTTGCATCCCGTTGCTTTAATCAGGGTTTCTTCCCGGCTTCAAAACCGGTCAATCATCCTGAAGTTCAGTAAACGGCACTTTCAACAACACAGGATCGGGAAGTAGCGCAGGCCGGTAGCGCACCTGGTTTGGGACCAGGGGGTCGCAGGTTCGAATCCTGTCTTCCCGACGGACAAGAAGCCCGCAGCGAAAGCTGCGGGTTTTTTTTTCTCTCACTGTTTCAAGTAATGAAGCGCAACAGATCCCGATTTAAAAATCTTTGACCCAGCAAGTTGTAATTGGAATTTCTCCGGCAGGCTAATGCCTTCCAACAACCGTCTCCCTTCTCCTGCAATTACCGGATGAACGACAATATGATATTCATCCACCAGACCAAGCTGTATAAGTTGCGAGGGAATATCTACACCACCGGTCAGTATATATTTACCTTGCTCCTGTTTCAATTTTAGTATTTCGTCTTTAAGGTTCGTTCGAACAATTTCCGTGTTTTTCCCTTCAGCTTTGTCTAGCGTTTTTGAAAAAACAATAATTTTATTGATGGAGTCAAACGCCTGAGCAAATTCGTTCCCTGCTTCCGTCTGACCGGAATGGTTCTTTGCGATGTCGGG
>JGI25616J43925_10000540_pt1 | contig 13644 bp, 10 predicted proteins | sample GraSoi2013_100cm_FD_43925 | JGI IMG/M metagenome (IMG submission 43925) | reverse complement strand
TTCGAGATCGTCGACGGCAAGCCTGTGATCAAGGGCACATTCAATACCCAGATCAAATATTCGGCCCGCTGAACAGATCACCGCCGTACCGGCAGGAGATATGGATCATGACAGAGTTGCTGATCGAGCAGATCATCAACGGCATCGTCGCAGGCTCTGTCTACGCCTTGGTCGCCGCCGGCATGACGATGATCTTCGGAGTGCTGCGCGCGATCAACTTCGCTCATGGCGAATACTACATGCTGGGCACGTTCTCGGCCTGGTACGTCATCACGAAGCTGGGTGTTTCCTACCCAGTGGCCATCATCCTTGCGGTGATCATTACCATGGGTATCGCGGCGGTGATCGGCCGGCTGGTGATGCAGGGGCTTGTCACGGCGCCGTTCCAGTCCGGCGTGCTCGCCACGCTTGGCCTGTCGCTGATCCTGCAGAACCTGATCATCATCACCTTCGGGGGCACTTACAAGATCTTCCCCGGCGGCTGGCTCGAGCCCGTCTTCTTCGGCGATATCAGTCTCGCCTGGCAGCGCATCATCATCGTCCTGGTGACGATCGGAGTGTTCGTCGCCCTCGAGTTCCTGGTTCAGCGCACCCGCATGGGCAAGGCGATGCGAGCAGTCTCCCAGAACACTGCGTGCTGTCTGGTCAACGGCATCGATATCGAGCGGGTGGTGCTCGGCACCTTCGTGCTCGGCGGCGGGCTGGCAGCGCTGTCGGGTGTGCTGACAGGGCCGATCAATGTCACGGTCTATGGCGGCATGGGCGAGGCCATCACCCTCAAGACCTTCGCGGTCATCGTCATGGGCGGCATGGGCAATGTACGGGGCACGCTGATCGCCGGCTGGATTCTCGGCATCGCCGAAAGCTTCGTGGCGGGCTTTATCGGGCTGCAATATCGCGACGCAGTCGGGTTCGTCATCCTGATCGGAATGCTGATGGTGCGCCCGACCGGATTCTTCAGCGTCCAGTCCAGGTTCTAGGGGGCAGACGATGACGATCAACTCGACATCCCTGCAGGCGACCGGCGCGCACGTCACCTCCCGGGCAACCTCGCGCCTGATGGGGGTGGCGATCCTCATCGCGCTCCTTGGCGCGCCCCTTGTACTCGACAACTACTATCTGCACGCGGTCATCATCTCGATGATCTTCCTGCTGCCCGCGCATGGGCTGAACCTGATCGTCGGGTATATGGGCATGCTCTCGTTGGCCCAAGGGGCGTTCTTCGGCATCGGCTCCTATGTTTCGGCCCTGGCGGCAATGCATTTCGGCACGCCGTTCTACGTCAATTTCATTCTCGCCGGGCTGGTGACCGGGCTGATCGCACTGCCGCTTGGAATTCCGGCGCTGAGGCTCAGGACCTATTCCTTCGTGATGTGTACGCTTGGCCTCGTCGTCATCGGGGAGGCCGTGGCCAAGAACTGGGTCGGCCTGACACGTGGCGACATGGGTCTGTCCGGCGTTCCGCAGCCGGTACTGGGTTTCGGCGCACATCCTTTTACCGTTACGACCATCACTGGATATTATTATCTCTATCTGGTGATCGCGGTTTTGATGACCGGGCTGTTCTACGCCTTGGTCAGCTCGCCCGCCGGCCGTAGCATGATCGCGATCCGCGACAACGAGATTCAGGCCGAGGCGCTCGGCATCCCGACCTGGAACTACAAGCTCGTCGTTTTCACCATCAGTGCGGCCTTTGCTGGCTTCGGCGGCAGTCTTTATGCCCATTATCTCACAACGGTCAGCCCTTTGACCTTCCAGATGTTCTACTCGACCACGATCCTGATCATCGTGCTCGGCGGCGGAGCGGGGTCGATCCGGGGCGTCGTGGTCGGAAGCATCGTCTTCGTCGCCGTCTCCGAGGCGCTGCGCATCTCGCCCGAATACCGCATGGTGATGTACGGCCTCATGCTGCTGCTCCTGGTGTTCTGGTTGCCCAACGGCCTGACGCCGCTCATCGACCGCGGACTCGCGATGCTGTCGGGGGCGCGAAAATGACCGCGCTGTCTTCCGTCCGTGGCAAGCCGCTTCTGACCGTTCGTGGCCTTCGCAAGAACTATGGCGCGGTGCAGGCGATGCGCGGCATCGACCTCGATGTCCGGGAGCGCGAACTCTGCTGCCTCATGGGCCCCAATGGCTCCGGCAAGTCGACCTTCTTCGATTGCGTCACCGGCCTGCAGCGGGCCGATGCGGGCACAGTCCATCTCGACGGCGTCGACGTCACCGGCTGGCCGATGCACCGCATCGCCCACGAAGGCAAGATGCTGCGCAGTTTCCAGAAGACGGTCGTCTTCACCACGATGACGCCGGAGGAAAACCTGATCGCGGCCGGGCAGATGTTCGATTTCCCGAGCCTGCTCTCGACCTTCTCGCCCGGTCCGGCCTCGCGCCGCCGCGTCGCGCGGCTTCGGGAGCGCGCCAACCATCTGATCGAGATGGTGGGCCTGTCGCATGTGCGTGACCAAAATGCCGGAAAACTCTCCTTCGGACAGCAGAAGCTGCTGCAATTCGCCTCCAGCCTGATGCCGGAGCCGCGGCTGATCCTGCTCGACGAGCCGCTTGCAGGCGTCAATCCGGTGCTGATCGAGCGCATCGTCGAGAGCATCCGCGACGTGAACCGGGAACTCGGCATCACCTTCATCGTCATCGAGCACAACATCGACGCGATGATGAGTCTTTGCCAGCGCGTGGTCGTGCTGGATCAGGGCGCGCTGCTCGACCAAGGCGATCCAGAGACGATCATGCGCAGCCAGAAGGTCGTGGAGGCTTATCTTGGCGGTTGATCCCAATCTTTCGATCGAGGGATTGCGCGCCGGCTATGGCGCGCTAGACATCCTCAACGGCGTCGACCTGACGGTGCGCCCGGGTGACTTCATCGCTCTGATGGGGCCGAACGGCGCCGGCAAGTCGACGCTGCTCATGACGATCTTCGGCATGACCACCTTCAAGCAGGGCATGATCCGCTGGCGGGGCAAGAACATCGGCGGCGCCAAGCCGCAGGCGATCCTCTCTCAGGGCATCGGCATCGTGCCACAGGGCCGTTGCAACTTCCCGCTGATGAGCGTCGACGAGAATCTGGAGATGGCCGGCTACATCGTCCGCGACCGCGAAGTGAGGGCGGAGCTGGATTATGTCTTCGAACTGTTCCCCATCCTGAAGGCGCGGCGCTACCAGCTCGCCGGCAACCTTTCGGGCGGCGAGCAGCAATTGCTGGAAACCGCCATGGCGGTGCTGCGCAAGCCTGAGATCGTGCTGATCGACGAGCCCTCGGTCGGGCTTTCGCCGCAGGCGATCACGATCGTGTTCAACGAGCTGAAGCGCCTGCATGCGGATGGCCGCGCCGTGCTCCTCGTCGAGCAGAACACGCGCAAGGCGATGGAAGTCGCCGAACGCGCCGTCGTGCTGCGCCTCGGCAAGGTCATCTGGGACGGGTGCACCAGCGACATCACCCACGCCGAACTNGGACAACTCTTCATGACGGGTCAGATCGGAAACCAGGTAGAGGCATCCACGAGGCCCCCCATTGCTTAGAAAGTGACGCGCGGCCCCACGCGGGGAGCGGGCACATCCAAGACGCAATTCGACACCGCGCGCAGCCGCAGGCCGGAAGCGCGACGGGACTTCATTGGCCTGACGAAGCAAGAACGGACACTATCATGGCTAGGCTAGCATTCGACACCGGTGGCACCTTCACGGATTTCGCGCTCATCGACGATGTCGGCATTCTGCATCTGCACAAGGTGTTGAGCACGCCGGCAAACCCGGCGGCGGCCGTCGTCCAAGGCGTCGGCGAACTCCTGGTGCGGCAGGGGGTTCAGTCCTCCAAGGATAATCTCCAGATTTTGGGCGCGACCACGGTCGTGACCAATGCGGTGCTGGAGCGCAAGGGCGTGGAGACGGCCTTCCTCACCACCGACGGCTTCCAGGACCTGCTCAGGATCCGCACCGAAGGGCGCTACGATCTCTACGATCTGAAGATCGCATATCCCGCCCCGCTGGTGCCACGCGATTGCTGTTTTGGCGTCGTCGAGCGCATGGCGGCGGATGGGCGCGCCATCACGCCGCTCGACGAGAACAGCGTCGGCCTCGTCGTTGCGGAACTGAGGGCGAGGGGCGTCACCTCGGTCGCCGTCTGCCTGCTGCATTCCTATAAATTTCCGGAACACGAGCGGAAGGTCGGGGCTCTGCTGGCCGCGGCCGGGCCGGAGCTTTCGGTCTCGCTCTCCTCCGATGTCTGCCCGGAGGTCCGCGAATATGATCGCGCCTCGACCACGGTGGTCAACGCCTATACCCGTCCGCTGATGACGCAGCATGTCGAGCGATTAGAATCCGATCTGCGCAAGGACGGGATCATCTCCCGGATGCTGTGGATGACCTCCAGCGGCGGTGTCGTGCCCAGCATCACCGCGTCGCGCACGCCGGTGCGGCTCATCGAGTCCGGGCCTGCGGCCGGGGCGGTGGCAGCGGCAGAATATGCCCGCCAGGTCGAGGAGGCGAGCGTCATGTCCTTCGACATGGGCGGCACCACAGCCAAGCTCTGCCTGGTGCCGAATGGCGAGCCGATGATCGGCGGCGAACTCGAGATCGCTCGTCACGAGCGCTTCCACCGCGGTAGCGGCTTCCCGCTCAAGATCCAGTCGATCCAGATGATCGAGATCGGCGCCGGCGGCGGCTCCATCGCCTCGCGCAATCGCCTCGGCCTGCTTCAGGTCGGGCCGCACAGCGCGGGGGCCGTTCCCGGCCCGGCATGCTATGGACGCGGGGGCACCAAGCCGACTGTCACCGATGCCGACGTGCTGCTCGGCTATATCGGCGCCGAATCCTTTCTCGGCGGTGAGTTCCGGCTCGACGCCGGCAAGGCGCGCACCGCCATTGCCGAGCTGGCGGAGTCCCTCGGCGTCACGCCCGAGCGCTGCGCCTGGGGCATCCACGATCTCGTCAACGGCACCATGGCGGAAGCGGCGACCATGCACGCGGCCGATTATGGCGTCGATCCCGGCACCCTGCCGGTCATCGCCTTCGGCGGGGCAGGCCCGGTTCATGCCTATGGCGTGGCCTGCAAGCTCAATGCGAAGAAGGTCGTGTGCCCGGCGGGGGCGGGCGTGACCTCGGCCGTCGGTCTGCTGATTGCCCCGGTCGCAGTCGATGTCTCCGCGAGCCTGCCGATGCGGCTCGACCGCTGGAACGCTGCCGCGGTGCGCGATGTCTTCGCAAGACTCGAAAAGGACGGCCGCGAGATCGTGCTGCAGGCGGAGGTGGATGCCGAGGGCATCTCCTATGCCCGCACGGCGGATCTACGCTATGTTGGCCAGGGCCACGAGATCAGTGTGGCGCTGCCGCCGCTCGATTTCGGCGTGGACGCCTTCGTCGATGAGCTGTTCGGCCGGTTTGAGGCGAACTATGCCGCACTGTTCGGCCGCACAGTCGCTAACTCACCCGTCGAGGCGATCACCTGGAGGTTGCGCGCCAGCGGGCCCAAGGGCGCGCCCGCGAAAACTGCGACAAAGAGCGTCATAGGCTCCGGGCCCGACGCACTGAAGACGCACCGGCCGGTCTATTTCGACGAGACGCAGAGCTTCGTCATCACTCCGGTCTACGACTATTACGCGTTGCCGCAGGACGTCGCAATCAAGGGCCCGGCCATCGTCGAGCAGGTGGAATCGACCATCGTCGTCGGCCCGCGCGGCGCGGCTCATGTCGATGCCCGCGGCAATCTCATCATGCACATCAAGTAAGGAGCGCGACAATGGCTCGCCAACAGATCGATTTCAACGATCCCATCACCCTGCAGGTTTTGTGGAACCGGCTGATCTTCATCGCCGACCAGGCCGACCGCGCGCTGGGCCGCACCGCCTTCTCGCCCGTCGTGCGCGAGAACCACGACTATGTCACCGTGTTGATGGACGCCAGGGGCCGGGCGCTGGCGCAATGCACCTGGGCGATCCCGGTCTTCATCACCTCGCTGCCGATGGCAGCCCAGCATTATTTCCTGCCGGCTTTCCCGCCCGAGACGCTGGAGCCGGGCGACGTNCTNCTGACCAATGATCCGCTGATCGGCACCGGCCATCTGCCCGACATGGTCATGATCACGCCAATCTTCCACAAGGGAAAGCTGATCGGCTATTCCGGCAGCATCGCCCATATGCCCGATATCGGCGGCCGGCCCTATTCGCCGGACTCGACCGACATCTTCGAGGAGGGCGTGCGCCTCCCGATCCTGAAGCTCTACAAGGCCGGCAAGCCCACGCAGGAGGTGTTCGACATCATCGGCGCCAGCGTGCGACTGCCGCGTGAGGTGCTGGGCGACATCGAAAGCATGGTCTCGGCCAATGACGTGATGGCCCGTGAGCTGGTGCGTTTCCTGGAGGAATACGGGCTCGACGATGTCGAGGATCTGGGCAGCGCCATCCACAGCCGGTCGGAAGCCCACATGCGCCAGGCGATCTCGCGCTGGCCGACCGGCGAATACAGCTCCGAGGTCACACTCGACGGCTATGACAGCGAGGTCACGCTGAAATGCAACGTCAAGGTCGAGCCCGGTGCCATCCATGTCGATTATGCCGGCACATCCGCGCAGGTGCTCCACGCCATCAATGTGCGTAAGCATTACCGCTACGCCCACACGGTCTATGCGCTGAAATGCCTGCTCGATCCCGAGACGCCCAACAATGAAGGCTGCATGCTGCCGATCACCGACGAGGCGCCGGCGGGCTCGATTCTCAACCCGCGCAACACGGCGGCGGGCAATCTGCGCAATCTCATCGGCCATGTCATCCCGAGCCTGATCTTCCGTGCGCTCGAAGGCGTCGTGCCGGACAGGGTCCAGGGCGACAGCGGCGGCGCGCCGATCTGGGGCGTCAACTGCCAGGGCCAGAACGAACTGGGCGAGCAATATGGCGCGACGCAGAATCTGCATGGCGGGCAGGGCGGACGCTCCACGGCCGACGGCGTCGACACGCTGAGCTTCCCCTCCAATTGCCGCATCACGCCGACGGAGATGTACGAACTTTCCGTTCCTGCGCTGCTCGAATGCAAGGAGCTGATCCCCGATTCCGGCGGACCCGGGCAATTCCGGGGCGGGCTCGGTCAGCGCCTGGTCTTCCGCAACATCTCGCCAACGCAGATGAACATTTATCTCGCCAGCGAGCATGTGAAGAACCCCTGCTTCGGCGTCGTCGGCGGCAAGGATGGCCGCGCGGGCCATGTACTCAAGAACGGCGAGCCTGTCTTCGCCAAGGGCCACATCCCACTCGAGCCCGGCGCAAGGCTGACCGTGGAGCTGCCCGGCGGCGGCGGCTGGGGAGACCCGGCCAACCGCTCGCGCGAACTGATCGCCGAGGATCTCCGCCTCGGTCTGGTGACCGGCGAACGCGCGAAAGCCGATTACGGCTACGCCGCCGAATGACGCTGCGAAGCTTGATGAGGAGATGACCATGGCAAGACTGAACGGGCGCGTCGCGGTCGTGACCGGCGCCGGAACCGGCATCGGGCGCGAGATCGCGCGCCAGCTGGCGGAGGAGGGCGCCTCGGTGGTCCTTGTCGGCCGCAGGCTCGCGCTTCTGCAGGAAGCGGCTGACGCGATCAAGGCCACTGGCGGTCGCGCTTTCGCCCGCGCCGCCGATATCACGCAGCCCAAGGCCGTCGAAGCCCTGATCGGCTGGGTGCGTGCGGACCTCGGCACGGTCGACATCCTCGTCAACAATGCCGGCAGCGCGGTTGGGCCGCGCAATCTCGCCTTTATCACGCCGCAGGACTGGCAGGCGACGCTCGATGCAAATCTAACCGCCGTCTACCTGCTGTCGCGGGCGGTGCTGCAGCCGATGATCGACAAGGGCGGCGGCACCATCGTCACCGTCTCTTCAGGCGCGGCGCTACGGCCGAACATGCTGGGAGGTGCGGCCTACGGCGCAGCCAAGGCCGGCGTGCGCAACTTGATGGGCTATCTGCACGCAACGTTCCGCAATCAAATGATCCGCGCCACGACGATCACGCCGGGCGAGGTCAACACGCCGATTCTCGATGACCGCCCCCGCCCGCCTACGCCGGAGGAACGCGCCGCCCTGATGCAGCCCGAGGATGTGGCGCAGGCCGTGCTNCTNGCCTGCACNCTNCCGGCGCGCACGGTGATCGAGGAACTGGTGATCGTCCCGACCAAAATGCGCGACCAGTCCGGCGATATCGAACTTGCCCGCTGGTTCGGCGCACCTGAGGGCGCTGGCCTGACCAAGTCCTGATGATCTGAAGAAGAAACCCAGAAGCGACAGGAGAAAACGATGATCGGAGCCAAACTGCGCCAGCGCCTTGCGGCGGGCGAGCATATTCTGATGATAAACCCCAACCATGTCTCCTCGGGACTGGCCGCGCGCCTCACCGAGCTAAAGGCGGACGCGATCTTCATCGATTGCGAGCACGGCACGGCGAGCTTCGATGAGGCGCGCGAGATGGCGCGCGCGGCGCGCTCTGGCGGTGGCGGCGCCATCCTGCGCCCAGATTCGCATCAGCGCTCGCTTCTCACCCGCTATCTCAATGCCGGCGTCGATGGGCTGATGGTGCCGCTCGTCAACACAGCTGAACAGGCCCGCGCCGTGGTCGCGACGGTGCGCCATGCCTGCCCCGCCGATTTCGAGACCAGACTGCTGATCTGCATGGTCGAGACCGTCGAGGCCGTCGACAATCTCGACGAGATCCTTGCGGTCGAAGGCATCGACGTCTTCTTCGTCGGACCGGGCGATCTTTCGCAGTCGATGGGCTATCTGCCCTCGGTGCCACGCGGCCAGCCGCGTCCGCGCCAGGTGCTCGATCTCGTCGCGTCGACGCTGGCGCGCATCCGCGCTGCCGGCAAGATCGCCGGCACGCTGGTGATCGAGGAGGATATCGAGCATTGGTCGCGTTGCGGCGCCCAGCTCCTTTACTGCCATATCGATCCGTTCCTGCGCGACAAGATCGATGCGATGCATGAACTCGCCGCGGGCAAGAGCGAACGCCACCCAGTCCGGAGCATGATGTCATGATGGCTCTCTCCGAGCGCGTGCAGCGTATCAAGGTCTCACCGACTTCAGCGGCGGCACAGCGCGTCCGCGATCTGAAGGCGCAGGGGCGCGCGATTCTCGATTTGACAATCGGCGAGCCCGATTTCGATACGCCCGCTCATATCAAACAGGCAGCGGTCGAGGCGATCGCGCGCGGCGAAACCAAGTACACGCCCTTCAACGGCATTGCGCCGCTGCGCGAGGCGATCGCGGTGAAGATGACGAAGCGCACGGGCGTGTCCTACACTGCGGATCGGATCACGGTCGGCGGCGGCGGCAAGCAGGTGATTTTCCTGGCGTTGATGGCGACGCTCAATCCCGGCAGCGAGGTCATCATCCCGGCACCGTACTGGGTATCCTATCCCGATATGGTGCTCGCCAATGACGGCACGCCGGTCATCGTCACCTGCCGNCAGGANCAGTCCTTCAAGCTCACTCCCGCCCAGCTCGAGGCCGCGATCACGCNGAAGACTCGCTGGCTGGTGTTGAACACGCCGGGAAACCCGACCGGCATCGCCTACGACACGGCCGAACTGAGGGCGCTCGCCGAAGTGCTGCGCCGTCATCCCCATGTCGGCGTGCTGACCGACGAGATCTACGATGAGGTCTGGTTCAAGCGGGAGGCCACGCCGAGCCTGGTGCAGGCCGCGCCCGATTTCGCCGACAGGGTCCTCGTGGTCAACGGCGTCTCCAAGACCTATGCCATGACGGGCTGGCGCATCGGCTACGCAGCCGGCCCCAAGCCCATCATCGACGCCATCAACATGCTGCAGTCGCAGAGTTCGACCTGTCCCGCCGCGGTGAGTCAANTTGCGGCGCTCGCCGCAATCACCGGGCCGCAGGATTTCATCGCGGAGAGCGTCGCGGTCTATGCTCGCCGCAGGGATCTCGCCCTCCGTATGCTCAATGCGATACCGGGCCTCAACTGCCTGAAACCNGACGGAGGGTTTTATCTGTTCCCGAATTGCTCCGCTCTTCTCGGACGTACGACACTGGAGGGGACACTCCTGGAAGATGATCGCGCTTTCGTCCTGCATCTGCTCGATGCCGGTGGCGTCGCTTCTGTCCACGGCTCGGCTTACGGCCTGCCGGGTTATTTTCGCATCTCGATCTCGACTGACGACATGGTCATCGAGCGGGGCTGTGCTTCCATTGCGGCAGTCTGTCGGAATCTCGCTTGATGGAATGAACTGCATCCTGATTGCTGGCCGTCGCCAGACGCCGTGCGCGTTCCGAGCGCTGCGGCTCCTCTCGGCGGTGCGATATCCAGAATAGTTCGGCACCTCGAAACACCATGGTTGGCACCATTGCTATGACCGGGGCGGTTATACCGTCCGAAACCGTTTGCCCGCCCTTCACGATTTGATCTTGGCGACGCCCATCTCTTGAAGCAGCCTCAGATTGTCTTCGATGTGCCAATTGTCGGTGATCCGCCCATCCTTGACCTTGAGGAGATCGGTGGCGATGAAGGCGATCGGCCGTCCCTTGCAAAGTGTCTGGCCGAATTTCCTGGAGCGCATCATCGCGGCATCCCGTATTCCGACAATGAAAAATACTATAGCAATCTCAGTTGCGAACGAACCGGGAACGTATCGGAATGAGCCTTGAATTGCCACATGCTACGCTTGACTCTTAATCAGCGGCTCTGTCGTTCCGACCTCGCGCGCGTGAGCGGGTTGGCCAAAGGTCACATTATCAGAAGACACCACCGCAAACTGGGCTGGTGTGTGGAAGGGCCGTAGCCGGTCGCTAACTTAGCCCGCTCGCTGTGAAGATCCGAACCGCGGGCTCACTTTAAGGTCTACGACGCCGAGACAAAAACCAAAAGGAAATCGAACTTCCACGAAGCTGAAATCCAATTCGCGAGCTTATGCGGCTTGATTTGGTAATCGCCGTCCGGCCGCGGGTCTAAAGCTCTGCTTGTTTTCACGCTGGATGTCGACAGATAGACGAGTACTGGCTCGCGAGCTTTCGATAGACGCCACCGCACGGGCGCGGTCTTCGCACTCCCTGGCATAGGCTTCAATGAGCGCAGCATCTCGCGGAGACAACATGCCTGCAATGCGGCGGGCCTGTCCCGCGCGTGCGTGCCATAGCAAAGCTTCCGACCGGTCCATTTTGGTCACCGCGAGAATCACCCTTTCTCAAGTAGCGAAAATGCTGGCGGCGAGGTGGGGAAAGTTCAATGCTTGTAATTATTCCGGAATCGAGTCCGCCCGATTGATTCTTGATCGGTCCAGATTGGCTCTTGATCGGTCGTGCGGGGTTGGCCTCGTAACCGCCGGCAAATGGCTTGGAAAGGACGAGCATGAGCTGGCAACCGCCATTCTGACAAAGAGAAATTCTGTAACGATCTCAATGAGCTAAAACCGCCGGAAATGTCAGAACGGCCTTTGAAAACACTACAAGATTTCCCGACTTCCAAGCTGAATACGAGGGTTCGATTCCCTTCACCCGCTCCAAGCCATTCAATGGCTTAGCACGAATCTTCAGATTTCATTCCGACAACCGTTCTGACAACACGGCTGACTACCGATTTGAATTCGTCAGTTTTTTCAGCCTAGCAAAATGACGTTACGGCAACTGATGGCACTCGTTACTCACTCACCTGTTCCATAGGGAGTGGCTGAGGGGCCGGCGGACGACGAGGTCCCGGCGATCCTACAAGATCGAGCTCCTCAAGCGGGTAGAGAACGGCCTTGCCGCTTTTTAGGAACGATGGTCCGACTCTCATAGAACGCCAGTTACGCAAAGTGCCGTCGCTAATTTGGCCGCCATTGGCAAAGCCGATCTTGTGCCTAGCGCTGAGCGCTCTGTCGCCGCCGTTTAGGGAAGTCACGATTTGGGCCATTTAGAAATGTCACCCGGTGGGGAACAGGATAGCCGCCTTTCTGTGGGCTGGGGTTGATACCTGGTTCTCGAGAGGGCGGCGCGTGAAGCCTTCACATTGCGTAACGCGACGCCCGGGTGCCGATCTATCCGACCTTGAACATATGGTTCTTCTGGCCACGGCGCCGCTACGCAGGTCCGTCGTCGATTTTGGGTGGATCGATGTGGTTCCTCACGTTGCCGCGCACGAAACGCATCAGCGGTCCTAAGAATTTTCGCTGTTCAGCCAAAAAGACTTTTTCAACACTATTGGTGCAAAGCGGTCGTCCATCGCAAGCAAAGCATTCGAACTACGAAACCGCGATGTGGGCCCGCGCGTTCTATCTCAAATGGCGCGCGGCATCCGCAACCCGTCTCGTTCAACTCTGCCTCAAAAACAATAAATTCTAATTTATTTGGGGGCCAGANGCGCTTCGACTACTGTCTTGNCGCGAGATCGTCCGGACGCACGGGGCAAAAGGGGAAGCACGGCATTTTTGGAATTCACAATCTCAATTCGGCTGAACATCCGGGGAGGGGCATTTACTTCAGGCAAGACTGAATGAATATCGTCGATCCGCAGTTCAGAGGGCCTATTTCTCAGGACCTGATTTGCTTTGGTCCTTTTCGTCTATCCACCACGGAGCGACTTTTAGAAAAAGGCGGCGAGCCGGTTCAGCTTGGCAGTCGCGCTCTCGACATTCTTATCGTTCTCGTCGAACGTCCGGCCGAAGTGGTCAGCAAGAAGGAGCTGATCGCAAAAGTGTGGCCGGACCTTGTGGTCGATGACGGCAGTCTTCGCTATCATATCTTGGNGTTGCGCAAGGCGCTTGGGCAGGGGCGATCTAACACACGCTATGTGACCAATGTGTCGGGCCGCGGCTACTGTTTTGTCGCGCCGATTTCGCGTGTTGCAAGCCGGCCTGCGCCCGTGAGGAATTCGCTCGCACATTCACCCGTCGGTCTTCCCCCAAGTCCAATCAGAATGGTAGGACGCGACGAAACAGTTCGGCTTATCTCGGAAGGGTTGTCCGCGCGGCGCTTCTTCACCATCGTCGGACCTGGCGGGATCGGTAAAACCACAGTGGCCACCGCGGTGAGCCATACGATGCTCGCCGCCTTCGACGGCGCGGTCCATTACGTCGACTTTGGCCCGTTGTGCACTCCGTCTCTTGTTCCCAGCAGGGTCGCGTCGACGGTAGGCCTGCAAGGCAATTTCGATGATCCGCTTGCTACGCTACCAGCATTCCTGCGCGACAGGCGCATGCTGCTGGTGCTCGATAGCTGTGAGCATGATCGAGACGATTGCTCCATTGGCGGAGTGCATCTTCCGGGAGGCTCCAGAAGTCCATATCCTGGCGACGAGCCGGGAGCCGCTGCAAGTTGAAGGCGAGCAGGTCCATCGCATACACGCGTTGGCCTTCCCCCCTGATGATGAACCGTTGACGGCTGCCTCCGCGCTCACCTTTCCGGCCGTGCAACTGTTGGTCGAGCGCGCTGCTGCGGACGGCAGTGGTTTCGAGTTGAATGACGCCGAAGCGTCGATCGTTGGCAAAGTCTGCCGCAGACTCGACGGAATTGCCCTTGCGCTCGAACTCGCCGCCGGGCGCGTCGGTGTCTACGGAATCAAAGGGATTGCGTCACTTCTCGATAGCCAATGCAGGCTGCTATGGCGCGGACGACGCACGGCGTCATCCCGGCATCAGACGCTAAGCGCCATGCTCGACTGGAGCTACAATCTTCTCCCTGA
>JGI25616J43925_10000536_pt1 | contig 13718 bp, 6 predicted proteins | sample GraSoi2013_100cm_FD_43925 | JGI IMG/M metagenome (IMG submission 43925) | reverse complement strand
ACAGTTTCTCCACATCGGGATAGTCAAATGGCCGTCCGCCGCCAACCCCTGTCGGCAGTGCCGGCAGTTGGACGGGTGCCTCTTCAGTTGAGACAGAGCGCCTTGATCGCGCGCTCTTCTGCTCGATCAGCATGCTGGTNCCGTTGGTGGGCAACAGCACCTCTGTCCCTGTCAGCAGNCTGCGTAGTGCCCGGCGAGCCTCTTCATCGCCATGCACAAGGGCAACGTTGCGAGGATTGAGAGAAGAGGCATAACTGGCGAGCTCACCCCCGTCGGCGTGTGCGCTCAAGCTATATTTGGCCACAGAACACTGCACCTGTACCTGTTGTCCCCCCAGTTCCAACGTATTTTGCTTGTGTTCTGCCAGGTCGAGCAGCTTCTTGCCGGGCGATTCCTCGTCCTGGTAGCCGGTAATGAGAATAGAGGCATTGGGGTTCGGAGCCAGGCGGGCCGCGTACCAGGCGCTCGGCCCACCGGTGAGCATTCCACTACTGGAGAGAATACAGGCCGGGGGGCCGGCCAGGATACGTTCGCGTTCCTTTTCATCACGTACAAAGGTAATGTTTGGCCCGGTGAAAGGGAGATATCCCTTGCGAATCTGTCGCTGTAGGCGCGGGGTCAGAAATTCGGGCAGCAGTTGATAGGTTGTGCAAACGCGCCTTACCAGGCCATCAACATAGATGGGAAACTCCGGTATCTGGCCCTGTTCCTGGGCCGCCTGTAAAAGCAAAAGGATTTCCTGACCCCTGCCCAGTCCAAAACAGGGAATGAGGACATGTCCACCATGGGTCAGCCCTTCCGCGACGGCCTGTGCAAGCCGCTGTTCCTCGGCCTGTCGATTGGGATGGAGCCGTGAGCCATAGGTGGCTTCCAGGACCAGCAGATCGCAGTGTTTGAGTGGTGGAGGCGTTGCCCCCAACACTGTACGCTGTGGGGTGCTGCTGATGTCGCCGGAGACGACGATGGAACCAGCGGCAGATCTAAAGCCAAGGCTTACCGCTCCGGCGATGTGTCCGGCGCGGCTAGCATGAATGGTTATCCCCGGCAGCATTGGTACGGTGAATGGTTCCTCAATGGGCATGGGGCGCACCTGCATGAGCATGCCTGAGACCAATTCTTCTGGGTAGAGCGGCAACTCCATCTCTTCAACCGCTCGTTTCGCCATGATCTTCAAGGCATCAGCCAGCATAACCTCCATCAGCAAGGCGGTTCCCCGCGAGGTAAAGATAGGCGTCGTAGGAAAGGCTCTATGCAGCAGCGGCAGGGCACCAATATGGTCGGCATGNGCATGAGTAACAAAGATCGCCCGTATATCCTTGCCCTCAAGCTGGGCTAGATCGGGTAATGGGTCCGCCTTGTGATCCACACGTACTCCGGCATCGACGACGAACCACTGTTCGGCCAGTTCGATGGCAAGACAACTGGCTCCAACTCCGCTNGCTCCACCTAAAAAGGCAACCTGCATCTCTGTAATCCCTTCGTGATAACGTCTAGATATACCTCTGACGGCAATTCAGAGAATGCCCATCAACTGCCGGGTCTCCTTTTTCTTGGTTGGATCATGGCACAGACACTATTGCATTCTCTGAATTGCTGTCGAGGCTATTATAGCATACTATCTTAAGAGGTGATTACATCTCTATGCAGAGATCAATAATATCGATTTAAACGCAAGATCTCTCTGGCCTGACCTGGAGTTGCCACCGGGCGATCCATCTCCCGCGCTATACGAGCTATCCGCGCTACGAGCTCGGCATTGCTCTCGGCTAGCTGCCCTTTGCGATAATAAATATTATCCTCGAAGCCNACNCGTACATGTCCACCTAGCGCCAGAGCAATCACTCCCAACGTTAATTGGTGGCGGCCTATACCTGCTACNCTCCATGTGCTGCCAGGCGGCAGGCNGCGTACCATATGCATCAGGTGGGCCGGATCAGCTCCTATAGCTCCGGGCACTCCCATCACAAAATCAAACTGGATAGGATCGCTAAGCAGATCCATGCCGCGTAAACGCAGCGCCTCATCGAGCATGCCCATATCAAAAATCTCGATCTCCGGTACAATTTCGTACTGCTGTAAGCGCCGCGCGAATGTCTCCACCAGTTCGCGGTTATTCATAAACACGCTCTCGCCAAAATTGACCGTTCCCGTTGTTAGAGTTGCCATATCTGGCCGGCATTCGATGCTTTGCAAGCGTTCCTCCGCCGTCATCCACACAGCTCCCCCCGTCGATACCTGGGTAATCACGTCACAACGGGCGCGAATCCCCTCCACAACTTCGCGGAAGAGNCCCGCATCTTGTGTCGCGTTCCCCTCACTATCCCTGACATGGATATGAATAATACTCGCACCGGCTTTGTNACACTCTACAGCAGCCTGTATAATTTCCTGGGGTGTTGTAGGCAACTTTGGTTGTTGTGCCTTTGTTACTTCNGCGCCCACCATGGCCGCGGTGATCATCACTGGTTGCATACATTGAATCCTTCCTGACTGGTCCGCCTCATCCTATCTTATCCTAAATATTGTCAGGCCTGCCAGTCGTCAGGAACATCAATATTTCCTAATATTGACAAAAATGGATGACTTTCGACTTGTGTTTGGATATACTATGAGCAGGTGTTTGTTTAAAATGAAACACATTTACATCTGATACTGATGTAAAATTGGGGATAGTAGAAGTAGTGAGGATCCTTGAAAACAACTGTAACTGCCGACTTAACACGCGACTATCTTCAAAGGCTGGAACGGCAAAACTATCTCGCCACGATGATCCTGGTAGTTATCGTTACTATCTCCATCTTTTGGTGTCTTTTTCATATCGGCAACTCCACAGTTCTGAAACTCTTTTCCAATCTTATGTACCCCTTGAGTTCAGCTATTGGCGCTCTTTGGGTAGGTGTGACCGCTTACCGGACTCGCCGNGGTCCACTGCGCCTTGCTCCCCATCATCAACTGTCCTGGCTATTGATTGGTTTAGGTTTGCTCGCAAATTGTCTGGGTGCTGTTTATTATGCATATTTGGAGCAAGCCGGCTTCACCCATCCCGTTCCTNCGTTTTCCGATATTGGCTATACCCTTTTCTATCTACTTACCTTCGCCGGTTTGCTGATCATGCCCAGCGCCTTACGTTTCCGTGTACGTACCGCCCTTGACGCACTGATCACAACTCTGTGTGTCTTTAGTATCATGTGGTTTTTTTTCATTTCTACAATTTTTAAAGCGCATAATAGCTGGATAAACGCTGTTACAGTCTCATATCCTGTCTGGGACATGCTCCTCATCCTTGCCATTGTATTGCTCATTCGACACCGCACAGAAGCAATTTTACATACATCATTGATCATCTTTGCTCTCGGCATTGTTTGCCAGATCTGGTCCAACATCGGTTACGCTTATACCCTCGCCATCGGTACCTATTTCACTGGCCTTTTTTATATTGATCCTTTTTGGTATCTGGGTTGCTTATTGTTTGGTCTTTCCGCGCTTTATCAGTACTCCACCATTGCCAGGCGTGCCTATAACAAGCAGACACATTTGTTTTCTGCTCCTCCTCGCATAGAGACGACCCTTTTTCGCCGGTCCAAAAAATCGCGGCGCTACCACGTACTCCCCCGAAGCATGCTCATTTGTGTTCCCCTGCTTCTGTTATTGACTACTTTGCTGTACAGCCAATATTTCGAAGATGTCAATGTTCAGCAACAATCAATCGTTCTGATTATCATCACAGCTATTGTAGGTGTACTTGTGACGGTGCGCTATATTATCGCTGCTCGTGAAAACGAAATTCTCCTTCAAGAACGCGAGCAGGACCACTTGGAGGCGGAATGCTTACGCGTTCTAGCGACTGAACTGACAAATATCCTTGAGCTTGATCGCTTATTTGAACGTATCGTCACAAGTGCAACCTCACAATTTGGCTTTGATGCTGCTATCCTGATCTTGTTGGAGGAGTACACTCTACCTCTTGATCAGCAATCGCGTTTGCTGCTAGTCGCTGCGACATCTACCTCGCCAGCAGCAATCTCCTGGCTCTTTCAAGGAGCTCACATTAGCAAGTGTGATCTCCTGGTCGAAAAGGAATCTCATGTAATTTGGTCAGCGCAACATATGGACTTTCCACCTGAGTTGGATGCCTGGCGGCATGAGCACAATATTCGTTCCGCTTTTTTTGTACCACTGGTCTACCAGGAACAATTCCTGGGTACTCTCTGCTTTGGTAGCTGCGCTGAAGAGCATTTTAGCGAACATGATACCCACTTTGCTCGCACCTATGCTGAGCAAATTGCCCCTATTATCGAACATACACGTTTGTATCAAACTATGTGCGAACAGGAAACCTTTGCGAAGGCCATGGCAAATATTGCCACTCGTCTCAATTCAGCCGTAGTAGACCCTGCTGAGATTCATGAACTCATTTGTGCTGAAGCCGCTCGTGCTTTACGCGCTGATTACGTTCTCCTCTATGGCATCAGCGATAGCGAACACTTCTTCCCACTTGCTGCGTTCTCCAACGTGCAAGAATCCCTTTCGCCGCTCAATGACTGGCCCACTATTGCCGTGTATGAGCACGAAGGACAGGTCCTGAACTCATTGCAGCCGGTCCTCCTGCAACTTCAGCCTGAACATACTGTGCTCAGGCGTCAGTCGAAGACCTTGTCTGGAACGTATGCCTGGCAAAGCAATACTGGTCCACTTCAAGCGCATACGTTCACCAGGGCAAAAAATAATCGTTCTGGCTCGCTATTGCAAGAAGAACTCGAGCGCAAGTACGTGCATACTGCGATCCTGGCACCTTTGATTGCTGGCGGAGACCCCATTGGTTTGCTCGTCCTGGGACGTTCTCCCGCTCCAAATAGGCACGATCAGATTTCTTTTGTAAACAGCGATTTACCTTATGTACAGGATTTTGCGGAGCAAGCTGCGGTTGCCCTGACCAATGCCCAGCTTTACCAGCGATTACGCACTGCCCATCAGCGCCAGCAAGAACTTGATCAACTCAAAGATCAGTTTATGATCACAGCCTCACATGAGCTTAGGACGCCTTTAACTGCTGTACAGGGGTATATTGAATTAATCGCTCATTACGATGAATTAATACCTAAGGAACAGCGCCAGGAATTTTTGCAAAAAGCCCAGCGTAGCTGCAATGAACTGGTTGTCCTCCTGCATAATGTCATGGATGCCAGCCGTCTGGAGATAGAGGCCAATATACGCTCTACACATAACGAGCGTGTGCTTATAAAAGATATGATGGATAGCGTCATCAATCTCATTGAACCGCGCTTGACGCATGAGCAGCGCGAGGTGCATCTCTCTATTCCCCTCCACCTTGCTGTCCGGACCGATCCCGATCGCCTGCGCCAGGTACTCCTTAATCTTAGCGTCAATGCTCTAAAGTATTCGCTACCTCGCACGCCTATTACATTTTCCGCTCATGCTATTCTTGACACCGAGGGCTATGCACTTATCAGTGTCACTGATAGAGGTAAAGGTATCACACAACAGGATCAAACACGTCTTTTCGAGCGCTTTGTGCGTCTCGAAAGTGATATTAATAGCCCGGTACGAGGTTCCGGCCTGGGCCTATACATCTCACGTCGTCTGGTGGAGGCCATGGATGGCAAAATCTGGATTGAAAGCAATGGTATCCCAGGCGAAGGCTCCACTTTTCATGTTCAGCTGCCGCTGGCCTGACCTCTTACTTCTCGTCCAGTTGCTCCTGGCCTGACCACTCTACTTTTTGTTTTTCTCGCTAGCCTCTGTGGCTTCAGCCTGCTTTTTTACCAGTAACGGGGCGTGCTGCTCGCAAAAACGAAAGGTTCGCCCTCCCGCCANCAATTGCGCATATGCNGCAGGTTCTCCACAGGTATCACAACGNCCAACATGCGTTTTTACAGCTTTCATAAAATGTCATCTCCTTGATCTCTATCATGCTCGGGCATACCATGCCCGCTTATTGCTGCATAACTAACGCCATATGTATGTTTTTTGCTCCCTCAGGCAGGGGCTTCGGTTGGAACATGATTCATCCCGAATTTTGAGTCGCCCTCGTACCCTTCCAACACAGGACGAAGGGCGANCGCAAGGGTCCCCACCNAACCCTTCACCACCCCGCCCCTACGGGGACGAGGCCACTTTCCATGGATGTTTCCAAAAAGACCTACCCTTGAAAGGCAAGGGGATGCCCCTACTCTACTCCGAAGGAGTCTGCACCGTTTATAGTAGGGGTAGCCCTTGCGGCTACCCTGGCCCCTGCGGGTGCCTTCCCCTGTTTCCATCGTCCGGTATGACTCGTTTCATTCGCCACCGGTATAAAATTTGGGATGAATCATGTCCCGTAAGGCAGCCACACGCAGAGGAAGACGAAACAAACGAAGTATTAACTATAAGCTTATCATACCACATAGCGCCTTTCCGCGTTCGTCGGTGCGGCAGGTAGTCAGACCTGTTTGGGGCACTCTCATATACTGTTTTTAGCACACCTTATGCAAGTTGGCTATCTCCTTGGACTGGGTTCCAGGCATCTAAATTCAGAGCGCTCTGCACGGCCCAAAGACGAGTAGCGTAGCTACCTTCCGTCTACCCTCTTACATAAGACACGGCAGAATTTTTATCTATACAGTCACTCTCTTCGCCTCTTTCCGCTTGCCGTTGCGCTTGTTCACTGTGTAGAAGAGCGCTTTCTGTGGTTCTTGTTTGGCCTGTAAGTTGAAGTCCTAAAAAAGGATGAGTAAAGTACGAATGTGTATACTGAATATAGTGGTGGATGATGATCGTTGGGGTGCCACTTTGCTCTGTTGAGCGCTGCACCAGACAGGGTCTGATGAGAGCTTCGCCAGGCATGTTATGTTGTAGCTTATGCTCCAAACATGCACTGTCGCAAGCTATTCCAGGCGCGGTTTGTTGAGCTCTGCTCCAGACATACTGCGATCATCATTACCACTGAGAAGATGATACTTTCTCTATTTCCCTGCTCCACACAGGAAAAAGAGCCTGGCAATGTCGCCAGGCTCCTTTTCCTCCACGGCTCCCCCGTTTCCATCGTGTTACATGGCATCCATTTCTGCTTCTAATGCCACTTCTTTTGCCTGCTCGTATGCTGGTTCCCGAATATCGATCTCCAACTGCCCTTCTACTGCTTTCACATGTACTTCTCCATGTTCGGGAATGTTTGCCAGTAGAATGCGTAGACTGAGTGGTACTGTCAACAGGCGTTCAATTGCACGCCGCAAGGGCCGGGCACCCTGGGTCTGGCTAAAGCCTTCCTTGCAGAGCAGGTCGATGGCACTGTCATCTGCGTGCAGAGTCAGACCCTGTTCTAACAGGCGAGCTGCTAACTCATTCATCTGCAGGCGCGTAATCGAGTGTGCCTGTTCTTGTCCCAGGGGATGGAAAATGACAACCTCGTCAACACGATTGAGAAATTCCGGGCGGAAGGTCTGGCGTAAACGTTCAAGCAGGCGATCCCGCTGCATCTCCTCTGCCGTCCCTTTAACGCTGGCACGAAAGCCACTTGGCATTGAACGGCCCAGCATATCAGTGCCAACATTTGACGTCATAATCCAGATGGCATGCTGCGCATCCACTGTATGTCCCTGGGCATCTGTCAGGCGACCCGCGTCAAAGACCTGCAAGAAGAGATCAAATACCTCTGGATGTGCCTTCTCTAGTTCATCCAGCAGAACCACACAATGCGGTCGGCGCCGCAGTTTGCCCGTTAGTTGTCCCTCCTGATCATGGCCGATATAGCCTGGAGGTGCCCCAACCATGCGCGAAACAGCGTGTTTCTCCATGTACTCTGACATATCTATGCGTATCAAGTGTTCGTCTGAACCAAACACTTCGGCGGCCAGTGCTCGCGCTAACTCGGTTTTGCCCACACCAGTTGGCCCTAAGAAGAGAAAGACGCCCGCCGGGCGATTGCGCGGTTTGAGACCGGCTCGCGCTACTTGAATAGCCTGGGTAACGCGGCCGATAGCCTCATCCTGCCCGACTACGCGCGCCTTCAAACGCGACTCCAGGTTGAGCAGGCGGTCTCTTTCCTCACGGCCAGGCGCCTGTACGGGGATACCCGTGCGGTGGGAAATCACTTCGGCAATCATCGAGGGTGTAATCACCGGTGGTTCTTCCAGGTCTTCAAAGTTGTCTTCTTCTTCGATCTGTTCTGACGCTTCCTCCATAGAGAAAATGCGTGCCTGTGAACATGCCTCATCTAGCACGCTACAGGCTTTATCAGGCAGGCGCAGGTTTGGTAGATATTGCACAGAAAGATGAACTGCCGCCTGTAAGGCATCTTTGGTGATGCTCACATTGTGGTGCTGCTCGTAGAGATCGCGCATACCGCTGAGAATNGCCAGTGCCTCTTCAACCGAAGGCTCCTCAATCATTACAGGGCGTAGGCGACGCTCCATCGCCGCNTCTTTTTCAATCAAACGGTATTCCTGGGGCGTTGTAGCGCCAATACACCGCAATCGTCCACCGGCCAGTGCGGGTTTTAGTATCCCTGCCGCATCAATACTCCCATCTGCCGCGCGTCCCGTGCCAATGAGCAAATGCATTTCGTCAATAAAGAGAATGATGTTGCCGCTGCTCTCTGCCTCCTCCAGCACTTTCAGGAGCCGCTCTTCAAATTCACCCCGGTACTTTGTCCCGGCTACCAGCGAACTGGCAGATAGCTCGATCAGGCGCTTGCCACGCAGTTCAGGTGGAACCTTGCCATCCACGATGCGCTGGGCCAGTCCTCCTACAATCGTCGTCTTGCCTACCCCCGAATCACCGATCANCACGGGATTATTGCGATCCTTGAGCATTAGCGTCTGCATTAACAGGCGAATCTCCTTGTCGCGTCCAATNAATGGCGTCAGTTGTTTCANACTGGCCTGCTTCGTCAGATCGCGTCCTAAACGCTCTAGTACTGAGTTGCCGCCTTTGGATGCGCCCTCGGGGCTGATACCTACTGGTAAGTCAACGGGTGCCGCGGCTGGACTCGCACTTACCGATGGCACGAGTTCAAGTAATGCACGTGCGTTGCTGGCTAGAATCAGTTCAATCAATTGCGTTGGGTTGATGCCCAGCTTGGTAAGCAACTCGTGGGTCACACCGTCACCTTCACCCAACACAGCCTGGGCTATCGCCCGTTCATCAATAGCCATGGAACCTGCATTAAGCGCATTGCGTTCTGCGGTTTGTAAAATCTCTTTGCAGCGGCGTGTCGGCAAAATTGGCGTATCACTGGTGGCCTTGCCGTTGCCCAGGGCAAGGCGGATCACATCTCGTACCTGCTTGGGTGCGAAGCCGAGCGCCCGCAACGCATCCTGCGTGCAACCGCCATCAAGCTTGGTCAACGCAATAAAAAGATGGGGCGTTCCCAGGTAGTCTTTGTGCATGCGTCGGGCCTCAGCCAGGGCAAGACCCAACACCTCCTGTAAGAAACGTCGCTCAAGCGAATTGGAAGAAGGAATGATCGGAGAGATCATGTGACTATCATCAAAGATGTCGAGGCGTGGCTCATTGTTGCGCTCTTTACTCGCAACTGAAACTGTTACCAACCGTTGAGTCGGATCTCCATAAAGTGTATAAGTTATCCATGACATGTCTTCCGGACTATTTTGGGCCATGCTTGCCCTTGCTCTACGTATCGCCTCACCCAGCGATACGCCATCTGCCAGCTCTTGATAAAAGAGTACCGCGAACTCCCGCGTGCGCAACGTATTGATCGGCCAGCGCATCGCCAGCACTGCACCCGCACCTGCGCCCAGCAAGTTACCTGCAATTCGTTCCATCATTTCATCACGCTCTTGCTGGCTGGCCATTGTACTGCCATTGCGTATCTGCCGCTCATCATCGTGATAACTCAGAAATATCAGCGGTCGTCGTGGTATTGCTTGTAATAATTGCTCAATCGCCTGTCCATCGAGGCGTGAACTGCCTCCTAATGCCAGTACGAACTCACCATTGGAGGCCGTCGTAGGATATGGTCCTGCGTAATGTAACACTTGTGGGTTGTCGGCGCTTATGCGCATGCGCATCTCTAACTGATTTGCCTGCTGGCGATAGAGAATAATGCGCGATACAGACTCAGGTAACGTAGTACATAACGTGGCAATCTCTTCTTCAGCCGTTGGACGTTCACCTGTCGGATTCACTAAAAACAGCACAGATAATCCTTGTGCTTCACGACGGCTTATTTTTCGCATAGGTCGGTCTACTAAGGGTAGTGGCTTATTGCTGTCGTGATTTCCTGCGATCTGGCGACCCATACTTATGTGTTGGCAAAGAAAACGGCCATTTTTTGCGTTTCCCTCGTATAATAGCTCCCAGGGGATCTCCGGTGTATTGGTATTAAATATCAGCGCGCTATCAAGCTGGTGGAGCGCCTCTTGTATTGCTGGGGGAAGAATAGTATCAAAGAGAAAACGGCCTAAGACCAGCAAAGAATCGTTGACAACGCTCAACTTCATCGTCTGACGCCGAATATCTATCAATGCCATGGTTTGTATGTGCTGTGCTGAAGCTTGTAATGCACGACGCAAGCGTTCACGCATTTCTATTGTCAGTTCGGTTACATATTCCTGGACAGGTTGAATTGGGCCTTCGGGAAGATCAAGACGAAAGCGAAAGGCAGTATCGGTACGTATAATAGTTAACAGAGCTGGCTGTTCCATCATTCTTTTCTTCTACAATCTTCCCAAAAAAAGGCGGTTATTTCCGCTAATACAAACCACACAAAGAGTTCATGGCAAAAGCAGTATACGAGGATGGGCATAGCGGTGTCAATACTTATGCTCATCTTTTCTCATTATAATAGTAGAAAAGGTAAAATATCGCTCATCACAAACGCCCAACATATAGGCAATCAAGGCATTTACCGCGTCCCTGCTTGGCCCCAAATTGTGACGCCATGCTCATTACGGGTAACATACCCTTTTTTGCTATGTGCTGCCTCTTCGCATATCCCCGCTCATCACAAACGCCACACATATACTGTTATCTTGCACCAGCCAACATCACACGACTGTTTGGGGATAACAACTACCCAGGGAGCCCGCGGGCAATATCTTGCCAGAGAATGTGGCATCCTCCAGTAGTAGGCCATCAAAGTGCTGACCTGTTGTATGGAGCGTTGTGCAATTGCCCGGGCTGGGCAAAATCGTCAGATCCAGTTCGGGGAAACTACCGGCCTGTCGCTGCACAAGCAAGCTATAAGGCTTATCCGGTGTGAGCGGTGGTACATACCATGAGAGCGTGACAGTCATAGTGCAATTTTTAGGAATGACCACCCAACCTCCAAACATGGCTCGTCCTGGTTCATCGCTGCTACGATTTGTTGGTGGTCCCACGGTGTCAAGTGGATGCCAGTTAGCACCAGTCTCGTCCGCAAACGAGGGTGCCTCCGCTCCAGGTTGAAATTGGCCTGCCGGGCAGAGCAGTTCATCCTTGGGGTAGACATCTCGTTGGGGGCACGCGACATAGCTTGCCCCACATAATGGCGTATTTGTGTCAAACCCATCTCCCCACAGGTATTTACTCGTCTCCGGTACATAGACACGTACATAATCATGGTAGGTATCATAGCCGTAAACAGGTCCAAGCTGGTTATATACAAAGCGCAGTTGCAGGACATGCTGCGCTCCTCCCTTTGTATCCAGCGTGACAGTATCATGCATAATTGTTCGTATATACTGCGATGCTTTGCTTGCGCTTACATTTGCTTGCACTACGTACAGACCGTCGTGTGTATTCGAGCGGTCAACCTGTGCTGCGTCTCCATATTGCGCGAGTAATCCTTCTATTTGAGGATTCGTCACGTAAATCTGCAAATCTTTGGTTTTCAAATCATGCAGCATCTGACGTGCGATAGTGATAATTTCATCGGGTGGAGCATGACGTACATGATCCAGCAGCAGCTTGGCAAGGTAGGCCGTAAAACGTTTACGACTGGATGTTGCATTATCTCCGGGCTGATAGATAACCTGTTTGGCTAATCCTGCGTTATCTTGCTGGTAGTAGTGCAGCCGTTCCTCAAGATTCTGGGCGGTAATCGTGTCATTGTAACCCGGCACCTGAATCGGTCCAATGACCTGGAGAACATGCTCGATTAAAAAGGGCGTGAAGAGAATCACGCCATCAATCTGGTGACCAACCTCGCTTTTGTATTTAGTAATCGCAATTTGCGCCGAAGTGGGGAAGTCCGCGGAAAGATTTGAATCGCGTAGGCCCCAGTTGGCGAAAGGCCACCATGAGCGGTATTGCGGTGGCGCGAGCAAGCCAAGTGTCGGACTGTTATTGGCATATTCAACGAGCGAGATATCCTTCAATGAGAATGGAGCAACTCGCCCACCATTGATAGAAAGTTCGCCAAATTGTCCCGTAAATCCTCCCGTGGGACGTATTTCGGCCCGGTCCATTGTCTGGACCAGAAATGTACGCGGCTCATTAACTCCCAGCATCCAGCCCGCTGCATCCAGCAACCCGCGCAACTGTGCCAGGTCCGTCTCGGCCTGGGGTATGGCCTGGATAAGCTGTGTCAACTGGTCACGCTGGTGTGCGCTGACACTAACTGGCAAAGAACTCAGCGAAAACTTACTGCTCTGTGTCTGTATGTCATATAGCCGTGGCAGGAGATAGTCTATTGATGTACGTACCAGGTCCAGTGTTGCGGTAGTGACCAGGGGCTGATGGCTAGTATTATTCAGCAGCGAACCACGAAAAGTCGGCGCAAGTTTGTCGGCTGTATCGATTAACTGGTGCCCGATATCAGAGACATCTATGCCAATTTGACTGATCGCGTGGACTGCGACGATCTGTGGTTGATACTGCGGCAAATATTGGTTTACCGCCGCAATAACCTGCGCATGGTCAAGAGTATATTGTACCTGTTGGAAATTCTGGCGCGCCGCCTGAAACTCTTTTTGTGCCCGTTGTAATTTATTAACGTCGAGAAAACCTGTTGGATGAGCACTAAGACCAGTAAATACTGTTTTAACATTCAATAAGTGTTGCACGCCATCAAATGCCTGGGTGCGCACAGTGGTATATGTGGTATAGGCGTTTACGCCATAGGCTACGGCAAATAAGCCAGAAATCAGTGTACCTACAATTGATAATGAGAAGAGCACCAGTATAACTACCATATAGCCTCTGGATAAGGGACGTTTTTGTAGAGCTTTTAATGGATAAATATGCCGGGCCGCTCCATTGGATTGTGCTACAGCAGGGGATGTCTGTCCTGTATGATTGCCATTTGCGCCCATGGGCACCATGTCTTGTTTAGAGGTATCATCATTACCAGTTGCTACACTCAAAGGAACGGCATCTTGTTCACTCGCATCCTGATTATTCGTGGCTGTACTCAAAGGAATNGCGTCTTGTTCAGGCATATCCTGATTGCCGGTTGTAGCACCCATGGAAGNAGCGTTTTGTTCAGGTGTATTATGATTGCCCTTCATACCCATTGGAACGGCATCTTGCTCAGGGGTATCCCGCTTGGGGACTGCACGCATGGAAACGGTGTCTTCCTCAGGGGAATCGTCTTCCAGCGTCTGTTCCGTTTTTATATCAGTTGTATCTTTTATATCAGTTGTATCTTTTATATCAGTTGTATCTTTTATATCAGTCGTATCATCTTCCGTGCTTGCAGGGGTTTGTTTTTTAGACTCTATACTCCTCAAAGCATGGTCTGCCCACATATCAACCATGCTGTCATCCTCATTTCTGAG
>JGI25616J43925_10000533_pt1 | contig 13739 bp, 11 predicted proteins | sample GraSoi2013_100cm_FD_43925 | JGI IMG/M metagenome (IMG submission 43925) | reverse complement strand
ATTGCTGGACAAAATAGAGTTTGATGAGGAAAAGTATACGGATCTCGCGTGGTCGTACTACCGGTTCGCTAAGCCACTGAAAAAAAGTCGTGCGACCAGTTTGGTGAGATGGAAGACTTTGCGTGGTGGTCGTGTTCCCTGTGGTTCTAGTTCGGCCTCGATGTACTCCAACCGTGCAAGCTTTTTCAAAAAGGCGTACATCTGGCTCATTTCGAGATGGACAATCTCTCCCAGCGTTCCATGTTTGAACTGCTGGAACATTTCATAGCCATGCATGGATTGGCTCTGAAGTAGCCCCAGGATAGCATATTCGGCTGGTTCACTTATGTACATCATTTTTCCTCACATCCAGGCATTGCGAACATGAACAGTGCTATTATAGTTCACTACAGCTCTTAAGAGCAATCCTTATATTCTTAGGGTTCTTGATGCTTCAGGGTCTCCTCCTGGCTTGACTCCTCAGCGCCTGCGGCGCTTCGCAGAGGATTTATTAGTGCTGGCTATGAGTTGAGCGGCCTGCGGCCGCTCAACTCATAGCCAGCATAGAGAAAGCTGGTATTAGTGCAGAGGCAGCAGACAAATCCTCTGTGTCAGTGCAGAGGCAGCAGGAAAAGGCTGTGTTATTGCACATTTCCATCAATCTGCAATGTGAAAGCCTCGCGTTTGATGTCGTAATGTAATTGACGGCCTTCGTTCGTCTTCTCTAAAAAATGGGTGAACCGAGAAAAATGAAAAGAGGTCTCGAAACGATGGTAGAGAACAATGAAATGGGATAAGAGGTCTCGAAACGATGATAGAAAAAAAACAACGGCGTTTGTTTCGTCGCCCAGCGGGACGGACGATTCTCATTCTCATTATCATATTGATACCGCTGGCTATTGCGGCTTCGTATGTTGACTTTCCTGGTACTGTCGCCTTTGTGCAGCACTACCTGACGCCGCCAGTTCATTATACGTATCAAGGTCACTCGAACTATGTAAGCAGTGTAGGCTGGTCCCCTGATGGCAAGCGTATTGCTTCCGCCAGTGGTGATGGCACTGTGCAGGTCTGGGATGCTCATGGTGGTGGACATGTCTACACCTATCGAGGTCATAATGGCGATGCCCTTGCAGTGGCCTGGTCTCCTGATAGCAAATACCTGGCGTCTGGCGGTCTCGATACGACTGTGCAGATCTGGAATGCTGTTACGGGCGAACGCATTGTGACCTACCGTGGTCATACAGACGCCATATTTAATGTAGCCTGGTCTCCTGATGGCAGCCGTATTGCTTCCGCTAGCAATGATGGTACTGTGCAAGAGTGGTTTGCTATGACTGGCAAGCATATTCTCACTTTTGGGACTCAGCACGTTAGCAGGGGCGTTCCTTCGCCCTGGAATAGCGTGGCCTGGTCTCCTGATGGTAAGCGCATTGCCGTTGCTGGTAATGGTGATGTACAAATATGGGATGCTAATACGGCGGGTAACGTCGCTTACTATGGCTATCATGGTGGTGTGGCGCATGATGTCTCCTGGTCACCCGATCAGAAATACATTGCTGTTTGCTCCACGAGCACAGTAGAGGTCTGGGATGTAGCGACCGCGGACAACGTCTACACGTATAATGGTCAGGGAGCCGAAGTCTTTATCGCTCATTGGTCACCTGATGGCAGGCAGATTGCCTCTGGTAATAGTGATGGGCTTGTGCAGGTGTGGGATGCTTTCAACGGTGGTCACCTCTATACCTATCGCGGTCATGCCGACTACTATCCTGGCCATACTACCTCAGGTACTTCTGTCAACGACCTGGCCTGGTCACCCGATGGTAAGAGTATTGCTTCTGCTGGCAACGATGGCACCGTTCAAATCTGGCAGCCCGGGAGGTAATGCTTTTCAAGGATTTTGCTGATAAGCTCAGCAGTATATGGAACCGCCTGAGAGGCCAATTTCTCACTTGATTGATAGCTATAAGATGGCTCTGGGAGCCGATCTAGGGCTTAGTTCAAGCCCTAGAGCAGGGTCACAGGCTTGTATTTCTTAGATTCGCGTGCTATACTGCCTTACGGCAGTGAGGTTGTAATGCCGCTCTACAGGCCCAACAATACATTTGGGACGAGAAGCGACGTGTGTTGATTGTTGTAAGGAGGACTTTGAATCTATGGCTACATCAAAGAAGGCTGAACCTACCAAAAAAACCGAAGCGACCTCGACCTCAAATACTGTTGGTCGGCAGGAACTTACAAAGCGTATTGCCCGAGAAGCGGACATTTCCCAGAAGCAAGCTCAAGCGGCGTTAGAAGCTACTTTGGTCTCTATTCGCGAGGCTTTACAAGGTGGCGACGAAGTCCGCCTGGTTGGCTTTGGCTCATTTAAAGTGCGCCAGAGTGCTGCACGTCGGGGGGTTAACCCTCGCGATGGAAAGCGTATCGAGGTGCCTGCGAAGGATCGCGTGCGTTTCTTCCCAGGCAAGGATCTCGCGGAATCTGTTGTTAAAAAGTAATGTCCCGGCACCTGTTATGGGTGCCTATTGCATTGACATCTAGAAAGACGTCAACGTTCTCACTGCCATAGCATATAGCCCCTGGTAGGGATTGAGTCAGAGTTACAGGACGCGGATCGTTCAAAAGAATGTACTCTGACAAAGCTCTACGGGGGGCTATGCACCATTTTGGACACCCCTTTTTCATCCCGCGAATCGTACTCCTCTCTATGCATCTTGGTTATGATGCGGTACAATACATAGCAAAAAGATCACAAAGTAGTGCGATAAAGGGCCTCATCGTCATACAATGATGTATGCCGGGCTGGGCATCCACAACGCTTTACAACATCAGAGGAGGCCTATGGCGATCAGCAATGTAACAACCGTTGCGGGCTTGACCCGCGCGGAACTCCTACACATNCACTATCAAATGGCNCTCATTCGTCGCTTTGAGGAGAAAAGTGCCGAGGAGTATACACGTGGTAAAATAGGCGGCTTTATGCACCTGTATATTGGTCAGGAGGCCGTCGGCGTCGGGTGTATCACTGCCCTGCGTCCAAGTGACAAAATTCTCTGTAGCTATCGTGAACATGGTCATGCCCTGGCCCGTGGCATGGAGCCAAATGCGGTCATGGCCGAGCTGTTTGGCAAAAGCACCGGTTGCAGTAAGGGCAAGGGTGGTTCCATGCATATGTGGAGCAATGAACTGGGGGTGCTGGGAGGCAATGGTATTGTTGCTGCTCAACTGCCGATTGCTGCCGGGGTGGCGTTGGCTGCACAATACCTGGAAGAAGATATCGTCACGGCCTGTTTCTTTGGTGATGGAGCCGTTGATGAAGGAGCTTTCCACGAGGCGCTTAACCTTGCCTCGATCTGGAAACTTCCCGTGGTATATGTTTGCGAAAATAACCAGTACTCGATGGGTATGGCGGTCCAAAAAGCCTGGGCCGTCGATAGTCTCGTGCCGCGGGCGGCGGCATATAATATGCCAGGCGAGCAGATCGATGGTATGGATGTTGTTTCAGTCTACGAAACTATGAAACAGGCTGTCGAGCGTGCTCGCACCGGTGAAGGCCCCACTTTGTTGGAGATCAAAACCTACCGTTTCCGAGGCCATTCTATGACCGACCCTTCCTATTATCGTACTCGTGAGGAAGAGCACCAATGGCGTACGACGCGCGACCCCATCGGCATTTTTGAGAAGAAATTGCTTGATTCTGGTCTGGTAACGCAAGCAGAATTGGATGACAACGATGCTCGCGCTACGCAGGTCGCCGAAGATGCTGCGGAATTTGCCGATAATAGCCCCAATCCAGAACTCGCGGAACTTTATACCGATGTCATGGTTGATGATTCTACCGCCCTTACCCACCGCTACGAGAGGAAATAGCATAGCATGCGAACAATTACATATCGCGATGCGCTGCGCGAAGCCATCCGTGAAGAGATGCTGCGCGACGAGCGTGTCTTTATTATGGGCGAAGATATTGCGGGGTATGGTGGCACCTACGCTGTCACCAAGGGACTATTTGAAGAATTTGGCGAGAAGCGTGTGCGTGATACGCCCCTGGCCGAGGAGGTTATCACCGGGGCCGCGATTGGAGCCGCCCTGGGAGGCCTGAAACCTATTCTTGAGCTGATGACCATCAATTTCAGTCTCCTTGCCTCCGATCTGATTGTCAACAGTGCTGCCAAGATGCGCTATATGTTTGGTGGACAGGCAGCTGTGCCTTTCGTCATACGCATGCCGGGCGGTGGCGGCGCGCAGCGTGGTGCGCAGCACTCGCAAATGCTTGAGTCATGGTATGCACATATTCCCGGTCTTAAAGTAGCCATACCCGCAACGCCCTATGACGCCAAGGGAATGCTCAAATCCGCGGTACGCGATCCCGACCCTGTCCTTTTCATCGAACACGAGCTGCTGTACAACGTCAAGGGCGAGGTGCCCGACGAGGGTGTTGAATATACGGTTCCGCTGGATGCCGCCGACGTGAAGCGGTCCGGGCAGGATGTGACGATTATTACCTTCTCGCGCATGCTCCATGTTGTTTTGCCTGCTGCCGAAGACCTGGCTAAAGAAGGTATTGACGCGGAGGTCATCGATCTCAGGAGTATTCGACCCATAGATATCGATCTGATTGTTGAATCGGTCCAGAAGACAAATCGCGTGGTTATTGCTGAAGAGGGCTGGAAATACTATGGCACTGGTCAGGGCCTGGCTGCCCTTATCTACGAGTATGCATTTGATTATATGGATGCGCCTATTAAACACGTTACGGGCGCGGATGTGCCCATGCCCTATTCAAAAGTGTTGGAGCGAGCCGCCATGCCCAAAAAGAGTGATGTCATCGAGGCGGTCAAGGCGATTGTACCTGCTGCTCTCGTCAGGAGGTAGTTGGGAGAAGACAAGATGAAAAAAGTAGAGATGCCCAAAATGGGCGATACCATGGAAGAGGGCAAGATTCTCCATTGGCTGAAAAAAGAGGGTGAGCAGGTCAAAAAAGGAGAGATGCTGGCAGAGGTTGAAACAGACAAGGTTAATATCGAAATAGAGGCATTTGCCAGTGGGACCCTGCGTAAAATACTGGTTGCTGAAGGCTCCTCAGCACCCATTGGCGCCCCCATTGCTCTGATAGGTACGCCGGATGAACCTTTACCTGATAGCCCTGGTTCTGGTGGCAAGAGCGCAGAGACGACAAAAACTGCTGGCGTCCCGACCCCGCCAAATGTGCAGGGCTCAGCGGCACAGCAACCTGTGGCACCGGCTGTCTTTGCCAGCGCTCAGCAGGCTATCTCTGACGGCGCTGCTCCAATCTCGCAGGGACGTGTCTTTATTTCGCCTATTGCGCGGCGCATAGCCGAAGAAAACAAGCTTGATTATGCGGGCTTGCGCGGTACTGGTCCCAATGGGCGGATTATTAAGCTCGATGTTGAAGCAGCCTTAACGCGTGTCCAGCCTGCTCCTTCTCCTGTCCAGGCGGCTGCGCTACCCGCGCAACCTGTAACCGCGGCGGAACCTGTCCTGCCCCAGGTAGATACAGGTGAGGTCGTAGAGATTCCACTGACAGCCATGCGGCGCACGATTGCCAGGCGTTTGAGCCAGAGCATGCAGACTGCTCCGCACTTCTATGTTACCAGCGTGATCGATACGGACAAACTGGCCGCCTTACGTCAGCAAATTAATGAATATGCCGCTAGCGATCCAAACCCCGTGAAGGTCAGCTTCAATGACTTGATTGTCAAGGCGGTGGCCAAGGCTTTGCTGCGTATGCCGCAAATGAACGTATCATTTGCCGAGGATCGTCTCCTGCAGAAGAAACAGGTGCATATTGGTGTGGCTGTCGCCCTGGAGCAGGGGCTGATTGTACCTGTCTTGCGCAATGCTGATCAGCGAGGTATGCTTGACATTGCGCGTGAGACGCGCCGGCTGGCAGAGGCAGCGCGTGAAGGCAAATTGCGCCCGGAGGATTTCAGCGGTGGTACCTTTACTGTCAGTAACCTGGGTATGTTCGATGTCGATAGTTTTACCGCTGTGATCAATCCACCAGAGTCCGCCATTCTCGCGGTTGGCTCGATTACTCCGACCCCTGCCGTCGTAGATGGGCAAGTAGTTGTACGCAACCGTATAAAGGTGACGCTCTCTTCCGATCACCGTGCAATTGATGGTGCCACGGCGGCGCGCTTCTTGCAGGAGGTCAAACGCCTGTTGGAGGAGCCGTTCGGGTTAATGCTGTAATGGATAACCGGAGGGAGGCCTTTATGTCGACGCGTACCATTAACGGTGTAACCCTGGCATTGATGCAAGGAGATATCGTTAAAGTCAAGGCGGATGCCATTGTGAATGCTGCTAACGCCGGCCTGGCTGGAGGCAGCGGTGTTGATGGTGCTATTCACCGGGCAGGTGGACCAACCATTATGGCTGAGTGCCGCAAAATTGGTGGCTGCCCAACCGGCAGCGCCGTGGCAACGACAGCGGGCAATTTGTCCGCCAGGTATGTCTTTCATGCTGTAGGGCCAATTTATGGCAGTGGCGCCGACGATGAGCGCCTCCTGGCCAGCGCCTATCAAAGCTGTCTTAACCTGGCCGAGCAGTACCAGGTAGCAAGCATTGCTTTTCCATCGCTCAGTACAGGTGTGTATAGCTATCCCCTGGAGTTAGCAGCTCCCATCGCTCTGCGTACTGCTATTGAACATATCAAGGGGTCCACGAGTCTCAAACAGGTGCTGTTTGTGCTCTATGGTGATCAATCTTACCAGGCTTTCGAACAAGCCTTAGCAAAAATTTTAGCTGACAAATGAGCCTCTTAAGCCAGGGCACCCGCAAGGGGATGCCCCTACTATATACGGTGGATCGCGTATAGTAGGGGCATCCCCTTGCGGGTGCCCTCGTTTCTTGTATGATTCATGTTCTTAACATACAAAGCATTTAGTCTTCTTTCATCCCTTTGCGTAGCTCACGCACAAAGCCAAAAATACCTTCGATCCATGTCATTTTTGGCTCTTGCGTGGCCTCTGCTTGTTGTCGTCGCAGGGTTTCTCGTGCAGCCTGGCGCAATTGCGCTTCNTGCAGGAGCTGCTGATCATAAGCAGCGCGTTTAGTGGTATTGCCCAGGACTCTGTAGGCCTCGTTGAGGCGTTTGATATGTTTATCCAGCGCTGTGGCATTCAGGTCGGGATGATACTGGCGGGCCAGGCGGCGATAAGCGCGTTTAATTTCAGCATGGGTGGCGCTGGCTGAAACTTCGAGAATGGCATAATAGTCTGGTAGCGGCATAATGTATCTTACGCTCCTGTACTTCCGAAGCCACCACGACCCTCGCCCATATCCTCAACTTCTTGCCAGCGGGCGCGTACGATAGGTACAAATATACCTTGAGCGATGCGCTCACCGCGCTTGATAGTGACTGCCTCGTCGCGGAAGTTGTAGACCTGGACCATTAATTCATCGCCCTCGCCACAGTAGTCCTGGTCAATGATGCCGACACCATGGGGGATCAACAGGCCCTTGCGGCGCGGGGTACTGCTGCGCAGTGTAAGCAGCAGCATATAGCCTGGCGGTATACGGACGATTACATTGCCTGGAATAAGACCTTGCTTGCGGGGAGCCACTTCGGTATCTTCGCGGCACAGCAGATCAAAACCCACCGCGCCAGGCGTAGCATAGGTAGGTAGAGGTAAATCTTTGTCAATGCGTTTCACGGTGATATTTAAGAGTTGCGCAAATGCGTCCATGAATGTTATTCTAGAGTAGGAGCAGCATCACGTCAAGAGCGGACTCGATTGTCGGAGTTTCATTACCTATCGCGAGGGTCTTACTGGCAGAGGGTGCGTTCGCTTCCCAGGGCGACTTTAAAAAAGCCCGGCTGGCTGAAACCAGGGAGTTGTCCCAGGTCCAGCCCCAAGAATCTCGCTCCTTGCTGGGAGATTAGCGAGCAATTTGCCACTTTGGAGGGCCTTCAGACGTAATATGTATATATGAATTTGCGATGCCGCACCAAATACGCACTATAGGGACTAGAATGAAAGGGGTAATATACGTTATAATTGTAAGAGAGAAGGAATATCTTCCTATTTGACAGTGTTTCTAATAGTAGAAACGAAAATGCATGTCTTTGACTTCCTCCCACTCGTTACTCGGACCAGGTGTTCGATCTAAGGATCGCTTTCCTTGAGTGTAGGACCAGACGACAAAACATAAATCTTGCTGTTTAAGATTATAGGGTACTTTTCATGGAGGGCGCAAAATGATAGACCTACAACAGCGTGCCATGACGGGGACGACGCTAACACTGAACGATACAACAACGAACCCAGATCAAGAGAAAGCCTTCGATATCGTCGAACAGCTACTCGCTAATGATCTTGATTATACAATTGAAGATGAAGTAGAAGAGGGGCCTGGTAAAGATGAGCAGGAGCTGGAAGAGGATCTTAACGGTCTGGAGCCGGCTTCCCTTGAGTTGGAAGAAATGTCTGCTATGCATGAAGACCTGACTCAGTTACAAGGCTCGCCTGAACTAGAGGCTGCTTCTATTCTCACCCTGCCGTCGATGGCTGCAGATGGAGAGGCGCCCGCTCGGCGCCCTGCGATACGCCGTCGTCGTTCGGAAGATCAGGATGAGAATACAGTCAGTACTACTGATGCGGGTGAGTCAGATGCCGTGATGACCTATCTTCGCGAGATCGGCCGGGTACCAATGATTACGCACGAGCGCGAAATCGAACTGGCCCAGCGTATTGAGCGTGGTGATCGCGACGCAATGAAGCAGTTTATCCTGGCTAACCTTCGTTTGGTTGTCAGTATTGCTAAGAGGTACGTTGGCCGCGGTTTGACCTTGCTTGATCTCATTCAAGAGGGCAATATAGGTCTCATTCGAGCCGTGCAACGCTATGATTGGCGTCGAGGTCATCGCTTCTCTACCCACGCAACCTGGTGGATTCGCCAGGCAATTAGCCGTGCCGTTGCCGATAAGGGACGCACCATTCGCTTGCCTGTCTACGTAAATACGGCTCTTAATCGCATTCGTCGCGAACGCCAGCGCCTCTTGCAGGAGCTCGGACGTGAGCCATCGGAACAGGAATTAGCGGAAGCTACTGGCTTAGATCCCTTGCGTATGATCGAGTTACAATCAGCTCCTGGTGCTCCTGTCTCGCTTGAACTTCCCGTGGGCGAGGATGAAGAGCAGGAACTGGGAGATGTGTTAGCTGATACAGAATCTGCCTCACCTGAAGACATTGCCACCACCCAGACTTTAAAGGACGAAGTCCAGCGCGTACTCGAGTCGGTTCTGACTCCAAGAGAGCGGCTGGTGCTACAGTTGCGTTTTGGTCTTGGTAATGGTCAGGCTCATCCGCTCGAACAGGTGGGCCGTGAACTGGGTATTACTCGTGAGCGTGTGCGCCAGATTGAAGCTGGTGCTTTAGCGAAATTGCGTCAGCCTCCCGTACTGGAGCGTCTACGCGGCTAAGTATACAAAAGCCGAAAAGATAAAGCAGGTATGCGAACGCATACCTGCTATTTCTTCTTACTCTTCCCTAAATCACGTTCGACGTGCCGGACATCCTTCACCTTCTCCAATTTGGTAAAGAGGCGTTGCAACTGATCCAGGTTCTCGATCTCCAGGGTGGCGCTAATGAGGGCCATCTGTTTGCTACTGACATTAGTGCTGACCGAGGTCATGTTCACGCCAACATCAGAGACAACCGTGGCAATATCGCGAATGAGACCCGAGCGGTCGTGAGCTGTAATCAGGACAGGTGCCAGGTAGCGTTGCTGGTTCATACCGTCCCAACTCACCGAGATCAAGCGTTCGCGCTCGCGCTCGCGGTAACGGCCAATATTTTGGCAATCAGCGCGGTGGACGATTGCGCCCTTGCCGCGGCTGATGAAACCAACGATCTCATCACCTGGCAGCGGATTGCAACAGTTTGCCAGGCTCGTCAATAAGCCACTGACGCCCGCGACTTGCAGCCGGGCAGNAGAGCCCTGTTTGGGAGCCGTCGTGGGAAGCGGAGGAAGTTCATCTTCCTCTTTGCTGTCTTTACCCTCGCGTTGTTGCCAGTGATCAAGCAGTTTGACGGCAACCGCGTGTTGGCGTATTTCATCGCTGCCAATGGCAGCAAGAATATCTTCAAATGATTTGTTGGTATACTCTTCTTCCAGCCATTTCTCAGCGTCTTCATTCAGAGCCTCGACGCCGCGCACTACGCCGCGAATCTTCAATTCGCGGTCCAGCCGCTCGCGTCCGATCTGGATATTGATATCCCGCTCATGTGTCTTGAGGTAGTGGCGAATCTTGCTACGAGCGGCAGCTGTGCGCGCGAAATTAAGCCAGTCACGCGTTGGGTGAGCTGTGCGGTTGGTCACGATATCGACAATTTCGCCGCTTTTAAGCTCATAATCCAGGGGTACCATACGTGTCACCAGGCGATCACCCTCGGTTACCCCATTAGTACTTTCGGTGATGATACGCGCACCTGCGCATTTGTCTCCTACCATCGAGTGAATGCGATAGGCAAAATCCAACGGCGTTGAGCCTACGGGGAGGTCTTTGACCTCACCTTTAGGTGTAAAGACAAAGATTTGCTCTTCAAAGAGATCGTCTTTGAAAGCTTCGACAAACTCCGTGTCACTGGCGTTCGAGAAGCGCAGATCGCGCTGCCAATCCGCTAATTGGCGCAGCCAGGACAGCAATTCACGAGCTGATGCTGAGGCGCGATCACCGACATCCTTATAATGCCAGTGCATGGCCACACCATATTCCGCCATTTCATGCATAGCAAAGGTACGAATTTGTATCTCTACCAGCCGGTCATCCAGGCAGAAGACGGTGGTATGCAAGGCGCTGTAGCCATTAGATTTAGGATTGGCAATGAAGTCCTTAATACGCCCCTCTTTAGGCTTCCACAGGCTGTGTACGTGGCCCAACGCCAGATAACAGTCGGGTGTTGATTCTACAAGAATACGAAAGGCGATCAGGTCGTGAATCTGTCCAGCATCCAGGGCAGACTCTAGATCTCCTCCCTGACCATATTCCCAGGCGTTGCGCTGGAGCTTTTTGTAGAAGCTGTACAGGTGTTTGACACGTCCCGAAACTTCTGCTTTCAGACCGATTGTGGCCATCTCTTTGCGCAAGATGTCACAGACACGTTCAACGTAGGAACGCCATTGTTTGCTCTCCATTTCAACCTGCGAGAGCGCCCAGGCATATTTATCCGGCTCCAGTATTTCAAAAGCCAGGTCTTCAAGTTCACTTTCGACACGCGACATACCTAGCCTGCCCGCCAACGGGGCATAGATTTCGCGCGTCTCCTGGGCCATAGTCAGCGCTTCTTGCCGGTCAGTGCGCTGGCCAGAGGACTGGCGTATTTGTTGCGACAATATGCGCATGGCGTGCAGACGATAGGCGAGTTTCAGCAGGACAACTCGCGGATCATCCGCCATACCGATAAACATCTTGCGTACTGTTTCCGCTTGCTGGCGTCGTAAAGCTTCACGAATACGCCGCTTCTTCTGGTCGCGGCTGCTATCGACTTCGCCGCCTGGAACCGCTGCGAAGTGAGCGCTGGCTTGCTTTTTGCGCTCCAGGATATTTAAGCGCAACATACTGCCCACTACACGTCCAACGGGGGCTCCAAGCACACTTTCGACCTGTTCAAGCGCCAGCAGATCCGCGGCTACGGCTTCAAAGACCACACCTGCTGCCACTCCTATGGCATCGATATGCATCTCGGCCAGGATTGTTGCTACTGCCAGCGCATGCTCCAGGGGCGAAATCAAGCGCAGGGTTTGCAACGAGGCTTCACGATGGTCGTGTACGCCTCCAGAGCTCTCCTGGGCAAGTTGGAGAGCCTGAGTTACCTGTTCAATTTCCGCGGCACCCATATACTGGTTGATGGTATCGAGCAGCGTGGTCACAGTTTTAGCCAGAGTATCTTGTAAGGATGGCTGGTTGTTTATAGACATATCTATCATATTCGTACATTACGTGTTTTCTATTCAAATCGGCGGTTCGTCGTTATTCCATTAGTGAGTGTTCTGCTCGCACTGACCACATTTTTGACCTGGCGTAAACGCTTGAAGATGCGGTCAATCTGGTCGACTGCCTCTATCTCTAGTGTAGCAGTGATCACAGCTTTTTGTGAAGAAGCATTGGTGCTGGAAGACACTGCCGTCATATTGATACCGGCGTCAGCTACCACGGCTGCCACGTCACGCAGCAGGCCAGCCCGGTCGCGAGCTACGATAGTAATTGGAGCCAGGTATGACTGGGGCTCGATCTGTAGCCAGTTGACAGCAACAAAACGCTCGCGCGCCTGTTCGTGATAGCGGCGCAGCGTGCGACAATCGCCGCGATGGACAAACATACCTTTACCAGGATTGAAGAAGCCGACAATCGCATCACCGGGAATGGGATAACAACAATGGGCTAATTTGACGGCGATGGGCGTACCACTTTTTAATCCCTTGTTATCTGCGGGACTGTGCACGCCGTTCTGTTTCTCCGTGCTCTGTTCATCTTCTTCCGCCTGGGTCTCCGCCCTGGGTTTTAAGACAGGCAAGATCTCTCCCCTCCCTTCCAACATGGGTAATAGCTGTTCCACCACTGTCTCCACTTGCAAATCATCGCGGCCTAGCGCCACATAGACATCTTCGAGCGTGGCATACTTCTTGCCCGTCGTGAGCGGTAGAAAGTCATCATCCTGGACTACCCTGATACCGGCTACACCACTGGCCTTCAGGGCCAGGTCTAAACGCTCTTGGCCCAGTTGCAGGTTAATTTCGCGCTCATAGGTTTTCAAGTAGCGGCGAATCTTCGAGCGAGCCGTCGCGGTACGGGCAAAAGAGAGCCAGTCACGCGTGGGATGCGCGGTACGATTGACGACAATATCGACAATCTCGCCACCCTGTAATTCATAATCCAGGGGAACCAGGCGGGTTACTAGCCGCCCAGTAGCTGCCATATTAGTAATAATGCGTGCACCCGCGCAATGATCGCCAATATCTGTGTGAATACGATATGCCATATCTAACGGCGTAGAACCACGGGGCAAATCCTTGACTTCACCCTTGGGGGTGAAGACAAAAATCTGCTCCTGGAAGATATCTCCTTTGACCGCCTCCACAAATTCATCTGCGCTCTGCGGTAACTCGCGCTGCCACTCCCGTAGTTGTTCAATCCAGGCAATCATTTCCTGGTAAGAGAGCCGCGAATCGCCGCGCTCCTTCATGTACCAATAGCTGGCGATGCCATAGTCCGCCGTGCGCTGCATATCATGAGTGCGAATTTGAATTTCTGCCAGTCTGTTATCCAGGCAGAACACCGTCGTATGCAGAGACTGGTAGCCATTCAGCTTGGGCGTGGCAATAAAATCTTTGATGCGCCCATCCTTGGGTCGCCACAAGGCATGAATATGTCCCAGGGCAAGGTAGCAGTCGTGGGCAGAGTTGACCAGGATGCGGAAGGAGACCAGGTCATGAATCTGGCTCACTTCTCCCCCACTTTGTTGCAACTTGCGGTTGATGCTAGCCAGGTGTTTTTGCCATGCCTGGACCTCGGCATGAATACCAGCTCGCTCCATCTCTTCCTGTAGTGTGCGGCATACATCATCAATATATGTTTGACGTTTATGGCGCTCTTCTTCTACCTCGCGTGCCAGGCGGGTATATTTATCAAGCTCCAGGTACAGCAAGGCCAGATCTTCCAGCTCTGCTTGCACCAGGGCCATACCGAGGCGCCGCGCGAGTGGCGCGTAAATTTCGTTGGTCTCACGCGCTTT
>JGI25616J43925_10000532_pt1 | contig 13755 bp, 7 predicted proteins | sample GraSoi2013_100cm_FD_43925 | JGI IMG/M metagenome (IMG submission 43925) | reverse complement strand
CTAATGACCAACCCGGCAACAGTCAACCCATAAATGACCAACAGCCCGGCGATCAACCCGCCAATTCCCCCCAACCCGGAAATGCTACACTGGCAAATACCCAGCCGGTCAATGACCTGCCGTCAACAGACCCGCTAAAAAAACTTAACCAACCCACAAAGAACGATCAGGCCCCGGTACCAACAAAATTGCCCATCGACGAACCGACAGCCTCCGGTGCTTCCCGCTCTAACACCCTCCGGCCCGAAGCAACGGCCGCTGCCGCTACTACCCACGCCAGGACCCACAGGACCTCCTCCCGGCACCTGGCCGGAAAAGGAATCGCAAACCCTCTGACCGAAGAAGATCCCGGTTCCCGGGATCAATCCCTTGCCGCCAATACAAAGCCCCTTGATCAATCAACGATAGGAAAGGGAGATGCAATCCCTCTCGATAAACCGGCAGCATCGGCCAGCATCCATCTCAACCCCGTCAATGTAAAAAGCATTGTTGGCATACAGGCTGCCCCCCTGGCCAAAAGCCCCGCCCTCGCCAGGACCCGGCTCACTCCCAAACGAGCCTGGGAAGCCGGCTTTACAGGAGGTGTAGGCATGTCCTCCCTCAACCAGACCCTGTTTAAGAGATCGGCCGTCACGGCGAACGACACCCGGAATCTCGCCGCCCCCATTCCTGTTACAGGAGCAGCGGCGCCAACTTATGTTTCCAAAATACGGCCCGACCTCTCTTTCTGGGCAGGTATATTCGTGCAGAAGGCCATTCTGAACAATATATCCGTTTCCATTGGGCTGAATCTGCATTATTATTCCACCAAAGTGTATACGGGCGAAAAAGTGGTCAATAACGCCTCCAACTATTATTATTATACCTCCTCTTCTTCGCTGTTGGCCTATGCGGCAGCGCCGACCCCGGCACAATCTTACCCGTACTATGCCGCTGGCGACAAACAGACCTTTATCAACCGCTATTATTTCCTGGAGATCCCGGGATCCATACAGTGGCAGATCAGCCATAACCGGATTATGCCCCTGTTCTGGGAAGTGGGCGGGTCCCTGTCTTATCTGATGAGCTCCAACGCCATTTATTACAACAGCAAGGCCGGCGTCTATTATAAAGACGGCAATGTCTCCAATAAGACCCAGTTCAACGTCTCGACCGCCCTGATGGTCGGCATACCTCTTAAGGGATTGCAAATGCAGGTGGGCCCTCAGTTGCAATATGGCTTTACCAACCTGCTAAATACACAGAGCTCCGGCGGACAGCATTTGTTCTATGGGGGGCTGAAACTGGTGATATTCCCGGGCAAATCGCATAAGATCGACCGGCATCGGTTCAGGGAGGAATGACGGCAATCAATAACAAACCATTCAGGGAGCAATAAAACGGAGATTGCGCTGGATCCCCGCATATTTGGTACGCTTCAGCGCAGAGTGCCGGAAGATCTCCCGGAAGCCTTCTTCCGTCAGCTCTTCCCAGTCTGCGGTGCTGAAATTCAGAATGGCAGGTATGGGAGCAAAAGCCGTCTCCCGGGTAGGCTTGGAAAACCGGTTCCAGGGACAAACATCCTGGCAGGTATCACAACCGAACAGCCAATCCTGGAATTTCCCCTTCATCGCCTCGGGGATCAATTGATCCTTCAATTCTATCGTGAAATAAGAGATACATTTACTGCCGTCTACCACCTTGTTGTCTAAAATAGCTTCGGTGGGGCAGGCGTCGATACATTTCCGGCAGGTGCCGCAATAATCCCCCGCAAAAGGAGTGTCCACCTCCAGTTCCAGGTCGACGATCAGCGTGGCGATAAAAAAGAAGGAACCGGCCTGTTTGTTCAGCAGGTTGCCATTCTTACCTACCCAGCCCAGCCCGCTGCGCACCGCCCAGCTTCTTTCCAGCACAGGAGCGCTGTCCACGAATCCACGTCCATTCACTTCCCCGATCTGCTCCCGTATCTGCACCAGCAATTTTTTCAATTTATCCCGGATCACTTCATGATAATCTTTCCCATAGGCATATTTGGCTACCCTCGGCGCTGTCTCCCGTGGATCTGCCTCCCGTGAGGTCACCCTCGGCGCCCCCTCCTTCGGACCCGCCTCCCGCAACGCCACCTCCCCCGGAAAATAATTCAATAACAGGGTGATCACGGATTTAGCCCCGGGTACGAGCCGGGAAGGATCGATCCTTATATCAAAATAATTTTCCATATAGGCCATCGAGCCGTTCATGCCTTTATTTAGCCAGGATTCCAGCCGGCGGGCATCGTCGTCCAATACCTCTGCCCTGGCGATCCCGCAATGTTCGAATCCCAGGTCCCGGGTCCATTGTTTGATAAGATTGGTATGGTTGTTTTTTAACAAGTACACTGTTTATTACCCCCCGGTGATATGAAAAAATTCCGCAATTTATTTAATTTGTCGCCGTTTATTGCTTAATTGCGTTACGATGAATCCCCTAAACCTGGTTGCCCCGATAGCAATACTCCTATCCCTATGCCTGCCGCAAAGCTATTGCGCCGCCCAGGAGAAATCAAAAAATCAGACCGCAACCCCGGCGCCGGCCGATTTTGAAGTCCCGGCGTCTTCCATCATCGACAGCAACACCAACGCCATTATTCTCTCGGATATAGGCTCCATTCATTTTATCGGGAACGATAAAAGTTGGTTCTCCCATGTCTTTACCCGAAAAACCCGCATAAAAATACTCAATAAAAAGGCCTTTGACCTGGCTACTGTAAAAATCCCCCTTTATACCCGGGATGGTGACAGCGAAATGGTGGATAAGCTGGGGGCTTCCACCTATAACCTGGAAAATGGCAAGGTAGTGGAGACAAAGCTGGATAAAAAAGAAATCTTCGAAGACAGGGAGGATAAGAATCATATTGAGAAAAAATTTACGATACCTGCCGTCAAAGAAGGTTCTATCATCGAATATACCTATACTGTTACCTCCGATTACAATTTTAGCCTTCCCGTCTGGGAATTCCAATCAATAGAGTATCCCTGCCTATGGAGTGAATATGAAGTGACCATTCCCCAAGTGCTGTTCTATGTTTTGGTAAAGCAGGGGATCCATAGCTTTGCTATCGACAAAGCAGGAGAAGGCCATGAATCCTATAAAGTAACCAGGAAGCCGGATGGTGGTGGAATTTCCATGGGGGCTCAGAACGAGGACTTAATGGTAAGCGCCAATACGGTCAAACATCGTTGGGTAATGAAAGATATTCCCGCTTTTCACGAAGAGAATTATTTATCCACTCCCCGGAATTATATCGATAAGATAGAATTCCAGTTATCGAAGACTTACAACGGGGAAGATGCGAACGATGTGATGAACAACTGGAAAAAAGCAAACGAGGAATTGTTAAATGCAACTGATTTCGGACGCCCGCTCCGGGAAGATACCGACTGGTTGCAGGAATATGTGGACAAGGCCACAGCCACAGCATACAGCATCGGGGCAATGGACAATACAAAAGCTATCTATTACTACGTGAGCAGCCATTTTACCTGTACCAATCATTATGATAAATACATAAAGACTGATTTGCGGGACGTCATTAAGAAAAATAGCGGCACGGTGGGGGATATCAACCTGCTCCTGATCGCGCTGTTAAAGATGAAAGGCATCTCCGCAGATCCGGTAGTGCTGAGCACAAGGGAATATGGCTTCAACCTGGTTAAATATCCTATCCTGGAACGCCTGAACTATGTCATCGCCCGGGTTTCCATTGCCGGTAAGATCTATTATCTCGATGCGGCCCGCCCGCAACTGGGATTCGGTCAGCTGGCCAATAATTGCTACAATGGCCATGCCCGCATCATCAGCAATAAGGATTCGGGATCGGTGTATTTCGAGGCGGATTCCCTGAAGGAAAAAAAGACGACAATGGTCCTGATATCGGGCGGCGCGAACGGTGCGCTGGAAGGTACGTATCAATCTACTCCGGGTATGCAGGAGTCCTACAATGCCCGTGAAAAAGTAAGTAAAATAGGAGAAAAAGAGTACTTTAAAAATATCCAGACCTCCTTTGGGGAAGACTTGGACATCAGCAATGGGGCCATTGATTCGCTTAAGCGGCTGGAAGACCCCATTACCGTCCGTTATGAGTTTCGTTTGAAACAGGCGGCCGGCTCTCCCCTTATCTACTTTAACCCGATGTTCGCGGATGCCTGGCGTGAAAATCCTTTTAAGGCTGCCGAAAGGAAATATCCTGTGGAGATGCCTTACGCCATGGATAACCTATATACCTTCAGCATGGAGATACCCGAGGGGTATGTAGTGGACGAACTTCCCAAATCCGCCAAAGTGGCTTTCAACGGTGATCAGGGCTTGTTCGAATACCTGGTCGGTCGGCAGGATAACATGATCCAGCTGCGTTGCCATATGAAACTGAATAAAGCCTATTTCCCCGCCGAGGACTATGGCAGCCTGCGGGATTTTTTTGGATACGTGGTTAAAAAAGAGAGCGAGCAGATCGTCCTGAAGAAGAAATGATCCCTTCGCCTGACCTGAACTAAATATAACCCATTAACCTAAACCTAAAATGCTTCCTGATGATCTTTCGTAGACTCCTGTTATTTATTTTCCTGGGCCTTGGCGCCGGAGCGCTCAAGGGTATCGCACAGGACAAATCTCCTGTCCGCTTTGGCAAAATAACGCCGGCGGATTTTGACCTCTCTAACCGGAAATTCGATTCGGGCGCTACGGCCGTAGTGATCGCCGATATCGGCAGCTCGGATTTTGAGGGGAATAACAAAGGCTGGTTCTCCCTGCAATTCAAGCATTTCCGGCGGGTAAAGATCCTGAATAAGAACGGCTTTGATGCAGCCAACGTAGAGATCCCCCTGTATATGTCGGGCACTGCCGTGGAAAAACTCGAAGGACTGAAAGCGGTTACTTATAACCTGGAGAACGGTAAAGTCGTGGAGACCCGGCTGGACGATAAATCCGTGTTTACAGACAACGTGAGTAAGTACCTGATGGAAAAAAAGTTCACCTTTCCTGCCCTGAAAGAAGGCTCGATTATCGAATATTCCTATACCCAGTCGTCCGATTTTCTCAGGAACCTTCAACCCTGGCAATTCCAGGGCGAATACCCCTGCCTGTGGAGCGAATACCAGGTGGGTATGCCGGACTTCTTCCAGTATGTCACCCTGAGCCAGGGCTTCGTTCCTTACGATGTGAATACTTCCTCTTCCCGCAATACCAGCTTTCACATAACCTTTCCTGGAGGCTCGGTAAGAGACGAAAAGGGAAGTTTCGACGATAATGTGGTCGATCATCGATGGGTAATGAAGAATGTGTCGGCCCTGAGAGAAGAGCGGTTCACCACGACCCTGAATAATTATGTCGCCAAAATTGAATTCCAGCTGTCAAGATATAGTTTCCCCAATTCCATACCCGAAGACAAAATGAGCAATTGGCCGAAAGTAAGCGAGGAATTGCTTAAAAATGAGGATTTCGGGGCGGACCTGAACCGGAACAATGGCTGGCTGGACGACGATATGAAAGGGATCATCAAAGGGGCTTCCGGTAACCTGGAGAAGGCCCAAAAGATCTATGCGTATGTACGGGATAATTTTACCTGCACCAACCATTACGCTTTATACGCCACCTCTTCCCTGAAGACCGTCTTTAAGAACAAAAACGGCAATGTCGCCGAGATCAACCTGCTGTTGACAGCCATGCTGAACCATGAGAAGATCCCGGCAGACCCGATCATTTTAAGCACCAGGTCCCATGGTTTTACTCATGAAGTCTATCCTTTGTTGACCCGCTTTAATTACGTGATCTGCCAGGCACGCGTCGACTCCCTAGTCTGGTACCTGGATGCGAGCGAACCCTGGATGGGATTCGGCCATATCCCTGAACGCTGTTACAACGGCCATGCGCGGATCATCGGTAAAGACAACGCCGCCCCGGTTTATTTTGAAGCCGATTCGGTAATGGAGACCAGCCGGACCACGGTTTTTATCAGCAATGAGGGAAAAGGCGGCCTGAACGGCAGCCTCCAGACTGTTCCCGGTTATTTCGAGTCCTGCACTATCCGGGAAAAAGTAAAGGACAAAGGACAAAAGGAGTTTTTTAAGGCCCTCCAGACTTCCTATCCCGGTGAAACGATCCTTTCCAATACCGAGATCGATTCGCTGAAAATACCAGAACAACCCGTGGAGATTTTGTATAATTTTGCCATAAAGTCCGATAGCAGCGAAGACCTGTTCTACTTCAATCCCCTGATGGCCGAAGGATATAAGGAAAACCCCTTTAAGGCAGCGGAAAGAAGATACCCCGTGGAAATGTCCCATGCATTCGATGATACCTACGTCTTTAATATGGAAATACCGGAGGGATATGCCGTGGAAGAAATGCCTAAATCAGCAAAAGTACTCTTCAATAGCGACGAAGGTTTTTTTGAATACCTGATCGTCAAAGATGAAAATAACATACAGCTTCGTTCGCGCATCAAACTGACCAAAGCGACCTATAAACAGGAAGATTATGCGACGTTGCGGGACTTCTTTGCCTTTGTCGTGAAGAAGCAGAGCGAACAGATCGTTTTTAAAAAGAAGAATAAATGAGAAATAACTGGCTCTTGGCTTGCTGCCTGCTGGCTGCACCCTTCTGTGGTATTGCCCAATCCTATAATGTCCTTTTGATCCCGGACTCGTTGAAGAAGAACGCAAGGGCCGTGGTGCGCGAAGATGAATATGTACTGGAGATCAAATCTCCTGCCCGGGCGATAACGAAGAACCATTCTGTATATACCATTCTCAATGAGAACGGGGATAATATAGGAGGATTTGGCAGCGGGTACGATAAGTTCACTTCCATCAATGCCATCTCGGGCTATTTGTACGATGCCATGGGCAAAGAGCTGAAGCATGTGAAGAAGAAGGACATGGAAGACCGGAGTTATGTCGCCGAAGGCACCCTGATGGACGATGACCGATACAAAGCATATGATTTCTATTACCGCGTCTATCCTTATACGGTAAGTTTTGACGAAGAAAAAGAGGTCAATGGCATACTCGATTTTCTTGACTGGAAGCCTCTATACAATTCCGGCATCTCCACCCAGCATAGCAAATACGTGATCATTGCCCCCAAAGATTACAAGGTCCGTTATAAACCGGTCAATTGCCATTACCAGCCGGTCATTACCGAATCCGGTGATAAAAAGATCTATACCTGGGAAGCCGCCAACCTGCCCGCCCGCACCAAGGAATTCGCCGGCCCTTCCTGGAACGAGATCGCTCCGCATGTATTGTTAGCCCCCTCGGAATTCGAGGCGCAAGGATACAAGGGGGACATGTCTACCTGGACCGATTTTGGGAAATTCATTAACCAGCTGCGCGCCGGAAGGGACGTATTGCCGGAGGATATCAAAAAGAAAGTGCACGAGCTGACCGACCACCTCACCGACCCCCGCCAGAAAGTATATGCCCTCTATGATTTCATGCAAAAGAATACCCATTATATCAGTATCCAGCTCGGCATTGGCGGCTTGCAGCCCTTTCCGGCAGATTATGTGGCTACCAAACGATACGGCGACTGCAAGGCCCTGTCCAATTATATGGTCGCACTGCTCAAAGAGGCAGGCATCACGGGGAAATACGTGGTAATTTATGGAGGAAGGGATATGCCTGAAATTATAGAAGATTTCCCTTGTTTCCAGGGCAATCACGTAATCTCCTGCGTTCCCATGGGGAAAGACACCATCTGGCTCGAATGCACCAGCCAAACGGAATCACCCGATTATATGGGAAACTTTACCGGAGAACGAAAGGCTATCCTGATCGACGAGGACGGCGGACATATCGTCAGAACTCCGTCCTATTCCTCCCGGGATAATACCCAGCGCCGTTCCGTGAATGCCGTGATCGACGCGGAAGGCAACCTGGAGGCGGATGTTAATACCGTCTATTCAGGTATCCGGCAACAACTTCCGCACGACCTGATCTATGAATTCTCCGATGCCGAAAGGGGAAAATATCTCAATACGAAACTCTTTCATCTGCCGACCTATAAAGTGGATAAAAGCCATTACGAAGAGCAGAAAGGAACGATACCCGTGGTAAAAGAATACCTTCACGTTGTTTCACCCAACTATGCCACTGCCTCCGGTAAAAGATTATTCATCCTGCCGGACATATTTGACAGAAGCACTTACCGCCTGTCGGCCGATTCGGTGCGGTTGTATGACTTTATCGATAAGGAGGCATTTGCCGATATCGACAGCATCACGATAAAAATCCCCGCCGGCTACCGGCCTGAAGCCGTTCCCCAGGATGTTTCCATCGACAGTAAATTCGGTAAGTACAATGCTTCCATCAAGGTCTCGCCGGATAAGATCGTTTATTACCGCCGGTGGGAAGAATCCGTCAACCGATTCCCGCCCTCGGATTATGCCGCGCTGGTAAAATTCTATGAGCAATTATACAAAGCCGATCACAGCAGGATCGTCCTGGTGAAGAGCGAACCCGCCGCACCCTGATCGGCTCTGCCGTATCCTGCTGCGCAGGGCCCGTCGCATCCGCAGCGCCTACTTACACCCCCCGATCGCTTCGTCGACCAGGTTCTTCATGTTGAGGGAAAGCGATTTCTTTTGCTCTTCCTCCGGTTTTTGCACCATCAGGATGGCTGCATAATTCCGGCATTTATCGATGAACGGCGTGGTGCCGAGCAGGTTAGGACAAAAGTACGTGGCAGCGCTTGCGGCCCCCGATCCATCTCCATCCCCGAGAATATAGTTCCCCAGCCCGAAATGGGCGCCCTGCAACGTTTTGGGAACGGATTTGACGGGAAGACCGGCAAACTGCGCCTTTTCCATTTCTTCCACGGCGTTCTCACTGAGGATACGCTTGCCTTCGAACATACCCTTGTTCAGCAGCATGGAGAGGAAACTGATATAGTCATTGGCGGTAGATCTCGCGCCGCCGGCAGCATTGACGGCTCCCCCGTCTTCGTTGGTAAAACTCGTCCCCTTCAGTTTCAACGGATGTATGATCCGCTCCATCATCAGCCGGTCAAAACTCTTTTTTGAAATAACCTCCAACACCCTTGCCGCGATATTGGGCCCCAGATTGCTGTAAAAAAATTCCGTACCGGGATTGGTGCCGATCCCCTTTTTGGAAGCATAGGAATTCACTTCATCTTCCAGCGTTCCGGATTTACTTCTCAGGACCCTCGTTCCATCATCCCCCTCCGATTTGATGCCCGTCGTATGGGTCAGGCAGTTGCGGATCGTAATATATCCCTTCATATACTTCCCGAACAGCGGGATATATTGCGTCACCTTATCATCCAGAGACAGTTTTCCCTCATCCACGAAGGTCATCACCAGGGCTGCGGTGAGCCAGTTGCCGGCGCCGGCGATAGGAGCCTGGGCCTTGGCCGTAAAATCGGGGCTGCCCTGCTTCTGGTAAACGATCTTCCCGTCCTTCCAGACCAGCGCCACGTAATTACTGCCCAGGACCTTCTGATTTTGTTTTAACAGCTGGTCTACGGCCTCAAAATTGTAGGGAGAAGGCTCAGGATCAGGTTTTTTGCTCTGCGAAAAGACGGGGCGACAGAATAGCAGCAGAAATAGGAATGAACTGAATTGTAGACAGGTTGTTTTAACTTTATATGACATAGTTGCGGTCTTACTGGTTTGGATTAAATTTTGACCAATATGTGTTCCTGGCTTATAGGCCTCATTCACGATCGGGCGCCGCCCGATCAGGGTACAAGATAAATTTAAAAGGAAAACCAACAAACATATGAATCTGAATAATTTTACCATCAAAGCACAAGAGGCAGTCGCCCGCGCGCAACAGTTGGCGTTTGATCACTCAAACCCTTCTATCGATACGGAGCATCTGCTCAAAGCGTTGCTCAGTGAAGAAGATTCCCTGGTAGAATTTCTGTTAAAAAAGAATAATGTGAATGTGAACTTCATGGAGACCAAACTCGATGAAAGCATTCAGAAATTACCGAAGATAAGCAGCGGAGAGCCCGCTCAATCCCTCAGCCGGGACCTGAACAATATTATGCTGAAGGTAAATTCGTATCTGAAGCAATTCGGAGACGAGTTCGTCAGCGTGGAACACCTGCTGTTGGCCATCGTGCAGGGCAACGATAATACGTCCAAACTCCTGAAAGACGCCGGTCTTACCGAAAAAGGACTGGTGACGGCGATAAAGGATCTCCGTAAGGGGGATACGGTTTCTTCCCAGACACAGGAAACTACTTTTAATGCCCTGAATAAATATGCGAAGAACCTGAATGAACTGGCCAGGCAAGGCAAATTGGACCCGGTGATCGGTCGCGACGAAGAGATCCGCAGGACCCTGCATATCCTTTCCCGGCGTAGTAAGAACAACCCTATCCTGGTAGGGGAACCCGGCGTAGGTAAGACAGCGATTGCCGAAGGTCTGGCCCATCGTATCGTGAATGGGGACGTCCCGGAGAACCTGCGGTCTAAAATCATCTACGCGCTGGATATGGGTCTGTTGATCGCCGGCGCAAAATATAAAGGCGAATTCGAAGAACGCCTGAAGAGCGTCGTAAAAGAAGTGTCCGGCAGTGATGGACAGATCATCCTTTTCATCGATGAGATCCATACACTGGTGGGCGCTGGTGGCGGGGACGGAGCTATGGATGCCGCTAATATCCTGAAACCTGCCCTGGCAAGAGGAGAACTCCGGGCTATCGGAGCTACGACCCTCAATGAATACCAGAAATTTTTTGAAAAAGATAAGGCCCTGGAACGCCGCTTCCAGAAGGTATTGATAGACGAACCCAATATGGAAGATGCGATCTCTATCCTGCGCGGACTAAAAGATCGTTATGAGACTCACCACCACGTGCGGATCAAGGACGAAGCCATCATTGCCGCCGTAGAATTGTCCCATCGGTACATCACAGATCGTTTCCTGCCGGATAAGGCGATCGACCTGATCGACGAGAGCGCCGCCAAGCTCCGCATGGAAATGAATTCCATGCCCGAAGAGCTGGATAAACTGGAAAGGAGCATACGACAGCTGGAAATCGAAAGAGAAGCCATCAAAAGAGAACATGACGATGAAAAACTCCGGGAATTAAGCGCCGAGATCGGCAATTTCAGCGTTGAACGGGATACCCTGAAAGCCAAGTGGCAACAGGAAAAAGAGCTCGTCGAAAAACTGCAGAACGCCAAGGCCGAGATCGAGAATCTGAAACAGGCAGCCGAGAAGGCGGAAAGAGAAGGGGATTATGGTAAGGTGGCTGAAATACGTTACGGAAAAGTTAAAGAACAGGAACAGATCATACAGGAATATTCGACTAAATTAGCCGCCATCAGCGCTAACTCGCGTCTCATGAAAGAGGAAGTGGATGCGGAGGACATCGCCGAAGCAGTGGCCAAGGCTACGGGTATTCCCGTATCCAAAATGCTACAGAGCGAAAAAGAAAAATTACTGAACCTGGAAGATGAACTGCATAAAAGAGTGGTGGGCCAGGAAGAGGCCATCACCGCGGTGGCGGACGCTATCCGCAGAAGCCGTGCGGGGTTGCAGGATCCCCGGCGGCCGATCGGGTCTTTTATCTTTTTGGGTACGACGGGCGTGGGTAAGACCGAACTGGCCAAGGCCCTGGCCGGTTACCTGTTCGACGACGAGACCATGATGACCCGGATCGATATGAGCGAATACCAGGAGAAGCATGCCGTAAGCCGGCTGGTAGGCGCCCCTCCGGGCTATGTGGGATATGATGAAGGAGGCCAGTTAACCGAAGCCGTGCGCAGAAAACCCTATAGCGTCATTCTGCTCGATGAAATTGAAAAAGCGCATCCCGATGTTTTTAATGTATTATTGCAGGTATTGGACGATGGACGGCTGACCGATAACAAGGGAAGAGTGGTGAATTTCAAGAACACGATCATCATTATGACCAGTAATATGGGCAGCCAGATCATCCAGGCCAATTTTGAGGATGTGACGGAAAAGAACCGGGAAGAAGTGATGGAAACGACGCGCAGGGAGGTGACAGACCTGCTGAGACAGACGATCCGGCCCGAATTCCTTAACAGGATCGACGAGATCATCCTGTTCCAGCCCCTGCTCAAGGGTGAGATCAAGGGCATCATCCGGATACAATTGGAGAATTTGCAGCGATTGGTGATAAAAAATGGGATCGATCTGCGGTTTAGCGATTATGCCCTGGATTATCTGGCAGAAAATGGATTCGATCCGCAATTCGGAGCCAGGCCCCTGAAGCGCCTGATCCAAAAAGAAATTGTTAATCAGTTGAGTAAGAGAATATTAGCTGGGGATATCGATAAGAGTATCCCTGTATTGGTGGACGTATTCGATGGAGTGGTTGTTTTCAGAAACGAAGCCTCCCATCTTGAAAAAACAGGCAATACAAGGAAATAAAAGACAGGAATTCGCGTATTAGCTAAACCAAATGAACAGGATTTTGTTAAATAGAAGATTATTATGGCAATGAAAGCAAAAGAAATCGTTGAGATCATCCCCAGTAAAGATATTTTCGTGGGTGATCAGAAAGCTCCGGTGACACTGACAGAGTTTGGAGATTATGAAAGCGAGGCCTGTGCTAAAGTCAATGAGATCGTCGACAAATTACTGAAGGAATTCGATGGTAAGATGCGGTTCAATTTCCGCCATTTTCCCCTGACNAAGATCCATCAGCAATCCCAGAAAGCGGCAGAAGCTTCCCTGGGTGCTGCCCAGGAAGGAGAGGTGAAGTTTTGGGCCATGCATAATATGCTCTTTGCCCATCGCCGCCGTCTGGGAGCGATCAGTCTTCGGGAATATGCCAAAGAAGTAGGGGTCGTCAACAAGAAATTCCTGGACGATCTCGTCAACTCCACCTATGGCTGGCAGGTCCGCAGTGACTTGTTAGAAGGGCTGGATAAAGGAGTCCGGGATGTACCGGCCTTTTTCATCAATGGTGAACTATTCACCGGCAAGCCTACTTATGACAACCTGAGTAAGGGAATCGAAGCCGCCCTGAAACAAAAAAAGAAGAAACCGGCCGTTGCTAAAGAAGTCAAGGAATAAGCCTGACGCGGCACAAATAAAATAATAAAAAGCCCCTCGCAAAAGGGGCTTTTTATTATTTTGCACTGGGAACTCATAAAAAAACATAGTCCCCAGTGCAAAATAAGCCAATGATGGGCCGTCGGCCGGAAGACCTGTGGTCTTCCTTGTTGCGCTCGCTGAGCCAGACCGCCTATCCCCGGCCGGCACGGTTTAACCAGGAACCATGCAGCAATTTACCACCACGATATTAAAATTCGACCAGCAGGGCGAGAAGACCGGCTGGACCTATATCCGCATCCCATCCGCCATCGCAGAAAAACTCAATCCCGGCGTTAAAAAATCCTTTCGCGTCAAAGGCAAATTAGATGATCATCCGATACAGAAGGTGGCCCTGCTGCCAATGGGCGAAGGCGATTTTATCATGCCCCTCAATGCAATGATGAGAAAGGCGATCCGTAAGATAAAGGGAGATCGGTTGAAAGTCGGGCTGGAAGTAGATAAAGCAGNCATAAAACTCCCCGCAGACTTGCTGGAATGCCTGGCCGATGAACCCAAAGCGCTGGAGTTCTTCAAAAGCCTGGCAAAGTCCCACCAGCATTATTTCGGCAAATGGGTGGATAGCGCCAAAACGGACGCCACCCGGGCGGGAAGGATCGCTCAGACTGTCAACGCCATGGCCAAAGCCCGGACTTTCAGCGAAATGATCCGCTCCCTCAAACAGGATCGCGAAGATCTC
>JGI25616J43925_10000523_pt1 | contig 13881 bp, 16 predicted proteins | sample GraSoi2013_100cm_FD_43925 | JGI IMG/M metagenome (IMG submission 43925) | reverse complement strand
ATTCAATCTGAGGACGGATTGAAGGATGCTGTCGCCCGAGGCTACTCGCAGATTAAAGAAAGAATTAAAGGCAGCCTTGCAAACACGCGTGGACTGTTCGCCGTTGACATTTCTAAAGTGATAAACCCAACTGGGGAACGGTATTTCAGCGCCGATTCTTCCGACCATTTGGCGCAGATTGTCGAGAAACCGCTCATCGATTTTATTGAAAAGAATCGGCAAAAGTTCCGCAAAGATTTTTATCCCTTTATCGCGACCATCTTTATCTACCTACGTACGCCAGCTGTGATTCAAGAAGGTGGCGAGCATTTGGCAAATTACAGAAGGCTCGCCCCTTTCCCGTCCTTCATAAACGACGGCAAGAACAAACAGGTGCACCAATCTTTAACAGAGCGACTTCAGGTAGTATCGAAATAAACTCAGGCTTTTGTTTCCCTCTGGTACAGACGGAGGGAACTGCTCTGGCTAGATTACTTTTCCATTCCACGCCCTCAGCGCATCGTCATAACTTTCCCTCTTCGGTCCGGTTGCCCCGCAGTTCGGAAAGGGAAAAACGTTTGCGCATTAAGAATTAAGCGTACTAAGTCGGTTCTCTTGGGACTTAATACGCATGGTAAGAACAGGGATTGGATATTCATGTTACTTTACCACCGAATAAACATGCGTAGGTCTTCCTTTTCCTGCTACCTTACTCTCTGTAATAAGACCAGAAGTCAGTAACAGTTCGAGGGCGGCAGACAGATCTTCAGTCGAAATATGCTTGTTGAATACCTCCGTAGAAATCTCTGTCTTGCTCATCTCGCAACCACGACGTTGCAACGCCGTTAAAATCTTATCTGCATAAGCACTACCTGTAGTAGTGGAAAAGATCCATCCCACCGAAGCTTGGCAGTAATCCCAAAACGCTATTGCAGACCTAATGTGATTGGCTCCAATCATAGTACTACCATCTAACACCGCGTACAGCATACTTAGCCGTAGTACATGTGCCTCAGCTCTAGCTGCAAGCTTACCGTGGATACCCTTCAATGCTGCATCATTCTCATAGAACTCTATCCATGCCAATCTGCCATTTGCAGTGAAATCAAACACCGTCTGCCCCGCTTGGAATTGTGTTACAATCTCTCGTAAGCGCTTAATGACATCAATGTGATCCGCCCAGTGTATCCACTCCGGGAACGGCAGTTTCTTACTGCGTCTGGCCGCGATCCACAATAGTCGGTTGGCAAAACCATTTTGGTATTCGACACCGGCCATCAAGTTCTTTAGCTCCTCGCGAGTGATATGACCTATTAGGCTGATATGCGGATGTGTTGCCAGATCTGGCGAGTGCTTGCCTGCATTACGTAAGATATGGGGACTATCCCAAGCGTTGCGTAAGCAAGCCGAAAGGGTGCTGCCGCTGGTTTTCTGACCGGTAGCCAGCAATCGAGCCAGTTCCTCTTCAATTACCAGCAGTCTTTTATCTGCAACTCCTTCGGATACGACTTCGCCATTATGGCTTCGCTCATCTCTTATTGAATGGACAATTACTTCGCCGGACTGAACGCCGCTCAAAAGACATTTACTCCAACCGGGATTTAGATCCATCAATAGTTGTCTAGCCGCTGTCCAGCTTGTTCCTTTCCTCGCTTTTGCGGTCTCACCCACAATTGCAACAAACTCATTAAGATGGTGTTCAGACCCTTGATACCGGGTCGGACCGCGACCCAGCATATTACCGAACCCGACAAGGAATTGCGCCAGCAGCGACTCACGGCAGGCTTCTGACTCCGGCTCAAGTATCGCAATTATCTCTCCAACGATTCCGGGAAATGCCTCGTCGCCCATTGGCTCGGGGAATAGTTTTTCCTCAGCATTGCCGTTTTGAGACATTACTGACTGTTCGTCGATGTTAGTTATATTAGAATCCTCGCCGTCGTCAATCTCAGGCAAGGGAGGTAGGTCATCATGACGTTTTAGTTTAGGTTTAAGTATAGTTTTCATAGGTTAAGGTAGTAAACTGGTTGGGGAACTAGGATGTCTCGATCATTGTCATCATCCCGGCGAATCCTAGTCCCACCCGGCATGCGCACAAATTGGCTACGAGTCCAGGTGGATCGACAAGCACCAAGTATCAGCGCTTGGCGAAAGAAATCTTTAACAAGCTCGGGATCAGTATGCTTACAGCTCCACCACCCCTGTAGGCTCTTGCCTCCGCTATAGACGACCATTGCCAGCTTCATCGAAGGGTCGGTATAACTATCAAGCTCGGCGATTAGGCTAGCACACATATCTAGCCGGGTTCGTCCTATTGTGGACATCACATCTAGCAAGTCGTACCAGATTGTGTGGTTCTTGCCGCTTGGATCATAATAGGTAAAATCCCATTCTTGAGCTAGATAGATGCGCGGTCCAGTAGCTTCTAGACAATGTGTGCTCAGCGTGCCTTCTTGTGTATAGCCAATATATTTTATCATCGCATTCGGGACGATAAATTGATAACCCTGGGGTTTTAGCTCTTCGTCCCGCTTGACCGTTAGAAAGTCATATGCGGCTTTGCCCATGCACAGTAGAGTGTTACGGTCTGGGTAAAGCATTTTAAGGATCTGCCACGTGTTATATTTGACCGGATCAAGAGGCGATGCATTGCGTAGTTGATCGCAGGTGATTCCTGTTTGGCAGACCTTTGCGATCGCATCCAAATCGGGTTTAACATCAGGGAATTCACCACGAAGGTGCGAGCCTTCGAGATGTCCACCGGTTTGTCTATTTTTGTACCCTGATTCGGTGTAGAAGACCTTTCGAAAAGCTCGAATGATTTCCTGTTTGCGCCACTCTGGCACTCCTAACTCATCCGCTCGATCGAAGGCTAGCTGTACTGCGCTATCGTAACACAGCGAGCATGCGCGCAGCTTATGGCCGACGATCGTGAGCGATGGGTTATAGCCAGTGTTAGCCGGTGGCATTATGGCCAACGCGCCCCNAATTAACTCGGACCGCGTCATAGATGGACGAGCGATAAGCATTACTGCTTGTGCTCCTTGGCTTTTGCCCTGGTCTTCACTTCCTCCATCATTTTTTTGATCTGTTGAGCGTCAGACTCACCAGCCTCACCGGCCTTATCAGCTTCCTCTGCCGTCTCAACCGGTTCTGTGCTGTCGGCTTCTTCAGTCGTCTCAGCGAGACCACTGCCAGCAACGTATTGTGCGATTTTCGTAGTTTTTACTCCACGGAACACGTCGGTTCCGGTAACCGCCTTGAACTCAACACCTTCGAGTTCATGTAATAAGTCGCTGTCTATCCCTTCCTCTGGCCACTCGATGCCGAACACATTTAAGAAGTTCTCTAGCCTTGCGCACCCATATTCGTTACCCACCGAAATGTGATCCTTAATGATTACTTCCCCGTCGATAGAGCTGTGGAACAAAATTATCTTTGGCTCGTTCTTCTCCGTCATTCCCTCCTCCCACTTACGGAAGGTTCTTCCGGGTTTAACGTGGGATTTTTAATTAGGGTAGCAGTGAGAGCTTTCCGCAACAGAACAGGATGCGGATTCGGTAATTAGCGAAACTACGGAAGCCACGAGCAGCATGGCGCAGGGCTTGGATCTTTGAGTTGAAGCCCTCGGTGACTGCGTTGGTAATGGGATGAACCATGTAATTGAGCAGCCGCTCCAGATGGCTACGCAGCATTTTGGCCACGGCTTTGAGCTGTGGGATACGGCTACGAATCACCCGGCGGTACCAAAAGGTAAAAAACTCCTCCGCGGCTACCACATTGGGACTTTGCCAAAAGGAAGCGAAGAGTTCTTTGGCTAGCCAGGCCCGAGCTGCTTTAAGCTCACTGTGCACTAAGTGATGGAATTGCTCCTTGCGCTCTGGGCTAAGTTTCTCGGGCCGCATCAACCACCATTGCCGAGTCCTCGATAGACGCCGATCGCCCTTTTTGAGCAGGGCTTGATGTTCTTTACGTCGGATCAGATCAATGGCCTGATTAAGTTCTTGGCTGACGTGAAATTTATCGTAGACGATGCGCGCTTGGGGTACGCAGATGTGGGTGGCCGTCAAATAGGCATCCCACATATCCATGGCCACTGCCTCAATGGAATCGCGTTGAGCTTGGCTTAAGCCCAACCAAAGCTCCCGCGTCGCCTCATAGCTTCGGCTTAAAGTCACCTCCAAGACCCGACTAGTCTCCACATCGCACAGCAGACTGATGTAGCTCTGGCCATGAGCGAAACTCTTCTCGTCCAAACCCACGTAGCGCAACGCTTCGATTTGACGCCGTGCCAAACCTCGCTTTACGGCTCGCTCCATAATCTGTTGGGCCTGATCCCAGCTAATGCGCAATAGCTGACAGCCCGCCTGCAGACTGGCACTGGCCAACAATACCCGAATCGCAAAAGCTTCAAACATGCTCGTGAAACGACTCCGATCTTCGGCCCAAGCAACCCGCACCATCTGTGTCGAACCATCTTCGTATCGCACCCGGGGCACCTTGGCCTTGACCCAAGTCTTACATTGGCAGGTGTCCAAATGCCGCCACCGGCGCTCCTCGTATCCATGGATGTGGGCTCGCTTACCCGCTTCGTCCACCCATTCGACCGCTTCGCAGCTGACTTCCACCTCCACGCGTTGATGCTCTAAATCCAGTTCCACTCCCGTCACTTTCCAGGGTGCTTCCACCCCTAATAATCGTTGATAGAAATCCTTCTCATTCACCTCCTCAACCTACCAACTCCCGCTTGCCCATCCCACGCTTTTCCCCGAAGAAGGCTTCGTCAGCGGATGACAGCTCCGTCGAACCAGTAATAAGATGATGTACCGGGCGCAGCTCGGATAACTCGCTAACCCCATCAAGTTTCGGCACCTAATTCTAGCAGCTGCAAAAGGCAGGCGGGGGTATTAGTCATTTCTGGCTGCTGTGCCCTTAATTGAACGCGATGATTGCTCTGAGCGTCAAATTCACCTGATACCTGTCCCACGGCACTCATCCTGAGCAGTGGTAGAGTCTGGTTGCTGTTTATGAGTGGGTTAACTGTAAGGAAGAAAGTCCATGCTCATTCTTGACTTGGGCCACACGCGCTCGGCTAGGAATAACCTCGGAAAGTCCTACGAAAGACGCCCCCTCTTCGAAGACTAGGCGAGTCGCTCTCAAATTGCCAATCAGCATGGCGCTTGAGAAGATTTTACAGATATCTTCTACGAAAACATTGCCTTGTACTTTGCCGAAGAGATTCACAGATCCAGCTCTAATCTCTCCGTGAACATCAGCACTTTTTCCAAGAGTAAGCTCGCCGCCCGCGATTATCTCTCCTTCGAGCGTACCATTAAAGATAAGATCGGTGTCGATACGCAACGAACCTTTGATTTGCACATCGGACTGCAAAGTGTTTTCACTTTCACTTCTCGTGACCTCAAAATCGATAGCCGACTCTTCAACCGGCGGAAGTTTTTTTAAGAGATCCTTCAATTCCTCCTCTACAGAGCCTGGTGGATTTATTTGAATAGCCCTTTCGATAAAATATCGGGCTTTTATCCAATCCCGGCAGTTCATGGCCAGTGACGCCGCGCTCCGGTGCAATACGGAGAGTGTTTTCACACCAGCCCCGCCTTGAATTGAAAGCCGCAGGGCTGCTTCCTCCTCGGCAAGTGCTCGCTGGTAAAGTTGCATCGACCGAGTTTCTAGACCATTTCGCTTAAGCGCATCAGCTTGATCCGCTAGTTCCATGGCCCGATCGTGATGTTCGTTGGCTGCACTCACCTTGAAACAATCTTAGCTTGTGGCGTACCAAACTCTACCACAACTACAATCACCGGGAAATCGTTGTTCGAACGCCTCGTCTGCTTCAGCTTCTGCTCCACCCGAGCATCCACAGTTCGATCGTCAGCTTGACGCATACCGGACACCTCTAACCGAGTAGTCTTTTCGAACATGTCGACTGAGTCTTCTTCCTTGCACTCTGCGAGCCAATAATCGAATCCGGTTCCAATCCTGGCACGCTTCATGACCTTCTTATCAAGCAGTCGGTTTACCAACACTACAGCAATGCCCACCGCTCCTGACTCGGTGGCTTCATTCGGATCGTCCCACGAATCTCGCATCATTTGAGACACGGGCTCCCAGAAAGCAGGGTGTGCACCGGCTTGGGACCCTCGAATGATCAACGCAACTCCAGGTATATGTCCCTGGCTTTCAAAGCAAACAGCCGCCGCCTGCGCAAACGTTGATCTCAACTGAATGGTCATGCCGGGCATGTCGGGAGTCAGATCTTGCAGGTAAAGATCCATAGGATAGAGCTTCTATAGCCTATGTTGGTGGGCGAGAGAACACGTTTAGCCGGAGACAGCCAAAGGCTCACCTCACCAAAGCAGTAGAACAGCAGCTCTTAAAGCCACGATGTGGGCGTTTCGCGTCCGCCCGGTCGACGTTCGCCGACTACGGCAATGAATCTGAACTCGAAATTCTCTACTGGCTGACAAAGCCTGATCATTTTACGATACAGTCTGTTTCAATAGTGCAAATCGAGCTGTTGGCTAATCAAGCATGTTCTGCGACGGCGAACAGGTACGCTGCCCCTAGTGTGGCGCAGTGGGATGATTTTTACTGGGCATCTAGTGTGGTGTCCCATAAAGAACTTTATAAACCTTTTGGGCTTCCCGTGATCATTTCTCCAGCAAGTGTGACAATTAGCGCTCCGTCCATTTATAAAGTTACTTACGGGACACCACACTAGTTACTAAATATAAAATCTTTGTCGGGATGAAAAGATCTAAGCTCGCTTCTGTCGAATGCCACTGGGACCCACGTGTCAACTAACAAGGGGAGGCTATTCAATTCCGAACGCTCATTCGATGGACAAAATCATCCATGAGCCGGTCAAACGGATGTTCCTTCTGGCTATGTTCAATCAGGCAATTGAACAGCCCGGTGAAGATAGTGAAGACCGTTTCATCTTTAACTTGAGCTTCTTCGCACACGAGGAAGCTGAAGAAGCCTGGGATGGAAGGTATTTCTCCAAGTTTTTCCTTCTCTGAATCAACGAAAAATTTGAGTCCATCGGCAGTGTCCTTCATGAATTCAGCCAGGCGTGCCTCGAATTGATGAAAAGCTTCGATGATCTCTTGGGCACTGTAGGAGAGTAGCGGCATCGTGGTCTTGATCTCACTGATCAACTGATTCTGGGGCCCGATGAGAACCTGGGGATACCGTTGTTGGGACTCGTAGGTGAAGAGAAATGCGTAGGCGATTATTTGGTGTTTAACAAAGGATTGCCGGAATATCTGCGCCTTCTCGGATTGGAGGAGAAAAGCGTCCAACATACTCAAGTGCTGCTCGATGAGTGGTTTGACTATTCGAGCGAACTCTACCAGGGCCGGATCTCTCCACTCACTGGTGATGGTCTCAACCACTTCGCTGCGTTGAGAGAGGTCCGCCTCTAGCCTGGCGGCTGCCGACTCTGCTGGCTGTGTTTGAACTTTCGGACCCTGATCGCTTGGCCTGGGTAAGCCCCAGGTTGCCCTAAAGACCGGGGGGCTCGCGTTGAAGGTGGGCGAAAGAACAGGCCATTTCGGTTCTGGGTAATCACTCGCCCACGCTTCCGCCTTGCGAGTAGCTCTATGCGAGAGCGGCAGGAAGACGAGGAGAAGAATGATTCCTGCGAAAATGACCAAAGGCGCGAATTGACCTAAGAGCCCAAAGCCCACTATCCCCGCAAATGTTAATAAGCAGCCCCACGCTCCAACACCGCTGGAACGTGCGCTGATTGCCTCCTTTTGCTTCTTCCATTCAACCTTTGCCCGGTCTAGTTCAGCGCTATATTCCGCAGCACGCGCTTTTGCTTTTTCAAATGCGACGATGTCTGGGTAAACACCTACCTTGCGGACCAACACGTCGCCGAGCAGGGCCAGGTCACGCACAAAATCCGCATAGGGTCTAACGCCGGGCTCGAATTGATGATTCAGAAGTGCAATGGCCAGCTCGAATTTGCCCGACTCGCGGGCGGCTTCAGCGGCCCGCAGACGATTTGGCCCGATCTCATCCTGGAAGCGGGAAATAACCCAACTCAAGATCTCTAAGCGACTGGGGTCTGCTATTTCCTCGATTTGGCCGCGGCGTAGGCGATCATTGGATCGAGCCCAGGCCTGCTGAAGAAGGTGACTTTGCTCTGCTTTCTGAGAGCAATGTGTGAGATAGTCGAGATATTCCGCTAAGCTTGCAGATCCTGCTGGCGTCTTGGCGTTCTGTTCTTCCGAGCTTACTGGTGTGCGAACAGCGATCTTGAAAACGACCCCGCACCGGACGCAGGTTCTTAGCTTGGGAACCAATAGGTCGAAAGGACTGCGATCCTTTTCGTAATCGATTCTCCCGACGGTTGAACCGATTTGTGAACTGTAACGAACGTAGTCTGTCCAATCTTCGAGCCTACCTAACTCCGGGCAATGGGAGTTCCAGGGATACGGTTCATTACATTTTGGACAACTGATTACTTGCTTAAAGGCGTTAGGATAGGGGTTAGTCACGGTCGACTTATCTCTTGGAGGATGCTCCCTTTTTGAACCTCAATTATTGAACGCTAACGGTCCCGAGTCGCTCTGACTTATCGCTCTCCAGTACGCACTTCGCGAACGTACTGGTCAGGGTAGGATGCCGCGATGGCTAAGATTGCTAATAGTGTCTTGAGTTTCATAGTGTGATTGGCTTGAACGGGTTCATTCGGCAACGCTCTAATTTCTGGGATAATCGGCTGTGAACAGCTCCAGAACTCGGTCATCGGTTACAAAATATGCCGAGATTGGATCGCCTGGTCGCCCAGCGTGATGTTGGTGATGAGATCGATTAATTCGCCCAACCGCTGCTTGTCGAGGTGAGGTCGAGCATAGTCCTTGGGCAAAACACCTTTCAAGGACGGGTTTTCTTGCTCAATCGCGATCATTGCGTCATCGAGCACCTTTCCGATCTCCGGCTGTTTGGCTGTGGCCTGAAGTTGGCTCCATCGAGCTTCTGCCGGTACCCAAAAGACGTTGAAGGCCAGATACTCATCCTTGTCCTCGGGATCTGCTCCCTCTTCTTGCAGAAGCTTGGCGTGCTGTTCCTCAAAGGCGTCGGAGATGTATTTGAGGAAAATTAAGCCGAGAACAACGTACTTGTACTCAGCCGCATCCATATTCCCTCGAAGCTTGTCTACAGCGGCCCAGAGGATGTTTTCGAGAGCGGCGGGTTCTTTGTTTTTACCGTTATTGTTGCCCTTTACTCGGGCCATAGCCGATTATGGATACTCATTTTTTTGACTTTGTGTCATCTTAAAAATTAGGATTTCTGGAAGTCCAACGAGGTCAATCACTTTCACGTCGCGACACTGAATGCCGCTGCTCGCTTTTTACTTTTGGGTTCAAATTCCGTCTACGATCATTATAACTTTGTCCAGATGGCTCTATTTCGGCCCAAAGCAATAACCCAGCTAAACGAAATCGCGAAACTGCTCTATATCCGCTCCCAGCTCTTGGCACAGTTAACCATTGAACGCATTGGCAAAACATCGGCTTTACCCGAACGGCAGGTCGAAGTCTTACACGCCGGTATCGTGTCCGAGGCAATCAGGTTTCGCGCAGAGCTGCGTCCCTTTGAGGTTCCGAGTCATGACCTCGTGCTACGCTGTGTCCTCAAGTTGGTCTGGGAAAATTATCGTCAAACCTTCGGCAGAACACCCATGTGGGTAGAGGAAGGATGGATAAGGATCGAGACCTTTATCCTGGGTCGCACAAACATGGCGCAGCCACCCGAAGGCGAAACGGTAGAAACCGCCGTGGGCAAGGAACTGACCTTGTTGATCAGCCGGTCTCTTAACGTCGAGTCCAACACAGAAGCACTCTCTTGGATCTACACCCACCTGATGGCTTCTTTAACCGTAACACCGCAAACCCTCGCGTACACCGACCAGATCCGCCAGATTGACTGGCGCACGGCAAAGTTGGAAAAGTACGCGCTTTCGTAAGCACATGCCAACAGAGAGGCACCCTGTCCCTCCATGACCCTTTTCAAACCCAAACCCAATTCCCTGCAGGCCGCCCAGGACTTAGCCCTTGAGATCAACCAGAATGCCAGTGTCTACTGGTCAAAGTATGCCGAGCTGCTCGGCACGCTACAAGCGACCGGCCTGGATACGGTACCAGAGCACCTGCCCGATCTTTACCGTATCTATGCGGAGTGCCTAGCCTTGCACTACTTTTTCTTCAACATGGGTCTTTTGGCCAGCAATGGTGCGCGAGCCCGTCACGCCCTCTACCCGGTTATCTACCACCACGTGCAGTCAATCCCGGCCAGCCGGGCAAAAAACAAAATGCTCTGGGTACCAGCTGCCGCCCAGGTGCTAATGCGCTACTCCCAATTCACGGCGATGGTGATACAATTTGGAGGAGTTAATTCCCGGTTTATCCAACAGCTGGCCAACGCGCACCTGTCGCCCATTTACAATGGTTTGCAGCCAAATACGATTCAGAAAATATCGAAGGCGGTCAGCGTCGCCTATAGCCGCCAACTCCAATCCCATCTGGACGGTCAGCAATACCGAAACAAAATCAACCAGTACTCCTGGAAAGGGGCCGACGCGTTGCTGGGGGAAGCCTACTGCAAAATCCAAGCGGAAGTGCAGGAGCGGGAACTGAAGGCCAAAAAAATCGTCCCTCAAGTTGCGCCTCCCCAGGCTGTCCATTCAACCCCAGCTGCCACCCGACAAAGCCCAGAACCCCTTAGCCCCGTCGTTCCCTCCCCGAGCGTGAATTCGGAGGAGCCAAACGAGTGGGAAGACCCTTCCATCACGACGCTCGCCCAAAAGGTCAAAAGCCTCATCGAAACGAACCTGGAAATGTTGGAGCAATTTCTACTCGATACCGAAAAAGCCGGTGCTATCCGCCAATCGTTCGTAAAACACCAAATTTTCTCTTACCTCCTCATCATCTCGATGGAGTTCCAAAAACGACATCCAGCTCTCTTGATCGGCTACCAAAACCATCTAATTCGCAAAATAAAGCCATCTCTTACGCTACTTTCTTTTTCGAGCACGGAACTAATCCAAGGCTTTCAAGCCTTCGAGGCGAGTCTGTCCGAGTTAAGTCAGCAAAAGGAAATGAAGTTTTTTTTCGATTCGGCGTGCGAGGACCGCAATAGCGCTCCTTCCATCCCTGGATACCTTTCGTATCTCGTATGCGAAGAGGCTCAAATCAACGAGGACCCGAAATGCTCATCAATTCTCTTTGGCCTCTTCAATATGCTGATCGAAAGCGCTGAGAAAGAGCATTTGTTCGACGCGCTCGTGGATGAGTGGACCACGAGAATCAGGAGGATGAATTAACAACCCGCCTCATCTCAAAATGTCTTCCCATCGGTCAGGTTACAGTACGGCCTTCTTTCTCTGGACACAGCCAGGACTGATTCCCGGCTACAATCGCGTTCCAAGGAGACGAGCCCGAATTCAACAGGTCGCCGGGAAACCAGAGCGAATCCCTTTTTTGCGGAGGCAATTCACTCACCTAACCGAGACGCTCTAAAAGCCAATCTAAGCGGCTTTGTTTGCACTGCCGCTAGATGCACTGCCAAGCATACGAAAATGCGCTCAGCGCCAATTCTGTTGCGCCATTAGTTACATTCTGGTCGTTCTCAACGTGGAGAAAATAGGTCGACGATCACCAACATAATCGTCGAGCTGGTTAAATATCCCTAACTTACCGAATAAATACAACTCGGGCTAGTGATGATGCACGAAATAAAAGACGCTCGCTGCTTGATCTTAGTAAAGCAGAAAAACGCGTTTAAACGGTTTTGCAGCTTGCCTGAGAGTCGCGCCGCTACAATGACATTGCCGGAACGGCAAAAACGCGTCCAGCGCCAATTCTGGCGCGCTGTCAATTAAGTACACGCTCAGACTGGACGACAAAACTGCCTATCTCGTGCTCTAAGCCGTTAATTACAATTAGCACATGCATACGTTGCCCGGTACTCTCTTGAAGCTTCTGTAGGTAATCGAGCCAGATGTTGTAGAACTGGGAATCCGAGAGCCGCTCCCATACCATAGAATAAAGTCTAGGCGCTCTACGTTTGATTTGCCGTCTAAAAGATTGGATCTCTTGGAACTCTGCGCGTGTCATTTTTTTACTACTATACAACTAGAACTATTGTTAGTTACGAAAGTTGCCTAGTACGTCGAGGTTGGTCTTGTGCTTTTGATTAAAAGTACATTGGTGCTTGACAAGCAGTTCTTTTATTTCGGTGCTGCGTATACTAATACCAGTTTGGATGTAGTCTCGTGCCAGACGGTGCAGGCGTTTGGTTTGTGCTTTAACGTCGGAGTACTCAGGATCGAGCTTTCGTTTGACGTCGGCTAGCGCTGCCGATTCGCTGGAAAAGTCGATGTTTTGATAGAAGACGTCGTGAATAATTTCGTATTCGGTCAGGAGAAATTCCTCCATCCAACCGGCCAGCTTCCAATAGAAATAATTGTTTGAGCCTTGAAGAAAGGACATTAGGTCTTTGTTGTGGGTGCAGCGGCTTAAACAGTGTTTGCCGACAGGATCAAGTATATCCGAAGTGTCTACCCAGCAGACAGGGACCTGAAGACCGTCTGTGGACAAGTAACGGTTGATTACGAAGCGCTCGTAGAGTTTGACAACGAGATCACGAAATTGACGTAAGTAATGCAGGCGCTCAGGTATTTTCCTGCGATTGTCCAAAAAGCGTTGCTTGCACTCTCGAATCCAGCTTAGGCCTTTAGTTTCGATGTAGATTTGTTTGCCCGGTACGGGGATGATGCCAGTTAGTGTAATCGCCTTGCTCTATTTGTTGTTCAACGGCGGTTTGCCATTGTATAAATTGTGGATCTTCATCCAGAAATTTACATGGTACGTTTGGTTTTAGCATTGTGCCTAGTTCTGGAGTCACTTCGATAGCGAAGTCTGGATTCCAAGTCTGAAGTTGGTCAAAGCGCAGGTATTTTAATGATCGATCTTTGCCGTCTAAAGACGATTGATTTTCGTTGATCGTGATGCTTATGCCTGCGGTTCTAACGGTATCGTAAAAGATAGCCTCAGCTTCGGAGCGAAGCTTTAATTCGGCATTGGGTAATCGATCGACATTGTTTGAGGAGTTAAGACGGCCAGAGGCAATAAGGTTTTCTAGGCTATGTATAGGGAGTATTCGACCGTCTGCTGTCGCGCCGAACGGTGCATCGTAACAGTTGTTAATGATGACGTGGTTGCCACCACACTCACACACGGACCATACGATCGTCCGACTGGGAGCGAGATTCGGCCTTATATCACGATGAACTAGCCGCCTATGTAGAAGAGCNGACGAGAAAACAGTGAGCTGACGCACCAATTCGCCTATTTGAGACTTACGGTCTCGTCTTTGTTAAATGCCTGCCGTTTTACACCTTCGTGATCTTCCAGCGGATAAATCAAATGTGGTTTATTTAAAAGGAAACACACCACTGCTCGAACCGTCTACCCTAACGGTCTTATCTAATACAGAAACGCGCCAAGCAAAGCCTCATGGAAGCCTGCTGACGACCGAAGAAGCCGCCGCCTACCTCGCTATCTCCGCAGAGACGTTACGACGTCTTTGCCGCCGAAAGGCAATCACCTTCATTCAGATCACTCCATCTGAATACCGCTTCGATTTACCGGATCTCAGAGAGTATGTTAACTCTCGCCGGAATCGCCGGAAATCCGCTATTAAATAGGTCCCTTAACGCCATCGTAACGTTACGATAGCGTTAGGAAGACCTCCTCTCCTGGGACAGATTCGGGACTCGAACCCGTGCACCGGCCCGCCCGCAACGCTTCGCGTAGCGATGCGGGCGTGGCCTTGAGAGGGCCGCGTCCTAACCGACTAGACGAACGCGCC
>JGI25616J43925_10000521_pt1 | contig 13899 bp, 10 predicted proteins | sample GraSoi2013_100cm_FD_43925 | JGI IMG/M metagenome (IMG submission 43925) | reverse complement strand
AGCCAGTCGATGGTGTCGTAGGTGTCGGTGGCGTGGTCGACCGGAGTCGGATTCTGCGGCCCATGCAGCGGCCGGTTCATCACGTAATCGCCTTCAGAACCGTATTTGCCGCGAACGTCCTGCACCACGCGGATGTAACCGCCTTCCACGATAACCTCGGTCGCGTTGTCGTATCCCTGAAGAATTGGACCAAGGTGCGAACTCTGTGCGTGGCCGGTGAGATCGCTGGCGTTGTAAGGAGTACGCGTCAGCAGAATGGGAGCGTGCTTTTGAGTTGTGGCGCTGCGCGGGACCAGGATGACCGTGTGCAACTTCGCCCCGTCACGCATGGGAATCATGACTTCACGCCGCTCGTAGTCAAAGCTCTGGGTGACGGGTGTGAACGTCTTCGGCGTCTCGCTGGGCAACTCGGGCTTGGTTTGAGCAAAGGACGGAAGAAAAACCGTCAGCAGCGTTACGAGCAACGGGAGCGTAGAAATGCGGCTTATGGATTTCATTGAGGCCGCGATTATATCGCCCGCGGCCCCCGCGCGACTAGCTTCCTGCTTTGGCCGCAGCTGCCGCAGCCTGAGCTGCGCGTGCCTTGAAGAAGGCTTCGTTCCGTTTGACCCGCTCTTTGGCTTTCACCGATTTATTGACCAGCTTCTCAATGCGGGTGGCGAACTCGGGATCGATGAATTCTTTCCGGAACTGCGGGAGGAAGTTTTTGTACTTGGCGAAAATGAAAAAAGGTTCGCCGTTGACTTCAACGAAAAGCTCTTCGTTCACAGCGCCGCTGAGCACCATGGCGCAGGCCATGTCCCAGTAGGTGAAGACCTGGCGGGCCCACGCGTTGTGTTCCGTTCCGAAGTCGAAGAGCAGAGCGCGAAACTCTTCATAGCTCTGCGGCCAGAATTCGCCGGTCATGAAGGTGCGCGCTTTGCGCATGGTGGGTTCGCAGCGAAGACGATAGAGTTCCAGCAGAATGTGGGCGTCCTTGGCGGTCGCTCCTTTTTCCTTCTTTGCCATACAGCTCTCCTGTTTACGCCACGGCCCCGGTACCGGGCAGCGGACGCGAGTAGTCGCATTTTACCGTGCTCGGGGCTTCTTCCGTCTTTTTCTTGCTCTTACGCCGTTTGGGCTGGTCTTCTTCATCCGCCGATTTGCGCGTGTTGTTCGGGCACATCAGCACGCTGCCGGTCTTCAGGTGCTTTTCCAGCAGATACGGGCTGCCGCACTCCGGGCAAGGCTCGGCTACGGGCTTATGTGCGGACGTGAATTCACACTTGGGATAATTTGAGCAGCCGTAGAAGGTGTTACCGCGCCGGCGGGCCTTCTTCTCCACCAGTTCGCCGTCTTTACACTGGGGACACTTCACACCGATGAAATTCTGTTTGATGTACTTGCACTCCGGATATCCGCTGCACGAAATGAACTCGCCATAGCGTCCGTGGCGCAGGACCAGATTGCGGCTGCACTGCGGGCAGGTTTCTTCCAGAGCGACATCAGGCACGCGTTTGCCTTGATCGAGCCGGCGCGTCGTCTTGCAGTCCGGATATCCGGTGCAAGCCATGAACTGGCCGAAGCGTCCGCGCTTCAGGACCATCACGCGTCCGCAATTGTCGCAATATTCTTCCTGCGAGGTCTCCGGCATCTCGGCCGTGTCGAATTCAGTCAGATTGACCGGATTCTCCTTGGTGAAGGTGCAGCTGGCGGGATCATCTTTCTTATAAGCGCTGCAGGCGTAGAAGGAGCCGTGCTTGCCCCACTTGAGCACCAGCGGAGAGCCGCAGCGCTCGCACTTTTCGTCGGTGGGCTTCTCCATCCGCTTCACGTTTTCCATGTGCTTCTCGGCGTAGCGGAGGTCCTTCTCGAACTTTTTGTAGAAGTCGCCGAGTGCCTGCTTCCAGGTCTCTTTGCCTTCTTCGATCTCGTCGAGCTCTTCTTCCAGACGCGCGGTGTACGCAGGATCGAAAATCTCGGCAAAGTTCGCGACCAGAAGGTCGGTCACCACCAGACCCGTTTCCGTGGGAATGAATTTGCCGCCGATCTTCTGAACGTACTGCCGCTCCTGGATGGTCGAAAGAATGGTCGCGTAAGTTGACGGGCGTCCGATCCCGCGCTCTTCCAGCTCCTTCACCAGCGACGCTTCGTTGAACCGCGGAGGCGGCTCGGTGAAATGCTGCTCCGGTTTCAATTCTTTCAGCGTGAGCGTTTGGCCGGCCTCGAGCGGAGGCAGCTTGTGCTTGAGCGCCTCGTCCTCTTCGTCTTTGGAATCCTTCGATTCTTCGTAGACTTTCAGGAAGCCTTCAAACTTAAGCACCGATCCGGTTACCCGGAAGGTGAACGACTCGCTCGCCGCTTTGGCTTCAATATCAACGCTGGTCTGGTCAAAGACCGCGGGCGACATCTGCGACGCAACAAAGCGCTGCCAGATCAGCTTGTAGACTTTGTATTCGTCTTCCTGAAGGTAGCGCTTGATAAGGTCAGGATGGCGGGAGGCTGACGTCGGCCGGATGGCCTCATGCGCTTCCTGCGCCGCCTTCTTCGATTTGTAGAAGTTCGGCGTCTCCGGCAAAAACTCTTTTCCGTAGGCGGATTCGATCTCCTGCCGCACCTCAGTCAGCGCGTCCTTCGAGACCTGTACCGAATCGGTACGCATATAAGTAATGAGGCCGACGGAGCCTTCGTCACCCAGTTCCACGCCTTCATACAAACGCTGCGCGATCATCATCACGCGCTTTACGCTGAATCGCAGCTTGCGTGATCCATCCTGCTGGAGTTTGCTCGTGGTGAACGGCGGAGCAGCACTGCGGCGGCGCTCCTTTTTCTCGACATCGCGGACCGACCACCGCGCCGTCTCCAGCGCTGCCCGGATCTTTTCCGCGTCCTCAGCGTTGTTGACCTCGGTCTTCTCTTCGCCGCGGCCGATGAAGCGCGCGTCGAAGGCCGGAGGCTTGGCGGCAGACAGGTTGGCGTCAATGGTCCAGTATTCTTTTGCCACGAACGCTTTGACCTCGCGTTCGCGTTCCACGATCAGACGGAGCGCAACGGTCTGCACGCGTCCGGCCGAGAGGCCGCGGCGGACTTTGTCCCACAGCAGGGGCGAGACCTGATAGCCCACAATGCGGTCGAGCACGCGCCGGGTCTGCTGCGCGTCGACAAGATTCTGATCGATNGCGCGCGGATGCTGGAAGGCCTCCTGCACCGCTTTCTTGGTGATCTCGTTAAATGTCACGCGATGCAGCGGGATCCGGTCTTTTTTCTTTTTGCCGCCACTGTCGCCGAGTTCTTCGGCTAAATGCCAGGCAATGGCCTCGCCCTCGCGGTCCGGGTCAGGCGCCAGATAGATGGCGGCGGCGCCTTTGGCCATCTTCTTCAGCTTGGCAACAACTTTTTCTTTTCCCGGGATGATGATGTATTCGGTGGAGAAGTCGCCTTCAATGTCCACCCCNAGCTTGCTCTTGGGCAGGTCCTTGATGTGGCCAAGCGAGGCTTCGACCTCAAAGTCCTTGCCCAGGTACTTATTGATGGTGCGCGCCTTGGCGGGCGATTCGACGATGACGAGTGATTTAGGCAATGTTCTCTTTTCCGGTTTGGTATTTGTGAAGCTAACACGAAGTTGGCGCTGGGGACAAACGAGTGATCGTGGTAGCTCCTAGCTTCTAGCTGCTAGCTCCTAGCTGGAGCTGCCGCTTTTAGCGATCTTTGTTCCTCGATTTTCGATTGCACTTACNAGCGAAGCCATCATTCGCTGGATCTCAAGCAGCTGTGCCTCCAGGACGTTATGCGATTCTGCAGTGAGAATCTTGAGGTCCCTGCTGAGAAGTAAATGTTGCTCCAACTCAGCGGCCGAGCCGCGCGCGATTTGCAAGAACCTTACAAACTCACCGTCAGACCGCCGACCGGAGCCCTCCGCAATGTTAGCGCCGATGGAAACGGCCGCTCTTCGCATTTGGCTTGTTAAGCCGTACATTTCGTCTTTCGGAAAAGTCTTTGTCTCTTGATACACACGCAACGCCAAAGCATGTGCTTTCTGCCAAACTTTCAGGTTCTTAAAATCCTCCATAGTCCCTTTCTGCCTAGCAGCTAGGAGCTAGCAGCTAGAAGCTTTTTACAAACCTCTTCCCCGGCATCTGCTTGATCCTTCCATTCAGCTCCAACTCGAACAGCGCCGCGAAGATTTCCGAGGACGAAAGCTGCGCCTCCAGCTTTTCTACGATTTCGTCGATGTGGACGGCTTCGTCCTGTTTCAGGAGTGACAGGACTTTTTTCTCTCGCGGCGAAATCTGGTCGTTGGCGAAGAGGCTGGCAGTTTGGGGCTTCTCATCCGATGCGGGAGAGACGTGCTGGGATTCAAGTTGCTGTTGGANCTCGGCCGGCAATTCCTCCCAAATGTCTTCCCACGTNGCAGTTAGCTTGGCTCCTTGCTTGATGAGAGTGTTCGGTCCCCAGGAGTTGCGCGATGTCACATTTCCCGGGACAGCAAAGAGTTCGCGGCTCTGTTCGAGCGCGCAACGGGCGGTGATGCGAGTGCCGCTGTATTCGCCCGCTTCCACCACCAGCACACCCAGCGAGAGGCCGCTGATGATNCGGTTGCGAATNGGAAAATTCTGCGGCGCGGCGAACGTGGCGAGAGGGAACTCGCTGACTAATGCACCTCCTGCTTCTAAAATTCCTTCGGCAATTTTCTTGTTTTCGCGGGGATAGATCACGTCCACACCGGTGCCAAAAACGGCAACCGTCTTGCCCTTGGCCTTGATCGCGCCTTTGTGTCCGAAAGCGTCTACGCCGCGGGCCATACCGCTGAAGATCACGAGCCCGCGGGTGGCGAGATCATTGGACAGCCGTTCCGCCATGCCCATGCCATATGGCGTAGGATGGCGCGTGCCGACGATAGCGATTCCGGGCTGCGAAAGTATCTCCGCATTGCCGCGAATATAAAGGACCAGGGGCGGATCGTAAATTTCGCTGAGCCGCGCGGGCCATCCTGAGTCGTCGCGTGACAAGATTTTTACGCCGGCTGCCACGGCCTTGGCGAACTCTTCATGCGCCGCATCGAGCGACTTTCCCAGAGCGATGGACTGTGCCGACTGCGCTTGCAGATTCAGTGCTTCCAGTTCCGTGAGCGAGGCATGGAAGATGTCCTCGACGGAAGGGAACTGCTCGGCCAGCTTGCGGCCGCGCGTTGGTCCCAGCCCCGGCGTGAGCGACAGCGCCAGCCAATATAAGGATTGCGAAATTCCCGGACTTGTTCCTGACATGAAGACCTGTTGAGCGGACGGATGTAAACTTCGCGGACTGTACACGGATTGCGGGAACAGTGTCAAATCACAAAAGCCGCAGGCGAGGGCGCCTGCGCCCACAAGTAGGGCCGCATCTCTGCTTGCTACAATGCTTTCATGCGCCGTCTGCGGATTTCCGCCATCAGCTTTCTCAACACAGCTCCTCTAATGTGGGATTTTGAGAACGGCGACACCGCCAAAGACCTCGCCAACAAATTTGAGCTGAGTTACACCATTCCCTCNCGCTGCGCGGAAGAACTGCAAGCCGGAACGGCGGACATTGGGATCATTCCCGTTGCCGCCTTTACCACGATTCCCGGCCTGGTCGTGATTCCTGATATTGCGATTGCGGCCAAGGGGCCGGTGCGGTCCATCCTGCTTATCAGCAAAGTTCCAGTCGAGAAAATTCGTAGCGTGGCCACGGACAACTCCTCCCGCACATCGGTTGCGCTGCTGGAAGTTTTCCTGCGCAAGTTCGTCGGCATCACGCCGGCTTACGCGCCGCAGGCGCCGGACCCGCAGGAGATGCTGCGCTGGCACGANGCGTGTTTGCTGATCGGCGATCCGGCTCTTCAGGCCAATGCTGCAGGACGCTACGTCTATGATTTGGCCGAGCAGTGGCACCGCTGGACCGGATATCCGTTTGTCTTCGCTTTCTGGGCAGTGCGCAAGANTGCGCTGGAAGAGGGCGACCGCAACCTGAATCTCGCGCAGGTATTCCAANAGTCGCGTGACCATGGCTTACAAAATATTCCTGAGATTGCTACGGCCTGGGCGCCGCATTTGAAACTGCCACAGGACCTTTTGCGCGAATATCTGATTACCAACATCGATTACTCACTCGACAGCGAAAACCGGCAAGGAATGAAATTGTTCTTCCGCTATGCGGCGGAGTTGAACGTGCTTCCCATGGCTCCTGAGGTGAAGTTCGTGGAGCAGCCGGTTCCTGACTCCGTGTAACAACACTGCTCGCTCCACTCGCCTCTAAACCCTAAGCACCACCGGGCAGGCAAGTGTTTCTGGCATTCAACATCTCGTGGTTGGCATGGCTGGAGCGCCTGGGCGGCCTGGGGCTGATTCTGCTCGGACTCGCTGACAATTCCGTGGTCCCGCTGCCGGGCAGCATGGATGCAGCGACCGTCGTGCTTGCAGCCCACGAGAAGACCTGGTGGTGGTACTACGCGGTCATGGCGATAATCGGAGCCGTGATCGGCGGCTACGCGACGTACGAGCTAGGCCGCAAGGGCGGCAGGGAAGCGCTGGAAAAGAAACTACCCCACGAAAAAGCCGAGCGCGTCTACCGCGCCTTCGCGAAGTACGGATTCCTGGCGCTCTTTGTCCCTGCGCTGCTTCCGCCTCCGGTGCCGTTTACGCCGTTTCTTATCGCCGCGGGCGCTTTGAATTATCCCAGGAGAAAATTCCTTGTTGCCGTGGGTGTCGCTCGCGCCATCCGTTACTTCGCTCTCGGATACCTGGGATCCATTTACAGCGAGCAAATCTTCGGGTTCTTACGCGAATATTACCAGCCGATCCTGTGGACAGCGGTAGCCCTCGCGGTCATCGGCGGTGTCGTCAGTGGAATCTATGTGTGGCGGTGCAAACGGCGCGGCAAGCCCGTGATTCCTGACTCCAAGGCTGCCTGATTCACGTGCTGGGCCTGATGCAGCGGTAGACGTTCCAGCGCAGCATGGTTCAAAAGCTAAGTCCGGACGGGTCCTTTTCTTTCCGTTGGTGAGCAGTCATGTTCCAGGCAAAGGCGTCTTTGTCGTCCGCATGCTCCAGAGCAAACTTCTGCAGGTCGGACGTGGACGCTGTGATCACCAATCCGCCCTTCCTTGAACTTGTGTACTCGTGCGCGAGATGAATGTTGGCGTCTTCAATGTGGTTCTTGATCCAATCTTCGTCCAGGCAATTCAGGTTCAGGACAGGACCCTCCACCGATACTTTGCACAGCCAGTGCGCCATCCTTAGACGCAGTTTGTAGTGGCCCATTTTGCTCTCCGCACCGCTCTCGGCAAACTCAAGGTATGCCTGGTCGCCAAGACTGACCAGTCCTGGCTTGAAGGCAGCCTTGCCTTTATTGGTAAAAGCGAGATCAGAGTCTGGCAGTGCGCTCCAGTGCGCGGGCGCCGCGACCGGCACTGCATCCAGAAAACGATGGCCTTGCAGCATGCCCAAATGGGCGTCGTACTCCACCTTGCTTCCGTCCTTGTCGACAAAGATGATCCGGTAACCATCGGCGCCAGCTTTGTCCAACTGCATATAGCCGTCGTCGAAATTGCCGTCTTTATCTCCCCACTGGCCCAGCAGTGCTTGATCGAAAATGATGTCCTTGTCGGTGAAGAGGGAGTTGAGGGAATCGGCGGGCGTGCATCCCTGCACCAAGAGAAAAGTCCCGACGGCCAGAGGGAACAAAAACTTCTTAAGCATGGCAAGTCCTCCACGGGATAGAACGACATTCTACTGCGAAGGTTCGGGAAACATGTGCTCGTGCAGTAACAATCCGAAGCGCGGTCTCGGCGATCTGGTCAAAGTACTTCAAACATGAGCAACCAAGTGTTGGCCCGTCATTAATCCGGAACCAGCTCACTCCGCCGGGAAGACAAATCTTACCTCAATGCTGCTCGTCCTGTTCATGGGCTCATATTTCCATTTCCTGACTGCGCTTATAAGTGCTCGGAGCAGGACCGGATTTCCACCCAATTCCCTGATTTCTTTGACCGAGCCGTCCGGCGCGACTGTCGCTTCGATCCGGGCGACTCCACGAATATTTAGTCTTTTTGCAAGCTCCGGATATTCAGGAGGGTCGCCGCTTTTGAGCCTCCGGGTTTCCTCCCCTGCTGTGATAGAAGTCATCGCAAGCAAAACCGCGAGAACCAGCCACAACATGCCTTGCCGCCCCACGAGCCGGCCACTGACGCGCTCACGTGGCGGCCCTGAGCCTATTTCCTGTTCTGTTGAATGCCCAAGAGTCATACGACCTCCCTAAAAGCTGAATCGCGCGCCCAGCTGGATCTCCCGCTTGGGATAATCCGCAGTAAACCCCAGCGCCTGGTCCGGCAGCAGATGGGCGTTTCCATGGACCTGAAACGGAGGAGCAAACGATGCCCCTACAAAGTCATTCACGTTGGAGTAATTGGTCCGGTTGGCGAGATTAAACGCCTCCGCCATGACCTGGATGCTGCTCCGTTCGCCCAGCTTGAAGCGCCGGCTTATGCGCAGGTTCACGTTGAGATAATTTGGGCCGATTCCGGTGTTGCGGCCCACGCCCGGCGGACGGTCGGCAAAGTTCGTGTGGTCGCCATTCACGTCAGTTCCGGAGAACAGTCCGAACGGACGCGAGCTGTTGTACTGCAGGACCGGAGCCAGTTCGAAACCACCCAGGCCGTGGGACTTAATGGGACTGTCAATGATTCCAGCCACCACCACTTTGTGCCGTTGATCGAAAGAAGAGAGACTGCGCTCGGCGCCTGGCTGGAGTTGATTGTTGGCCCAATAGCTGAAGTCGGAAGAGTCGTCTATGGCCTTGCTGTACGTGTAGTTCGCCATCACCGTAAAGTGATGGCTGAAGCGCTTCTTCAATTCCAAAGTGCCGCCGTGATAAACCGCCCCCGCGTTGGAAAAGAACACGTTGTTGCTGAAGATCAACGGATTGGCAAAGCACGGATTATTGACCATGACCTGGCATTGCGGAGCGCCCCAGTTCTGGAAGGGCAGCCCGTTGGTGCCCGGCACGTTGGACACTACCGGGGCGCCGGGCAGCAAATTCACGTCTGCCACGCGCGTGAGGTGAAGCGTATGAACGTAAATGTAATTGGCTGAGACGGAGAGATCGCGGGAGAACTCGTGTTCCACTCCGAAGGTGGCTTGCTGCGAATATGGGTCCCGGAAGTCTGGCGCCGCGCCGAAAGCGAAGGCGTTCAGAGGCAGAGGCCCGGAGTTTCCGTAGCTGAGGCCGAATTGCGCCAGATCGGCCGGGGTAATGCAGGCCGTCGGCTGGCCACACAGGATCTTGCCCTGGGCAAACAGCGTTTGAAATATGGCGGCGGAGTTGATCGCCGGGTTTCCGGGAAGACCGTTCAAAGGAACAATGGATGCGGTCAGCAGATGCTTGCTGAAGGCGCCGCTGACCGAATCTATATTCAACGGAATAGGCGCAAAGTAGATCCCATAACCGCCACGGACGACGGTCTTGTGGTCGCCAAACGGGTCCCAGGCAAATGACGCCCGGGGGGCGAAGTTTTTGTATGTCGTATTGATCAAGCTGCGCTGGTCTACTTCATAACGCACTCCCAGGTGAAGACTTAAATTGGAACGAAGGGCCCAGTCGTCCTGAAAATAAGCGCTCGTCCAGGGCATCATGGTGGTCACCACCGGGTTTCCGCCGCCGCCGGTGAAAGCCTGCGGCAGTCCCAGGGTGAAGGACTGCAGAGCATTGATCGATGTTGGAGAGGCGGTGAGTCCGCATGCGGCTGGGACTTGTAAACACGGGCTCAATATGCCGCCAGGCAGATTGCCGAAGGTAAACCCTCCTCCCTGAAAAATGGCGTCACTGATCTTGTTGCCACGGAGTATCTCGCCCACGCCCATCGTAAAGATGTGGTGTTTGTGGACACGGGTGAGGTTATCGGCAAACTCGTAATCGCGTTCCTTGGAGATGCTGGGCAGAGTGAGGTTGCGTCCGACCGCGCCAAAAATGTCAAAACCAAGCGCCGGTCCGCCCATGTCGTTGGGAAGCAGATTGTACTGGTTGATATTCCACTGCGCCCGGACTTCGTTGAACATGTTCGTACTGAAAGTGTGCAACCAGGAAGCCTGCACAGAACTGGTCCACTGCATCTCCGAATAGCCGTTCGAGAAGCCATTCAGGGCATGTCCGGTCGGGTCGGACTGCGCAAGATGCGCGGCTATGTAGCGCGCCGAGAGCTGGTTCGTGTCATTGAATAAATGGTCCAGGCGTACTGATCCCTGATGTGAAGTAATGGGAAAGGGCAGGAGTCCGCCGTTCGTTTCAAATTGGTTCACCAGGAACTTATTGAGGGGATTGGGGCTGGCTGGATTGATGGTCAGAATATTTTGCAGAATGCCGGCGCAGGTGGCCGCCGGTAACGCGGGCTGGCCAGTGAGGCACGGCACTGGAGTTCCGCCGAGCGCTGCCAAGCCGCTGAGAATCGCTTGCTGGTCGCTCTGAGGGCCAAAGATACTGCTGTTGGTGAAGAGAGGAATGGACGCTTGTTCGTTCTGGAGCAGACCTTCATATGCCATGAACATGAATGTCCTGTCCTTCTTCAATGGGAAGCCTGCGGCCCCCCCAAATTGCTGGCGGCTTAGCGAATTCTTGACTGGCTGGCCCTGCGCGGTGAGCGAGAACGGCTGGCCCGGAGTCAGCGCCTGGCCGAAGGCAAAGGGATCGCGTGCATCCAAAGCGTCATTGCGGAAAAAACCGTAGAGCGTGCCCCGGACGGCATTTGTGCCGGATTTGGTCACGATGTTGACGGACGCGCCGCTGGCCCCGCCCAGGGACGCCGAATAGTCGGCGCGATTGATCTGGAACTCCTGCACCGCGTCCTGGCTTACGTTGGCCATGACAAACTGGGAATAACCGTTGAAGTTTCCCCCGTCCACGGTGATGACGTTCCCGCGGCCGTTACTCCCATAGAACGAAAGACCCGATTGTGGCACGTAGTTGACCCGTAAATCGCGGTTGTCGGCAATATTGAGCGACTGACTTACACCCGGCATCAGCAAGGTGAAAGTGAGATAGTCCCGCCGGTCAATAGGAAGGCTATTGACGTACTGCTGGTTTAGCGTGTTAGCTTGTGACGCGCGTTCCACGTCCACCACGGGCGCCGCGTCAACCGCTTCGGCCGTGACCTCGACTTGGTTGGTAACGCCCGAGAGCTTCAGATGAAAATCGGCAATCATTGTCTCGCCCAGGGCCACTGTTACCGTCCGCGCCTCACGCGCAAAACCTTGGCCTTCGGCAGTCACGGCATAAACAGCCGGCGGCAGGCCGTTGAAGCGGTAGTGGCCGCTCTCATCCGTTACTGCATTGCGCTGGAACCCTTTGGCGGTATCAGCGGCGACTACGGACGCGTTCGCCACAGCGGCGCCGCTTGGATCTACCACGATCCCTGCGATGTCACCTGATGTGCCCACTCCTTGTCCATAGAACACGCTCGTCAGTAGCAGGCACAATGCCCCGAGCACAATACGCAGTACTTTCATGTCTCTCTCCCTCCCAAAATTACTTTTTATGGCTTTGCAAAGGGGGGGCTTCTAGAGAGTGGTGTTTGCTTACAGCCAGCGTCTTTGCGACACCAAAACGTGGCACAAACCTTCCCCCAGAAGCATTTTGCAGGTATTAGTTTTCTTTAATGTTGAGAGCTTGGACTGACATTTAACAAAGCGCAAGTAGCTTTGGTAACATTGTTATATCGGCATTGCGATTGAATGTTCTTGTTTAAGATCCGAGAGATAAATACGGCTTTTTTTTGATATTCAGCTGCCGTGGAGCGACCAGGATTGTGTGACTCTCAGATCGGGAATGCTATAGAATTTAGGTCTTCCAAATGTCCCTATCAAAAGCCCAGGCTCTTGACTTATTTCGCTCCGACGACCTGATCGGCATCGGCATGGAAGCGGATGCCGTCCGCCGCAAGAACCATCCGGAAGGCGTGGTCACTTACATCATTGACCGCAACATTAATTACACCAATTTCTGTACGGAGTATTGCACATTCTGCGCCTTCTACGCGCCGGTCAAGGGACCGGGACGATCCAAGGGCTATGTGCTGGATTTCGAGACCATTTACGAAAAGATCCGCGAGACAGTCGAACTGGGCGGGACAGGCGTGCTTATGCAGGGCGGCCTGCATCCTGACCTGAAGCTCGAGTGGTATGAAGAGATGATGCGCGGGATCAAGCAGCGCTTTCCCAAGGTGCATCTGCATTGTTTCTCGGCCTCAGAGATCATACACTTCGCCGAAGTGAGCGGCCTGAGCATTGAAGACACTATTCGCCGCTTGCGTGATGCTGGCCTGGACTCCATCCCCGGCGGAGGCGCGGAAATTCTGGACGACGAAGTGCGCTACAAGATCGCGCGGCTGAAATGCCTTACCCAGGATTGGATCAACGTCCATCGCACCGCGCACAAGCTCGGCATGAGGACCACGGCGACCATGATGTTCGGCGTAGGCGAGACGCCGGAGCACCGCATCAATCACTTCCAGCATTTGTACGACCTCCAGGAAGAGACCGGCGGGTTCACGGCGTTTATCCCATGGAGTTTCCAGCCCAAGAACACGGCGCTCGGCGGCCGGCACTGGGATGAAGCGACCGCNGTCGAGTATCTGAAGGTCCTGGCGATTTCGCGGCTCTATCTGACGAACTTCAAGAACGTGCAGTCAAGCTGGGTTACTCAGGGACTGAAGGTCTGCCAACTCGGTCTGCGCTTCGGCGGAAATGACGTTGGTTCCGTGATGCTCGAAGAAAACGTAGTCCGCTCCGCCGGAGTTACTAACTGCACGACGGAGGAAGAGCTGCGCCGCATGATCCGCGATGCCGGCTTCCTTCCCAAGCAGCGGGATACGCTGTACCGGCAGTACTTCCTGAATTAAGGACCCCCTCTCACCGCAAAGGTCGCGAAGTACGCAAAGGAAGCCCAATCTTGCGCCGGCACCCACTACCGGGAAACTACTGATTTCTTTATAATCGTTGTGGTTCCTGCCTGTTCGACTTTCACGCTTATAGGAGTTCGCCTGAACGCTCTGTGTTCCAGCCTTGCGCTTTTTTTCATGGCCCTTTCGCAAAAAGGACTCATCCACTATTTGCGGACGCATTTCAATGATCCATTCCTGAAGAAGCTCTCGGATCTCTACTCGCCCAACGCATTTGATCTGGCGCTGCTGACCCCCTATTTCGTGGTCATGATTATTCTGGCGGCGTACGGCCTGCATCGCTACGCGCTGGTCTACATGTACTACAAGAACCGCAAGAACCACCGCACCGAGCCGCCACAGAGATTTGACGAACTGCCGCGAGTGACGGTGCAGCTTCCGATTTTCAATGAACAGTTTGTGGTTGACCGTCTGGTGGAATCCATCTGCAAGCTGGAATATCCCAAAGACCAGCTCGATATTCAGTTGCTGGACGATTCGACGGACGAGACGGTCCACGTTGCGCAAGCCGCGGTCGANCGCTATGCCGCGTTGGGACATCCGATCACCTACATTCATCGCACGAACCGGTCGGGCTTCAAGGCCGGTGCGCTGCAACACGGCATGGAGACGGCGAAGGGTGAGTTCATTGCCATCTTCGACGCTGATTTTGTTCCGCCTGAGGATTGGCTGCTGCGGGTCATCCACCATTTTTCCGATCCCAAGATCGGCATGGTGCAGACGCGATGGACGCACCTCAACCGCAATTATTCCTTCCTGACGGAAGTAGAAGCCATCCTGCTGGATGGGCATTTCATTCTTGAACACGGCGGGCGTTCCCGCAGCAATGTCTTTTTTAATTTCAACGGGACCGCCGGCATGTGGCGGCGGAAAGCGATTGAGGAAGCCGGTGGCTGGCAGCACGACACGCTTACCGAAGACACCGACCTTTCTTATCGCGCACAACTCAAGGGCTG